>Ga0209550_10000024_pt1 | contig 97937 bp, 106 predicted proteins | sample LauGreSuBDMM15SN_2_FD_187567 | JGI IMG/M metagenome (GOLD analysis project Ga0209550, IMG submission 187567) | Freshwater lake microbial communities from Lake Michigan, USA - Su13.BD.MM15.SN (SPAdes) (version 5) | ecosystem: Environmental > Aquatic > Freshwater > Lake | place: Lake Michigan... | reverse complement strand
GGAATAAATAATTTAACTATTTATAATATTACAACAAGGAAAACAATAGTATATAATATTGAAATTGGAGTTTCCACTGTTTGTTTTAAAGAAGGAACAAAAATTCTTTGTTGTATAAATAAAAAAGAAGTATATGTACCAATAGAAAAAATCAAAGAAGATGATTTTGTAAAAGTGTATGATGGTAAGTATTCTTATAAAAAAGCCAAATTTATTATTAAAAGTCAATTGATGAATTCACCATCTACAACGATTAATAAATTATATAAACTTTCTAAAGATAAATATCATAGTTTAATTGATGACTTATATGTTACTGGTGGACATGCACTCCTTCATGATAGTTTATCAGAAGATGAATTGGAAAAAATGGAAGCTTTAGCTAACCATTATAATAATTATAATGTTGTTGTGGAAAATGAGAATTTAACCGATCAAGAAAGAGAATCTATGTCTCAATTAATCAAGTATTATCGTGATTACAAAATAACAATGTTTAACAAATACAAATTAATAGCCTATTACAATTTGAATTTCGAAGAAGTAAATGATAATGCCTTATTTAATATATACCATTTAGTTATTGAAAATGATAACAAATATGGCAGTTATGGAGTATTTGCAAATGGTATTCTTGCGGAAACAACGGATGAAGCAGGATTAATTCGTTTCCCAGGTTATGAAAAAATTAATTGCAAGATAGTTATTCCTAAAGTAGCTCAAACTATTTTAATTAAATTGGCTAGTAAGTTGCATAAACAAATTATTAAAGAAACAGACAAGTTTTTAGAAGAAGAAGAAACGAAGGAAACAAGAGTAAGAAGAACATTAAAGAGAAATAAAGTAACCAATAAAAATATTACTCTTCGTAAATAGAATTTTTTATAGCAAAGCGTCCTTTATAGCAAAGCATACTTTAGAGCAAAGCGTCCTTTATTGAATAGAAATAATAATTTGATTTAATTTAATTTGATTTGAATTGATTTGATTTGATTTAATTATAATATATATTATTATTATTAAATTATATATAATAATATAATATATGACACAATTTGATGATATTATCGTAACCCCTGTTCTTGGACCATTAAGTACAAATAATTTTCCAGGTACTATTCCATATCATAGTTATGGTTCTTTACCAGGTAAACGACCAAATCCACAATTATTTTATCCTTACCAAGGCGGCCCTTTCTCGGACATGAATAGTAACTCTAGACAACAGTATGCGCGTGCATCTTTCAGTCATAGCATTCCTAGTTTAATGAAACAGAGAGAAAAAGCTGTTTTTTTCAGTAGACCAATGATGTTTTATAATTATTCTACTAGATCGGCTCATCCAGTTGGTAGTACTACTAATTATATTGATCCAATACCGTCTTCTATGTATACAACTCAAAAGAAGGCAATTGCGGTAGGAAAGAGTGGATTTAAAGTCGGATTACCAGATGCTGCTTTATATAGTACAAAAAATTATTATCCAAGTGGAATTAAAACAACATTAAGTAGAGTGCGTGGAGGAGGATGCGTTGGGCCAAAGAAAAAGGGATCAATTTATAATAATAGTTTAAGAAATGGAAAAGTCTGTGCCTGGGGATCTTTTCCAAGACAAAACTATTAATTTTTCTTTATTATTTTCTTCATTTAAGGAACTTCATTTAAGGAATTTCTTTTATTGTATTAATATATATGCCAAAATCAACCAGATCTAGAAAGTCTAAAAAACATACATATTTCGGAGGAAGTGTTATGGATTCCATGTCGCAAACAGGATCTAATGTATTAAATACTATGGGAAATACTGCGGATCAAGCAGGAACTGGAATTCAAAAATTTTTCACTGATGGTTATAATAAATTATTTAAAAAGCAATCTACTTCTTCGTATTCTCCTACCTCTGGTGGAACTAGAAAAAGAAGAGGTGGTTATTCCTTTCCAAAAAATCTTGCAATGACCGGAGAACCTGTAAATTATAAAGGAGGTTATTCATTCCCATCAAATCTTGCAATGACTGGACAACCTGTTAATTATAAAGGAGGTAGAAGATCTAGAAGAGGAGGTTATTCGTTTCCAAAAAATCTTGCAATGACTGGACAACCTGTTAATTATAAAGGAGGTTATTCATTCCCATCAAATCTTGCAATGACCGGAGAACCTGTTAATTATAAAGGAGGTAGAAGATCTAGAAGAGGAGGTTATTCGTTTCCAAAAAATCTTGCAATGACCGGAGAACCAGTTAATTATAAAGGAGGTAGAAGATCTAGAAGAGGAGGTTATTCATTCCCATCAAATCTTGCTATGACTGGACAACCTGTTAAGTATAAAGGTGGTAAAAGATCTAAAAGAGGAGGTATGTATAAAGCAATGTCTGATGCAAATTATAGTTTAGCAACTGTTCCAGGTACCACAGCTCAACCACACCATTGGGTAGGAGATGCACAAAGATGGGTTGGACCATCTGGTAATGCTGCAAATTTACATTAGAAAAATTCATGTGTTGCTCTAAATAATATAAAATCTTGTCTCGTTTTTTATATTATTTTCTTTTTTCAAATTATTTTTTTAAAAATTATTTTTTATTTGGATTTATTCATCAACTTGTACAAAATAAATATTCCTAATATGGCTAAACTAGCAAAATACATTTGTACCATACTATCTTTAGGAAGACCTACTTTTTTCTTATTATTAGTAAATGATTCGCTACAGCCATTTCCTGAAATAGGATTGGTCTTACTTGGAAAAGTACACGGATCCATATTTTGTATATCGGTCAATGTAACATATTCAGTTTCGGTACTTTGAACATTATTATTATCAATAGTTTGCATTGTTAGACTTTGGCATTGTGGAGTAGCACCAGATAGAAAAGATTGTAAAATAGTAAAAGGATTAAATACATTTAAATCCGACATTGCTCCAGGAACTAATCCTTCAAATTCAGTAAAATCTTGTCCCATTGCTGAAGATATAAAAGGAATATTTCCAGAAGGAACATTATCAACATAAATATATCTATCTACTTCTTCGTTAGTTTCTGTATCTAAACATTTTGCACCTGTTTTTAAAAAAAATTTATTTCCTAAAGGGCCTCCTGTTACTGAAGCATTTCCTCCTCCTTCTACTAATAGTTGTACGTATGCAATAAGCCCTTCTATATCAGCTCCTAGAGCTGACATGGTTCCATCCGTCGACATATTCATAGAAGAAGAAGTAGGACTATTTATATTTTTATAATATGGATATGCAGGTCCTAATAATTCATTTTCTACTGCAGTAACATCATTTAATACTGTTTGAAATATATTACTAGACATTAATATATACAAGTAAAAAATAATAGATAAATTAAAGATAAATTTATTATTTTCCAATAATAATAAATTTCAAATGATTATTAAGTAGTAACTAAACTATTAGCATAACTTGAAGCGCTATCTAAAGTACTTTGTGGTTGTGACGTTCCGGAAACTGTAGGAGGAGTTGTGGAAAGTGATGATTGAGTTGTATTAATAACATTATTCACTTTTCCTATTTGTGATGTTGAATTACTTAATATACTTACATTTCCACTTATATCCTGGACTTGTTGATATAGGTTATCCATTTTATTTTTTAAAAATGAAATGTTATTCGCATTTTGTTCTGTAAAAGATACTACACTTTGGGAAGTGGATGTATATGGTAAATAACTTGGATTAGTGGTATTTACACTAGATGCATTTATTGAGGAAGAATTAATAGTACTTGATGAGACGGTTGGAGCAGGAGTTATAGTACCACTAGGAGATGGTGGTCCTGTTGCACCTGTTGCGCCTGTTGCACCTGCCATACTAGTAGTTGGAATAGTTGTAGTACTAGTTGTACTTGTTGTATTATCCATTCCTTCCACAATAAAATGTGCTAAAAATATTTCCCATAATATTAATACAATGAAAAATACAATTAGTAACCAAATAACAGACTTCATTATATTAATAAAATATTTCTTTTTTTCTTTTATAATTATATATGTCAACTGCTTTATATCCATTAGGTATGGTTTCTTATGGAAATAGTCTTCCACAAGGAGGATATAAATCATGGAAAGGAACAGGTGTTTTAAGTAATCCGGTTGGAACTGCATCTAGTAATATTAGACCATTAACAAATAAAGATCCTGGTAATGTATTTCGAACCGGTTTTGGTTTACCAAGACCTATTAAACATTTCCGAAAAGGAAGAGTTATTGTTGTACCTCAAGATACGACTCCTATTTATAACGGGAATGTCTCATCAGTAGTTGAAACAAAACTAGTTAATTATAATTTAAACAGATTTAACAAATCTTCTAAAAGTGCTTCCTTAAGTGGAGGAGGAGGAGGATTAGGATTAGTAAGTCAAATCATCCAAAATCCAGGACAAACAAGTTTATTTGAAAATCAACTAAATGAAACTTCTAATAAAGTTGCATTAAATAATGATTGTAAAACATGTCAAGCTTATGGTTTTATAGCTGATTATTATCCAAATAATACTTATTTTACAAATAATCCAAATGCAACTACAACTTCTCCTAATCTGTGTTGTAATGAACAGAAAAAAGCATTAAGACGGGTAATGGCACCTATTAGTATTATTAAAAAGAACTATTATACTACATTGCAACAATATAGACAAAATAGATGTAAAACTTTTGTTCAAAGATCATTTAATTTTGTAACTCCTGAAGATGTAGTGAGAGAAAGTCAAGAATTAAATAATGGTTCTGTAACAGAAGAAGTACTTCGTATTGCTAAACCAGGAAGTCCAGTATTAACTTCAAATACTTATTTTGCTAACTGCTTCCCAAATGGTGAAATATATGAAGCACAGCAAACGACTATTATATTAAAGTTTGTCTATATAATGAATAATAATTACAGAGGAACTTTAACAATCGATCAATTAACTACTATTAGTAATTTTACTCAATTGAGTGAACTATATGACTATATTAAAAATCTTCCTGAAGAACAAAGAATAAATGTTGAAAAAATATATATTCAATTTATTACTAATCCATATATTGGTATTCCATTAACAGGAGTTTCTAATCCTTATGGTTGTAAGTTGGTTGTTTATAAACCGAATAATTCTCAATTCGCCCAACAAGGTGCAGTTTCAAGTAGTACCAGAAATCTTAAATTAAATGTAACTACTATTGAGAAAAATTTGGATTCTTTTAATTATAATAGTAAAGGAAGAAGACAAGGTTATACGGATCAATTAGGATCTTCAACAACTATTCCATTTATATTGAAAAACAAAGTTCCTCCATGTTTACAACAAACCTATTTGATGCGTTTCCAAAATCCAAAAACATGTTTTAAAAATCAAAATTCCAACTTTGATAAAAATTTATCCATGGCAGGTCCTACTCCTCCAACTTATTATGATGCTCTTTATATATAAATATTAATTATTTTCTAATTCAGTATCCTGAATAGGTAAAAAAATATTTGATTTTTCCAAAAATTTATTGCATGGAATATTAAATTTTTCACACCATAATATACATTTTTGTATATTTATTTTTTTTAAATTTTCTAATTTTAATTCACGATTTTTATTTTTCATTATGTTTACTAGTTGATTAAAACTTTCGAGAAGTTGTTGACCTAATATTATATTAATATCATCTATTTTATTAATAAAGTAAAATGGAATATCTTGACTACTAATATTAATATAAAAATTACTGGGACTATCGTTTAAGGTACTATCGTTTAAAAAAGAAATTATTTTATTTGAAAAGTGTTTATAAATATCCTCTTTTTTATTATTCATAATAAATCCTTTACATACAATATATTTATCAAAAGTTAATATATTACACGTATTGGGTTTAATAACATATATTTTTTCATACATTCCTGATAACAAATAAATTATATCCAATATGGGTTTATAAAATAAAGTTGTTATTTTAAGAATACAAACACCATTTTTAATTTGAGATGAAAAAATTAATTGTAATAAATTCAATAATCCCACCACATATAATTGTATATTTTCGTATTTATGCGTAGGTAATTCATAATAGATAAAATCATAGGAAGAATATAAAAAATTATTTACATGTTCTTCCATTCCAAAATTACAATCCATTTTATTTTCTCTTAATATTTCTATGCACTCTATACTAGATAAATAATGCGGACTAATGTGAATGGAATTTATTTTTTTATCATTATAAATATCAAATATATTTAACGAGTATACTATTTCCATAAAATCATAAAATAAATTATTGACTAATGGAATTTTGCTAACTGCAACTTTACATCCTGGAATGACAGAAAAAATATATTCATATGGATTAATTATTTTGATAATTTCTTTACTTGTTTTATTTTCAAGTAAATATTCATTTTCTTTTAAAAAATTATCATAAAAATAATATAAACTAAAAGATGTATAAGGTTTAAGTTCCTTATATTCAAAAGATAGTTCTAAATCGATAATATGATTATTTTTTGGTAATATATAATAACTCATATGGTTATAATATATTATGTTTAATATAATATTTAAGTCTTATTACTAATATTCATACATTTTTGTTTATTATTCTTCAATTTTAATCAACATTTTTTTCGCTTTTTCTCTCTTTACACCAATATCAGCTCTTGGTTTTCGTTTTTTCTTTTCTACTGGTTGTTCTTGCTGTTGTTCTGGTTCTGGTTCTGGTTCTTCTATTACAAGAGGTACCTCTTCTTCAATAACAATTTTTGGCTTTGGTTCTTCTTCTTCAATAATAAGTTTCGGTTTTGGTTTTTCTATTAATTCATCTGAAGAGGGTTGCAATATTATTTTTTTATTTATTTTTTTAATTTTCGGCGTTGTTTTATTTTCTTCCTTTTTTAATTTCTTAACAGTAGCTTTAGTAGATTTAGTAGCTTCTTTTTTCTCAGAAAGATCAACATCTTCTAATTCAATTTCTACTTTTTGGGCATTTACATTCCTTATTTTTTTATATACAAAATATCTATTTAAAAAGGATATTTTCTTTTCAAACGCATTCATATTCGCAGCTTCACCGTATTCATTACTTTCACGATATTTATATTTATTTCTTTTTATATCTTCCATCATTATCATATATAATTCACTAAATAATCCACTTCCTTCAGGTAATCCGAGATGTTCTGCTTCAACATTATCAATGATTTTAAATCCATAATCTTCCATAATTCGATTTAAATAGTCAAAATTCACCAAATATTCGGAAATGGTTTGATTTATAGACTCCTGAAAAACATCGATTTTATATCCGATACAACTAATATTATCATCGAGTTCCTTTCTTTCATAACTTTTAGTTACCTCCCAAAGTTTCTTTCCATCCTCCACTATTTGAATACTTTCACCCATATTCTTGTTTTTCAATAAATTAAATACTAATTTTCCATCATAACATGTTCCAATAAAATATCCTCCTAACTTGGTACATTCTGCTATATTCCTTAAAAATCCTTGAAAATTATCAATACTTTCAAAGAAATAATGAATTGCAAACTGACATGATGTAATATCAAATCCTTCTTGTCCTTTCCCAAATTGTCTATATACTCCTTTTCCCAATCTTTCTTCGTCTTTAGTTCCAGTTCCAAATACTGCTTTTGTTATTTGAATGGCTTTATCATTCAACATAGCAGATCCATCCCTTATATTATAAGCACTGTTTCCATTTACAAACAAAGCATATGGCATATTCTTATTTTTTTTCCTATAATTAAGGAAACGAGCACATGCACCATCCAATCGATTTTCCAAATTATCACGTGAAATATCAATACCAAATACAAATGATAATTGGGCGTTTATCCATTTCGGTAAATCTCCTCCTTTTCCACAGGCCATGTCAATTAAGATATCACCCTTTTTAGATACACTTTTAATCAATATTTTTTTCACGAAACAATTATGAAAATCTTTCATTGATTGGGTTTTAATTTCACTAGTTACTTTATTATAATATACGTCAGTATCAATCGTTGTCATGGGAATATTTAATCCAGTAGAAATCATATCTTCAGTTATAGGATTATGAATACTTTGCCAATTACTATTAGCTACATGATATGCATTTCCAAAATTACTTAATCCCTGTCTTAATTCACTCGTTTTATCATATCTTACTCGTAATGGAACCCATCTCCATCCTTTTTCTTTAGATAAATCGTAACTAAATTCCACTATAGTATTATCGGTAAACACCTCATTTTCTTCTGAAAACATTTGCAGCGCGTTATTATTATCTTTTTTCAACATAATATTACATATACCAGCAGTTGGATCATATGGATTGGTTGGGTAGAACTGAACCGGTTTTGCCTGTTTAGAATTATTATCTTCATATCCTTTATATTCAGGTAATACATCATCAATAACATTTTGACATGGATTAATATATCCATGATATTCTTCTACAAAAGTACACCGAAGTATAATAGTTTTATATTCATTTAGTTGAGCGTTTAATAAAACATTGGTTCCATCTTCAAAAATCTGATTAACTTTATCTTCTTGGCCATTAGGGGTCTTTACAGTAGTAACTAAGAAATCAATTGTATTATATTGTGGAGGTTTCCATTTAAAAGAATATTCCCATGTTATTTTTTTCAATGGACCCGCTTTCCCAATTTCAGTAGCACCTACACCCAAGTAGGCTGGTGTAAAAATCAATCCATCTGTATTATATTCATATAAATTAGACTTGGCATTCGATAGAATAGTCTCGCACGAGGAAAATATACTATTTTCTTTTTGTATATCTTCAAAATTTGACGGATAAAATCGTTTCGCTATAACACGAATAGGAGAGAAATTATCTTTTACAATAGACATTGGATTTAAAATACTAATGAAATGACTTAAAATAGAATATCTCGCTTTAGAAACTTCGTTATTTACAGGCATAAAGGAATAATTGCGAATATCTTTTTTGTTTACGTAATAAATATCAAACACTGCATATAGATTTATGAATTTCCCCGTCTTATCATGAAGAATAAGTTCCCCATCTAGTAATGAATTAAATACTGTTTTTTCATTCGTCGTTGCTCCAGTAAATATTACGTTCATAGAGGTATTTACTAAATATATTTTCCCATTATCAGAAATATACATTAGGTGGCGATCACCATCAGCTTTATCAGTTACAGTATAATTAGTGCGAATATTTGGTACACGTGAATTTTCATTCACTGGTTCAATATTTTTACGTTCCAATGTATAGGAAGATGGGCCTATGAAGCTACTTGGATATATTCTTTTACCAGGATGATATTCATCTTTATATAATAATTTCATATAATTCTGAATAACTTGTTCTTGTTCTGGATAAGAAACAGGATAATTCGTTCCTTGAAGTCCAGATAATATAATTTTAATTACTTTTCGTAAACTATCCAATACCTGATTATATTTTACATAAGCAGTACCTGGTCCAACTTGAGCATTATTCACTTCTAATTCTATTTCATATATTTCTGATTGATTAAAAATCCCAGCTTCTTCAGTGGTATAAGATAAATTATTTGTCATTTTCACAATACTAATATCTACAAGTACTGGATAATCAGGATGTGTAAAAGTAACACGATTAATATATCGAAACTTCTTTTTAGACTTGGACCAATTTTCTACAACAAATTTATTGATCCCACTAGTACGAAAAGTTTCTTCTTCTTCTTGTAATGAAACACGAAAATTAAAATCATCAAAATTAACTGGTCGTAGATAATTATTTTTTTCATCTTTCATTCCCACTTTTTTAGTGAATTTTACCAGGGACGGTCCTTTTTCAATAATTTTATGAATATCATTATGTACACAATAATCTTGAATTTCAACTAGTCCATTTACTTCTACACGAATATTCGATAATTTAAATTTTCCTGTATTCTTGTCTAAAAATTCATTTTGAATACGTAAACTATAAAATCCATTTTCATTCGCACATGTAAAACCAAGGGATTTAAGCTTTACAATAACATTATCATAATCATTTTTAGTAAAATGTTTAATTCCTCTTGTTCCAAACCGTACTTCAAGTTCTTTGTTATTTGAGTTACTTTTTATATATGGATTAGTATCAAAATATAATTTTACTAATTTATCAAATTGAAGTTGTAGAAAATTAGAATTAGAATTCGAATTATTGGATTTAGACTTGGATTTTTCAAAACTCTCTTTTATTTCACCTTCTTCCAAATCCTCTTCAAATATATTTTCGGGTACATCCTTATTTTCATTCTGTTTTGACATTATTATATATAATTACATATTTTTAATATTCTTATTTATTATTCAATTTTTTGTATTATTTGTTTTTTTGTATTGTTTGTTTTTTGTATTATTTGTTTTTTTGTATTATTTGTTTTTTTGTATTGTTTGTTTTTTGTATTATTTCTCTAAGACAAATATTGCATTATTTTTTCATAAACCTCCTTTTTCAAGACATTTTTTCCATCTTCCTTTTTCGTTTCAATTCCTAATTTACTAGCAATTTCTATTAATTCTTCACTTTTATAACTAGAAAATGCTTTGATAGGTTTATCTAAATTACTAATTTTATATAAAGAATTTCTATATTCTTCGACCTTTATATTTTCTACTTCTAATCCATATTTACTATTATCTCTAAAAAAGTGAATTATATTTACTTCAGTTAAACTATTCATTTCTAATTCATAAAAATACTTATTATTTATAAATAAAATATTTTTGTTTTCAAGTACACATAACGCCATGAATGTTTTCATATCTATTTTAATCTCATTTACCAACATGTTTTCTATGTGAAGAAGAGGAGCACATTTATTCATTTTCAATAAATCCTTTTTCTTACGTAATCGTTCAACATATTCAATTTTCATTGTTTTTTCCACTACTACATTAATAAAATCTAAACTTTGATATTTTTCTAATCCATTAACAATGATATATAAACACCAAAATAAACCATCTTTTTGTTTTGGAATAAAAAAAGGTTCTGGTTTTTTTATTTTATTACTATAACAACTATTATTATTATAGTTATTACTCTTATCTTTTTTAAAACCATCATTATTTTTATCACTACCAAATTTATTTATATTATTATTTATAGAATAAGATAAATAATGGTTAATTCTATCACCAGTTAACATGTATGGACTTAATAAAGTAATATCAAGTGTATTTGGCATTTCAAGTGGATAAGGCATTTAACTTTGTATTACTATTTTTTATATCTTTATTATCTTTTGTAAAATATATATTTTTAAATTTTTCTTTTTCTTCCTCTAATTGAAATAATGTCATTTCTTGAGCATTTACATAGTTAATATATACCTTCATTTCATCAATAATTTCATTTTTAACTTCAGATAAATTGATATGTACTCCATACTTATTTTCACATAAGGTAACATCTTTACAATTTTGTAAAATACGTAATACTTCAATTTGATTGAATTTGTTCATTTTTTCAATAGCTTCTCGAATTAAGTTCAACTCTTCATTTTGAATATTATTTGTATAAGGTTTTTCATTCACAGTAATTTCCATGTTATATTAATTATAATTAAAAATCTTTATATTATTTGAAAAAAATTATATTTTACTTCATTATATCATATTTCAGATATTCTGCATTGGTTAAAATCATATTAGCAGGTAACGCAATATATTCTCTACCACTAGAAATAGATGCTTTATTTGTTGCATATAATTTATATAATGGTTTTTCATCTAACATTTCTTTATTTTTTATCCATGATGAAGAAGCATATTTGTGATCTCTATCCATATTTAATATTTGTGATTTAGAATACATATTATATTATATAATTAATATGTATTTATGTATTTTTTCATATATTTATCCTAATTTTATTCATATATTTTTACCATAATTATTTCTCAATAATTAATTTTGGTTTGTCACTATTATTCTTCATCTGTATTGGAACTACTAGTTCACCAATAATAGAAATAAATTTATCATTTAATTCAAAACGTTGGCCTATTACTCGTATTGTAACTTTGTCATCTTCTTGAATAGACGCAAAGTAATTATTATTATAATGATGATCTCTTGCAATAAAAACAACAATTGGGGACGGTTTTTCATCATAACTTTCACAACGAATTCCAGCCTTGGTTATATTTTTAGCTGTACATGTTATTAACATCCCTTCTACAGGAAAACATATCTCACATTCAAAAACTACTTCAAATGATATATTAGTACCTCTTTCTATTAATCCACTAGAATAACTAATGATTTGACTAGTATTTGGTCGTACAAAACCTTCTACAATACATTTCCCTTCAAAATTAGAAGCAATTGATTTTTCTATTGTCTGCCGAATATTCTTTCCAACTTGGTTAATAGATAATATTATATTTCGAGTAATCAATGATTTGGAATAAATTGGTAACAATCTCTGTTCTTTTTTCTTTTTATAAGAATTCATTTGTTTACCTTGTTCCATTATTTATTATATATAATTATCTTTATTATATTTGCATGTCATTAAATCAATTTTTTAAAATTATATAATTATCGAATTATTAAATTATACAAACCACATAAATATAATATAATATAAAAATTATAATGAATAATTTATATTTAAAGCAACCTTTTTTTATAGGTAGTTTTTTTAGTGCTTCATTAACCTATCTAGTTACAAATATGTATATAGATAGGTATTATATTCTTATTCCAAAAAATATGACTAGTTTTATAGAAACATATAAAAATATGAATAACACACGTTTTAAATGATAAAAGGTCTAAAATTTATTAAACATGGCAATATCTGAATTTAAAAACCATACTTTATTATCTACTTTCATTCTATTATAATAACGCATAATTAATTCTAATAAACAACACAACTCCATTTGTACTAGACCTTTGGTAGTCTCCGTTGTATATCTTTCTTCTCCAACAATTTCATTTAAAATTTTCAATGTCTTTGTTTTACCTCCTTCATCACAACGAGCACCAGAATTACGCTTAGATAATATATCTTTTATTTTAAAAACTAAATATCTATTTTGTTTTTCATAGCCCATAAAACCAATATATTTATTCAGTTCCTGTGACTTAATAATCCATTTTTCTCTCACCACAGGAGCTTCCATTATTTCCCTTATATCTTCTGGTTCTGCTTTTTTCCAATTATCCTTATCATAAATAAATATTTCTTCTTTTGCATTATTATTATATAATAAAATGGAGGATGATGTATTCTGATTAAATTTATTTTGAAACGTAATTGTATTTCTTCTAAAATAATTCATTATTTTTTCTTCAAATGTATTATCTTGTATATCAGCGGAATAAATAAAATTTAATATATCTTTTTTATCGTCAAATTTTAAGCTATCTAATAAATGATCCACTAATAAATCATCTAATATATCCTTATTCATTCCTCCTTCACTTAATCTTCGGATCGCTATTCCACAATATTTGTACCAATTATCATCACCTCTTTTTACAGTGGCATCCGGTTTTTGAAATTCAATAGAAATATTGTATTTTTCCTTCAACTCTTGAATAATATTTTCACCTTGAGAAATATCTTTATTATCAGGCATTTTCTCTCTATTATCTAAATTATTTTTTATTTCGAATTTTATAAAATCATGTTTGAAATCAATAGGAATAGATCTATCCAAGAGAGAAATATTTTTATAATTTAACTCTTGTGGTTGAAACAAATAATATTCTCCGATATTAATTAAATGTCCTGTTCTTCCGTATTTATCTGTAATAATTTCATTGTTATCTTCGATGAGTTGAGTTAGAGCAGCATATTTTTGTACCAATGGATATATTTTTGGGATATCGATTAAATCAAGTAATACTTGTTTTTTATAGAAATAATTCTCCTTCATCAAGAGTTTTATTTTTTGAATTACTTTATCCAAGTTAATCATTATAAATGCTTCATTATAACTATCTTGGTTTATTTTTATTTTATCCTCTGATATATTCGGTATACAAGTATATAGACATGAGTCCATATAATCACATGCAGCAGTAAAAGGTTTATCTCCGATTTTAAAATCACGGATTACAAGTCCATTAGATAATACTTGTGAGACTGGTTCTTTCAAATACTTTTCCATATTTTCCTGGGAAAAATTAGTTTGCTCATAATTTAATATACAATCAACTGATGTTTCTTTTAATAAACGCGTGACTTTACCAATTTGAACCGCCTTAGTTTCCGCTATTCTGTATACATACAAGTCAGCACTTTCTTTTTCTTTATCCTCTAGTAAAGTTGAATACATAAATATTTCCACATTTCTTTTTTCAAATGGTAAATCTTTATGACTGAAATTTCTCACTGCACGACCAATAATTTGTTCAATCCTATTCATATTATACCATGGTTCTAATATATGAACTTGACGAATAAATTTCAAGTCTATACCTTCTGACCCAGCCTTGGAAATAAGAACAACTTTAACCTTATTGCCGTTTAAATTATCTTCATTAGTTAATCCTTTTACCTCGTAATCATTATTAGGTGATAGTCTAATATCTCCAGTAATCATTGCATACCTAGCAGGAATAAACGGTTCGTTACCAACTCTTGGTTTCATTGTTTTAACATCCACTTTCGGGGAAGGTGCGTTCTTAAATAAATTCTTACTATTTTCTCCATATCTTGTAAATCCCATTTCTTCCAATGCCAATGCAACAGGAATTAATCCACCATCTATGTATTGAGAATAAATTAAAAGTATACCTTCTGCAACTACACCATCAGGTGATACAATGCTATCTAATATATTTTTTATTTTACAACTATATTTTCCAACTTCTTGTCGAGAGAAAATATTTCCATATTTATTTGATTTATATTCAAACGAACCCTTTATAGGAGGATTTTTCTCATCAATAAAATCCATCATTCGTGATAATCCCTCTTTACCAGTTAACTCATTTGGATTAATATATATTTTTGTTTCAGATTTTTTACCTCCTTCATAAGAGCTTATTTCTTCACTAGATTTATCACTAGATTTGTCACTAGATTTATCACTAGATTTATCACTAGATTTATCACTAGATTTGTCACTAGATCTATTATTATCAGAAGTTTCTTTAATTTCTAATTTTTTTTTTATAGAGTTATTTTCATTCAACCCTTCATATGGATATACAATAATCAAAGCTTCTAATGGTATTTGCAACAAGGTATAGCCGAAATTTTCCAATTCTTCAAAAGCGGGCATAATCCTAGTAGTACCTTTTTTGGTAGTGATATTCGTTACTTTCGTCTTTAAATTATTAATTATATATTCATAACCGATTTTTTGAACTTGACCTATTTTTAACAAATACAAATCAAGAAATTTCAATTTATCATCGGAATTAATTTGTTTTCCATTCATTTGTAAAGTAGGATATGGTATATCTTTAAAAGTATGACCTACTGCAAATTGATTTGGATAAACACGATATGGAAAGGAATATGGATTTTCTCCTCTTACAAAAGAAATATAACCTGTTGCTTTTCTAATTAATATTTCTCTCCCTTCTTCTTTTATATTTCCATTTTTATCAAAAATATTACTTTCAATCACCTTTCCACGTCTATCATTAATATTCATTAAATTAATTAACCAAACTATCTCTTTATAACTATTATACATTGGAGTTGCAGATAAAAGAAGTAATCGTAAATTATCAGCTGACTTTACAAGAAGTTCTAAATTCATTGCAACATGTTTATTTTCATTATCTTCAGTCATGCGTATATTATGTACTTCATCAATTACAATTAATCTACCGTCAAATTCCGACTTCAACTTTCTTATCACTGCTCTTCTTTTGTCATTATCATTTTTATAAGATCCTGAATCAATAGAAGCAGTTTTAATAATATAATTAGCAAATTGTCCATATCCTAAAAATAAATATGAATTATTAATTAAACTTTTAATTTGACTAATTATTTTCTCTCTACTTAATCCCACAAATCCAGAAGGATTTATTTCTTTCAATAATTTATTCCCCACACATCCTTTAATATTCCAAATTCCATCCGTATTCTTTAGTTTTCTCTCGTCAAAAAGTTGTAAACGAAAATTATCTTGCACATTTTTTGATGCTACTATAATAATACGTTTTGTTATTCCAACTTGTTTAGAATAATCTCGCATCTCCTCACAAACTCCGATCGCCGAGCAAGTTTTGCCCGACCCTAATTGATGATAAAGTAATAAACTATTATAAGGAGTTTGAGACGATAAAAAATTGCGTACAAAAGCTTGATGTGGGGCTAATTCAAATTCTTGTTTACTAATGCTATCTGCGTATGCTTTAATATCATCATGAATTATTCCATCATATTTTGTATCATTAAATTCCTTTTTTTCGGCTATTTTCACAATAAAATTCGGGTCATCCAAACTAGGATATAAATAATTATTTTCTTCTGGATGTTTTTCAAGGTATTTACTTTCCATCAACTCTTTTTTTAATAAAAATTGGTTACAACTTTTGGAATAATAATTTTCCTCTTGACAATTCGATTCATCAAATATTTTTTTTAACTGAATATTATCATTTGTATTTTCTTCTTTAATTATATCTATTTTTTCTTCTGGTGATTCTATTCTTAGAATTTTTTTATTTAACATTCAATACTTATATATTAAGAATATAATCTATATTCTTGTAATAATTTATTAATATTACCAAGTATTTTCTTTTTTTCCAAGTTATAAGGTCGTATACATGCTAAACATTCATCATATGTTTTCCATTCAATTTTACTAACCTCGGTTTTTTGATAATTAAATAAATTGGTTGGTTCGGACATATCTGTCATATATGCTAAAAAATATTTATGTTTATAAGATTTAAAATTTGTTCCTATAAATGTTTCCTCAAACGGTAATGTATTTTCAATAATAATAATATTTTTCTCGGAAATACCAGTTTCTTCTTTAAATTCGCGCATTGCACAATCCATATCTCTTTCCTGATAATTTCTCCTTCCTTTTGGAAATTCCCATTCCGTTTCTTCCCATTCACTAGTACTTGCATCCACCAATTTTTCCAAAGTAATATTTTTACCATCTACCATTAATCCATTTTTTAATAATTCAAATTTTTTAGAAGATAAAATTTCCTCATTTTTATATTGAGAATTATAGGTATCTCCCCACATACACTTCCATAAATGTTCAAATTTTTCATTCAATATATTTTTCTTTTCTTGAATAGACATTTCATTTATAATTCCCTGAATATGATCTATATTATTTAGAGAGTATTTTCCTCTAATAAAATCAATATATCCAAAGGAATCTTTTCTTCTTATCATTAAAAACTGAAGTTTAATATTTTCATATCGAAAAAGAATTATTCCATAACTAGTAATTGGTAATTTACATTGATGAAATAAATGACCTTGTTTACCACAGTTATTACAAAGATTATTTTTTATCATGATTTATCCTTATATAGGTTAAAAAAGTTATCTTTTTATATTATTTTATACTAATGGCTTTAGATCCTAGAGTTTGGGGACCTAATTATTGGTTTTTTCTACATACAATTGCAATCTCATACCCAAAATATCCAAATACTATTACCAAGAAAAAATACTACGAGTTTATTCAAAATTTACCAATGTTTATTCCAAATGAAAATATTGCCACTGAATTTAGTAATTTAATAGAAACCTATCCAGTTGCTCCCTATTTAGATTGTCAAGATGCATTTATTCGATGGTTACACTTTATTCATAATAAAATTAATGAAAGACTTGAAAAACCAACTATATCATTATCCAAATTTTATGCCAACTATTATGAATTTTATAAACCCAAAAATGAAAAATGGAATGAATATTTAAAATTCAAGCAAAAAATTATTTATTCAATAATTGTAATAATATGTATTTTTTTGATTTATTATTGTTATGATAAATAAGATAAATAAGTTCTTGTTATTTCCAAATTAATTTTTAATATAAAGTATATATAAGATAATTGAAATGCGCAAAAAAAATGGTGGAAAAGTAATTGCATCCGGAGGATTTGGATGTGTATTTCGCCCAGCATTAATGTGTAAAGGTCAAACAAGGCGAGATAAAGATAAAATAACGAAATTAATGATTAAAAAATATGCCATTGAAGAATATGAAGATGTAATTAAATATACCCATATTTTAAAGAAAATACCTTCCTATCATAATTATTTTTTAATTGATGGATTTCATTTATGTGATCCAGCACCACTAAACTATGAAGATATGAAATATTTCAAGGATAAATGTACTGCATTACCTAAAAAAGATATTGATAAAACAAATATTAATGTTTCCTTAGACCAATTATTAGCGTTAAATATGCCAGATGGTGGACTTGCGTTGGATGATTTCCTCTCAAATAGCGGTTCTTATCACAACATTGTTAAAATTAATGATACGTTAATAAATTTATTATTAAAGGGAATAATTCCAATGAATAAAAATCATATTTATCATTGTGATGTTAAAGACTCCAATATATTAGTTCAAAAAAGTAAAAATGAATTATATACTAGACTAATAGACTGGGGGTTATCCACTGTCTATAATCCAGATAAATCCCAACGTTTACCAAAAACTTGGCAAAATCGTCCTTTTCAGTTCAATACACCTTTTTCTATAATTATTTTCTCAGACAAATTTACAGTAAAATATAAATCATTTTTAGATGAACATCCAATAAATCACGCAAATTCAAAAGAAGAATTGAAAAAATTTATTGTAAACTATATTTATTATTGGTTAAAAGAGAGAGGAATAGGACATTTTAAATTTATTAATACTATTATAAATAAATTATTTTTCACCAATATACCACCTAATATTACGGAAAAAAAGTTGAAAAATAAATTTATTATTGAAAAATATACAATTCCTATTATTACCGAATATATATATAATATATTAATTCATTTCACGGAAAGATCTCCCAATGGAGATATTGATTTTCGTAAATATTTAAATAATGTATTTATTAAAATAGTAGATGTATATGGATTTATTTCATGTTATTATCCAGTTTTAGAAATTTATTATGAAAATTATCAAATTCTATCCAAAAATGAATTAACAATATTCGAGAGAGTTAGAAATATATTTATAAAATACTTATATGAACCATGTATAAAGGAATATAATATTTCAGAGATAACAAAAGATTTAAAAAATTTAAATTCCTTTTTTTTATTAGAAGAGCATTTACACGCAAAACCATTTAGTTTATTATCTAAAACCTTTAGTAGCAGTAAAAAAAAGAAAACGAGTACTGGTAGGAAAACTAGGAAAAATAGAATATAATTATTTTATGTGAAACTAGGAAAAATAGAATATAATTATTTTATGTGAAACTAGGAAAAATAGAATATAATTATTTTATATAAAATATATAATATAATGAAATTAGAATTATTTATTATTGCAATCACTTTATTTTTTATATACGATACTTACTATGATGGAAAATATAGAAAACTACTACTTTCTTGGAAAAAATATTATCAAATGGCTTTTTTCGGTTTATTAGGACTAGGAGTTTACTTACTTTTAAAACGTAATCCTTCACAAGGTAAAAATATGCTTTTGTATGCAAATAATGTTGTTAAATATATGCCAATTGATAAATCCTCTATGGAATTATTCTCACCTATTATTGATTTTACATCAACAAATGGTCAAGGATTTATGGAAAGTCTTAATGGAATAGAAAATGAAACACAGGAAAAAAGGATATTAAATTCAGGTAAAAATGGAACCAAACGATCGGTTAGTGAAACCAAGAAGAAATATGTTGCCTCTCAACAAGATTGGAAATGTGCTCATTGTGAAACACGGTTAAATGCATGGTTTGAAGTAGATCATAAAATAAGATTAGAACATGGAGGAGGAAATGATGTGAGTAATTTAGTTGCCTTATGCAGAGAATGTCATGGCAAAAAAACCGCCATGGAAAATATGGGAATATAAATTCACATTAAATAATCTTTTAGTATATAAATAACTAGCATAAATGTCAACTCTAGGAAATGAAATAATGGATAACATATATCTCATAGTTGCAATTATAATATTAATTATTCTACTCATAATTTTTTTCGTACATTTATATTTTAATATTAGAGCACCTTATTATCCAAATAAAAAAGAATTTTCCGAAAAAGAAACATTATATTTTAAAAGATTGAAATATATTATTTTATTAGTACTTTTTTTTATTACATTAACCATATTATATATTGTTAATCCAAACAACATTTTTACCAATCACTATGGAAGTATTATATTGATTTCCATTTTCATTGGTACGATAATTATCTCTATGTTATCTTTTTACAATTATGCCTATCGCCATTTAGATAAACAAACTAGTGAAGAAAAACATATTAATCCCATGAATTATTTTTTAAAATCTTTGATTTATTTCTTATTTGGAGGTATAGCAGCATTAGCAATTTATTTTTTAGTTGAATTGGTAAGTCCAATGTCTACATCAAATACCACTGTTAATTTTACTTTGAACTTGGTATTTAGTATATTTCTCATTTTAATTATTTTAGCATTAGTTTGCAAAATTTTCAATATACCTAATTGTTCTATCCTTGGTACATTAAAATTTTTATTTTCCACATTGAAATCATTTTTCATTAACACTTTTTATTTTTTTCAAAAAGGATTTTCTTCTTCTACCATTAGTTCTATACTTATTATAATTATTACAATGTTTATTCTTTACCTGTATTTTAAATTTCCTTCTATAAGAGAAAAAATCAATCTTCAAGGTGGAAAACAATTAATCAATAGACCTATTAGTACATCTAATTTAAATATAGTTGCATCACATAATGATTTAAATGGAAGTGATGATTTAGAATATCAATTTGCTATATCTTTTTGGGTATATGTGAATTCTTATCCTCCAAATACCAATTTTTCTTATGGTACTTATGTCTCTTTATTGAATTATGGTAATAAACCAAATGTTCTATTCAACGTCGGAAATAATTCTTTAATGATTACTATGCCACCAAATAAGGATGGAATAAATAATTCCTTTGATTTAGATGCAAATGGAAATATAATAATTTATACAAAAAATAAGTTTTTATTACAAAAATGGAATAATATCATCATCAATTATTCTGGTGGAACTTTAGATATATTTATAAATGGTGAATTAGTTAAATCAGCTATCGGTATAGTACCATTTATGTCCTTAGATAATTTATCGGTTGGTACTGATCAGGGAATTGAAGGAGGTATTTGTAACTTGGTATATTTTAGTCATGCTTTAAATGCAAATAATATATATTATATTTATAATATGGTAAAAGATAAAGCTCCTCCTATTTTAGATAATTCACTAGTAACAGAAATCAATAATATTAATTAAATCAATTCATCTTTTTAATTCAATTAAATCAATTCATCTTTTTATATCTTTACTACTTTATCTAAAATTATACATTTAGAAAATTTCTAGATGTATAATATACTATGAAAGTTGCTGGTATTCTTTTTACTATAGCCATCATTGTTTTAATATTTTTAATACTTAGATATTTTTTTAAACAAACAGAAGCCTTAACGGGTTTACTTACTGGTGACTCAATGACACAAATTTCTGCTTCATCATTAGCTAGTGATGGAACAAGTGCTAATAATTTTGCTTATTCGGTTTGGTTTTACGTACAAGATTGGAATTATAGATATGGAGAACCGAAGGTCATTTTTGGACGTATGACTAATTCGACAACAGGAATAATAGGCAGTTTAACTGGTAAAGATCCATCTCCAGTTGTTTATTTAGATGCTATTGAAAATAATATTACTATTGCATTAGGATGTTTTCCAGGGGCAAATCAAGTACCTGAAAGTAGTACTGGTACTACAACAACTACAACAGGTAATGCTGTTGTTGATTTATGTAAAGTAAATAATGTACCAATACAGAGATGGGTAAATTTATTAATTAGTGTTTATGGGAGAACTTTGGATGTCTATATGGATGGTAAATTAGTGAAAACTTGTCTTTTACCAGGTGTTGCAATGATAAATAATTCAGCGGATCTATATCTTACTCCAGCTGGTGGATTTAATGGATGGACCTCTAAATTACAATATTTTTCTAATCCTATTAATCCACAAGAAGCATGGAATATTTATACGAAAGGTTATGGAACTAGTATGTTTAACAATAACTATCAAATTAAGGTTTCATTTGATGAAAATGGAACAGAACAAAGTTCTTTTACCATTTAATAATCTTGATTAAATATTCTTATAATTCTTATAATTCTTATAATTATTTTAAATATTATTATAAATATTCTTATAAATATATATAATAATATATAAATGAGTACATACAATGGATTTTCAACATATAAACCAGTCGTAAAAAATATATTTAATTCAGCTAGTATAATTTCCAAATTCATTTTTTTAATATTAGTCATTGTCGTGTTTATTATTTTACTACGTTTAGGAATTATGTTTTTTAGTAGAATATATAATAGGATAGCCGGATCTCCTCATCTTATAAATGGTATGGTTGATGCAAAACAATCCATGAATATTACTCAAGATCCAAATGATCCAAATTCAATTACTGTTTATCGTTCTGTTAACGCTAACGATGGCATTGAATTCACGTGGTCTGTTTGGATATTTATTGATGATTTACAATACAATGCCGGACAATATAAGCATATTTTTCATAAAGGTAATTTCCCAAATGGTTCTCCTGGACCAGGACAAAATATTTCTGCTGGCCTTGTTTATCCAAATAATGCACCAGGGTTATATATTTTACCTAATATAAATGCTTTATTATTAATAATGAATACTTTTCAGGATATAAATGAAGAAATTATTATTCCAGATATTCCATTGAATAAATGGATAAGTGTAATTATTCGATGCCAAAATACGACTTTAGATGTTTATATCAATGGAACAATTGCTAGAAGTTTAGAATTAAATTCAGTTCCAAAACAAAATTATGGAGATGTGTATGTAGCACTTTATGGTGGTTTTGATGGTTATATTTCTAATTTATGGTATTATGATTATGCTCTTGGAACTTTGGCAATCCAAAAATTAGTTGAAAAAGGAGCCAATACGAATGCTGCTGACAATTCTGATATTAATTTAACAAAACCTAATTATTTATCATTGAAATGGTATTTTACGGGATCTGATAATATGTATAATCCATAAAAATAGTGAATTAAAAAATAGTCATTTAATAAAATAGTCATTTAATAAAATAGTCATTTAATAAAATAGTGAATTAAAAAATAGTCATTTAATAAAATAGTCATTTAATAAAATAGTCATTTAATAAAAAAGAAATATATATAACCTCATTATATATATGTCATGCTTAGGAAAAATATATAATCCTGTTCCACCTAGACAATGGTCAAGAGTTGAAAATAGATGTCCGACGGGACCATCTTCTATATATTTATATGTTCCACAACTAGGAAAAAATATTCTAGCTAATGAGGTTGCATATGAATTACAAATGTTGGCAAAAGGAAATGTATTGCAATATAAAAAAAATAGTTCTAATTTAACAAAGCAAGAAAGATATTCTAAAATTGCAAAAGGACAATGGGTCAATAGAACTACAACTTGGGCTACACAATCCGAGCAATATACTAATCCTAATACTACTTTACTTAAAAGAATAAATATAAAACGAAATTTTACTCTTGATGGTAGTACTACAGATCTTCCTGCAAGTCCAGAGTTAAATTGTAAAGTTAATCCGATTATACCAGTTAAACCTCCATATAATCCTCCCACACCCCAACCTAATCCTGGTCCACATGTTAAACCTCCTCCTCCACCACCTCCACCTCCTACTCCTCCTGGTCCTCATATTCGACCTTTCTTTCCTCCTACTCCTCCTCCTCCTCCAAATCCAATTGTTATTAGTGATGGAGGTTCTCTTCTTTGTAATACAAGTGTTAATCCTTGTACTGGCGAAATAATTAATCAAACCTTTGTATCCAATTGTAATCCTTCATCCGCATCAGATGTACCTGGACCAATTATTCCTTTATGTTATAATTCTAAATTACCCACGTATTATCCTAGACAAAGATATACTATGAATAATTCATCGAATAAATGGCCAGAGGGAGCTAAATTTTTACTATCTGCAAATGAATTTTCAAGTTCAAATGCTTATTCAAAAGATTATTTAATTAATACTAATACTAATACAGATAATACTAATAATAATACAGATACTAATAATAATACAGATACTAATAATAATAATACTAATACAGATACTAATACAGATACTAATACAGATACTAATACAGATACTAATACAGATACATTATTCCAAAAAGCTTATAATAGTATAACTAATGATGAAAATATTAAATTAATTTCCACACTTATGGATGCACATATGTCTAATAATTTTTCATATTTAAATGAACATTTGACTACTTCAAATGTAGAAGTTACTAATAGTAAAATAAATGCCTTATCAGATAATAAATATCCTAGTTTAAATACTATTCTAGATTTACATAATAATATACAATTCGTTTTATTACAAAGTCTTACACAAAAAAATAATTTAGATTATACAAATACATTATTAGATAAATGTAGAACAAATAGTTCTGTATTAAATAATTATGATTTATTAATTGAATACATTAAAAATAATTTTATCTCTTCAACAACTACTACCTTATTTAGCGCCACTGTACAAGCTTCATCCTTTAGTATTGATCCAAATATTCTTAAATATATAAATACATATGGTTTACCAGAAAAAGGACAATTTAATTCTATATTACTAGAAAAATTAAAATGTGATGATTGTTAAATTAAATTTATATTATTATTCATTAATTTTTAATAATTAATAAAAAATTTAATGAGTTATTTTTTCTGTCAAATTTTTATTGTAGATATATAATATAAAATGGGAGATGTTGTTGAACCTTTTGTTAATCCTAACCTAAACTCCAGTGATGGAGAAGCTTTTATTGCTACTAGTTCGGGAGATTCGGCAGGAAATAATGTACGTTTGTTTTTGTCTTCAATTAATAGTACTGTCACTGCTGAAAAATTTATGTTTGATCAAGAATTAAATACTGACTTATTTGATTATGTAGTAGGTCTTGATGGGGGAAGTGCAGAGGCATTTTCTAAAAGTATGTTTTTTACTGTAAGTGCTGAAGAAGAGGCAAGGGATTACACAACTCAAAATATGGAATTTTTATTTAAACCATCTACGAATAAAAGTAGTTTCTTTTCAAATACACTAGCTCCTGGTGTAACTGATTTTGAAACTGTTGAAATAGAACCAGCAGGAGTACCAAGTTTATATTCAAATAATTCTAATCCCACATATAAATCAGGCCACCCATTAGTTGAACCATATCTAGCAGTTAGTGAAGAATTTCTTTACTTGGTAACCAGAGCTATATTTGGAGATTACTCAAATTCTAATTTTTTTACTAATTCCGGAATAGTACAAGAAAAATTAAATGGACTTACTGATCCAACTTCAATCATTAAATCATTCAATACCTTATTTGAAACTGCCGAAATGTCTTCATTTAAATCTTATGCAGAAATTAATAGTGCATTATCTGGTTCCGCTGATTTTATAGGGGGGAAAGCAGTTATGCATGTCGTTCAACAATTATTAACACATGCTACAAATAGATTTGAAGATGGTGATCTTAGTGCTTACATAGTTCCTCAAAATGAAATGCCTGCAGGTATAAGTGTAGATTCTAATGTTCTTAAGACTTACTATGTACCAGTTAAACAAGATGATACTATACAAATTGTTCTTACTATTAAACCAAGTTCTCTACAACCTAATAATCAAGACATTGCACCTCGGGGTGTAAATACGACAATTGCAGATGAATATTATGATAATTTTAATACCATTAATCATATTGTTAGTAATATTTCCATGAAAATTTTATTGTCAATTAAATTCAACTCACCATAAACAAATTAATAATATAAACAAATTAATAATATAAAAATTTTTATTATATTTTATATTATATGATTATTCTATGCTCTTAATTTAGGGTTAATACATACTTCATTCGTAGGAAATATATCTCCTGACATACATTTTTCTCCTTCATCTACCTGAGCACAACTTCTAAATCCTCTATCTTCTCCAATATAACACCATCCTGACTTGGATCCAGCACACTGTATACTACTCAATGAATCATCAGCTTCATAATTCATGGTTCCTGTATTATTATTCAAGGCGGAATTATATTGATTAGATGGCGTAAATTCGGTTTTTTGTACAGTTGTATTTGGAATAGTTGAATTAGCAACATTACTCTTAAAATTGGATAGTGGATTATTTGGAGGTGGATTATTTGGAGGTGGATTATCTGGATTATCTGGAGGTATAGTTCCTATTTTGGTAGAATTTTGTACTTTTTCCAATAAATTGTCGGAAACTTTGGCTGTATTATCAACAATAGCTTGACTACCTGTTGCCGATACAAAAATAGTATTTTTAATAATATTCATTAAATTACCACTTTGTTTTATTTTATTTATAAAAGAATTTATCAAACCTCCTACATCTCCTGTTTCTTTCCCAATAAAAGTAAGAATATTAAATCCTAAAAATGCCAAAATAAGAAATACTAAAATCCATATTTTCCAAGATATACTTTTTATCCAATCAAAAAAAGAATTAGAAGTTGAACTGATATCTCCAGAGAGAACATTACTATTACTATTTGGAATATAATTTGAATTATCCATTATAATAAAAATATATATATTAAATTTTTATTATGAATGCACGCATATTTTAATAAATTACAACTACTCAATAAAAAGTTAGTAAATATAATAATTGATTTAAATCCGCTAAAATTTCGTCACGAATAGTAAATAAGTCAGCGTTGGACATTTTATTCATAAATCCATTATTATCTAAATTCACTAAATATGATTTAAATTCATCAATTTTCCTTTTTAAACCTTCAACATTATTAAAATCAAACAAATTAATATGATGTTTATTCATTAAATTAATACGGGAATTCGTTTTCCCTAATAATACCTCTATAAATCGATCCATATTTTCATTGAATTTGGTATAAAATTCATCTGTTGCCTTATGTGTAGCATAACTATTAGTTTTCCAATGGAATAGTTTTATCATCAATAAAGTTTCCAAAAAAATTACTGTAATTTCTTGTTCAAAACTTTGGTTTATTCCACTTTTACGAGATTTTCTTGATTTACTATTTGTTTTACTAGAAAAATATTTATTTTTTTTTAATGATTTATACATATTATAAATATAGATTTTTATAATTTTTTTACTTAATAAAATAAAAATATTGGTTTAATTTAATGAATAGAAAATCTCAATTAAAAACAAAATCAAAAAGAAAAATTAAAAATAAAAAAAAAACTTTTAAAAATAAAAATAAAAAGATTAAAAGAGGTGGTAATCAATATGAAAATTATAAAATAAAAATAAGAGAAGTAGCTGAAATTTGTATCGAAAATATTCATCTTATATATTCTTTACCTCACTTAGATATAATTGATAAGGAATTAAATAAAATAAATATTTTTTTGGAAGACTTGATTGGTGAAATACAAAATAATCAATCTATATCAAATAACGATCAGTTATATATTTATATTAAATCAACTTATGAAAAATATAATTTAAAGTTATATCATTTTAATGATAATAAAACTATTTCTACTTCCTCATTACTATTTATAAATGTTCTTGAAAATGAAATTACATTAATGAAACAAATGATTAATTTAGTAAATAAAATAAATACCCTTCCTGTATCAACTGAATATGATATTATAAAAAATAGATATATTAATGTTTGTAATGAGTTTACAAGCCAGATACCTTGTTTAGAACAATTTGTAACTACAATTTATCCAAGAGTAATTAAACCTCTAGAAGAATTACTACAAAAATTTAATAATGCCGAAAATGAAAATAATGTTTTACCAAATAATGTAAAAGAAAAAATGAATTTAAATGATTTTCATAATGACGGTGACTTTAATAAATATTATAATCCAACATATGAATTACATCAGTATATTCTATTATCACTAATAAGTTTTAGAAAATCATTATGCAATGGAAATAATAATTGCAATAATAATGATAATAATATATCGTCAATTAAATCCTATAATGAAAATAATTATAAACAATATTTGGAGTATATTCATTTTTTTGATAATGAAAAATACAAAACAAATGGTATAGATTGGAATGAACTTAAAAAAATATATAAAAGCTACTTACTTGATTTACCAAATGAAAGTGATTTTGAAAATGAAAATATGTGTTGTTTAAATGAACTAAAAGATAGGCAACAACAAATTATTGGTGGAAGGAAATTAAAAAGAAAATAATACATTTATATTCGAGGGATAAATGTCACTCCGAAATTATTCATCTTTTCCAGCTTCTCAATAGTTTTTTCTAAATTACTAGTTTTAACGTCAGTAAATAAATAATCTACTCCTGGACTAATCTCATTTTTTTTTATTTGTTTATAAATAGAATTTATATTTTTAGTTACATTATTAATTATTTCCTTGTTTTTTTCTCGTACGATTTCTTCCGCTAAATTTATATTTTCAGTCAATAAACTTATAGCAAAATACAGTATAAACTTTCTTTTTTTAACAGATCCAGGACCATATTTTAAACAAAACAAATTCAAAAGACTTTTCATAATTTTCTGTATAAGAGGATTTCCTTGGTCCCCAGCATCTTTTAAAAATATATCCCAAATGATCCATATAATATCCATTTGATGTTTTGTATCTACAGGAATTTCGGTTCTTCTTTCACATTTACACTTTTCTTTTTTATGTTTACATAAATTTTCGTATTCAATAATCCATTCCATCCAATAACAAACACTTACCGAATTTTTCTGACCTAAATTATATAATAGTTCATTAATAGATATATATAATTCTTTTGGATCATCAGGTCTTATAATACTATCCAAATAATGTATATCTGGCGCTTTCAATCTTTCAGTCATTTGTGTAAGATCAAAATCATCTTTTTTTATTTTTATTTCATCAAAGGAATGCTTTCTTTTAGCATCACAAAGTATACATATAATTTCACTAAATAATTTTCTAATTTTATCACTATTACGCATTTTTATTGGAAAATATGTATATCCATTATTAATAATATCCTTAAAATTGTTTATTCTCAATTCTAAATAACTAGCCAGTTTAGGATTTCCACTATGAATATATTTACTATAGAAATAAAGAAGTAAATCCCAAATATCACTATAATGACCAGCGCATACCAATTCCGCGCACCAATAACAAGCAGGTTCTATTTTAGATTGAACTAAACTATTTAGAAATTCTTTTTTAACATCAGTTTTCTTAAACTTTGAAAAAGAAATACCTTTAAATTCATGTTGCTCTCTTATATCATTAATTTCAAAGTCATCCATATATAGAAAAATAATACATTTTTTTTAACAACTATACATATAGATGAAAAATCCTATAAATCAAATAGTACATACTTATGATAAATGTTCTAACTGGGGAAAAATATTAATTTTTTTAGTTATCTTACTAGCTTTGGTAATCTTTTTTAATGGACTACATGAAAAATATAGGGTAAAAGAAGGTTTTGAAGAACAGGGAAACCCTCTTTTTTTATCTGGAACAGCTTTATATGATGATTTTTATGTAGATATTTATGACCAGTTAGTATTCAATAAATTAAAAGATGATTTTGAAATTGGAGAGGTTGTTAACCAAACAACACCTTCATCAGAAAGTATTATATTAGATATAGGTAGTGGTACAGGACATCATGTTGCATTATTATCAGATAAAGGTTATAATGTAAGAGGAGTTGATATATCACAAGCTATGGTTAATAAAGCCAAAGCCAACTATCCTAGTCTAAATTTTTTACAAGGTGATGTTAATAGAGCAACCGAATTTAAACATAATTCTTTTACTCATATTTTATGCATGTATTTTACTATATATTATTTCAAATATAAAGAAAAATTTTTACAAAATTGTTTCGATTGGTTAATGCCTGGTGGATATTTAGTAATCCATTTGGTGGATAGAAATTATTTTGATCCAATTTTACCAGTTGCAAATCCCCTATTAATTATTTCTCCTCAAAGATATGCTAAAAAACGAATTACAAAATCTAATGTTGTATTTGATAAATTTAAATATGAGGCAAACTTTAAGTTAGATACCAATAAAAATATTGCTTTTTTCAAGGAAAATTTCAAATTTAAAAATAACAAGACAAGAAAACAAGAACATATTTTTTATATGGAATCCGAAGAGGAAATACTAACAAAGGCTCAGTCCATAGGTTTCCTTATTCATGGCAAAATTGATCTTATGAAAGTAGCATATGATTATCAATATTTATACATTTTAACTAAACCTTCGTAAGAAAAATAAATCAATAAATAATAAAATAAATCAATAAATAATAAAATAAATCAATAAATAATAAAATAAATCAATATTATAAAATGAATAACTTATTTAATATTTTAAATAATTTCTTGTTTAGAAAAAAAGAAGAAAAACCAATTAAGTTATATAATACCGATAATAGACATAATACAGATAGTAGAGATAAAGTGAATATTGTTAAAGATAAAAATGAAGAAGTCAAGGAAGCAGAAGTAATAAATAAATTAGAAGAAAATGATTTGTATGAGGAAAAAGAAATAGAAATAGACTTGGAAGACGGAAACCAAGAAAAAAATTATACAAACGAGGATAAAAAGAAACTAGAAGAAATATTTGAACCTTTAAAGTTCCAAGTATTGAAAGAATTAATTGAAGAAAGTAAAGATAATAATATTTATTATCAAGAAGACTCGGATGATAACTATTAGAAACGTTCAATGATACAAATATAATTAAAATACTTTATTATTATGAATAAAATATATATTTTCATTATAATAGGATTACTTTCTTTATTTCTTTTTTTGAAATTGTTTATTAAATGGAAATTCCCTTTTTGGAGTATACAACCTGTTTTTCATATCTATGATTTTGGATACTATTTTTTTCCTATAGGAATTATTCAACATTCACTACCACTTAAAAATAAATATACCAACTTTAAAAATATAGAAACCATCGATTTTTCAAAATTGACCACATGGAAAATAACAAAGTTTCTACAATTTATTCAGTTCCATTTTTTAAATAACAAGGAAAATGGTAATATTTTTAATCCAAAAAAAGAAAATATTCTACCATATTTTCAAGGTCATAATCACTTATGTTTTTTTACTTGTTATAATCAAGAGGAAAATATTATTGATATAAAAACAAATTCTATTGAAAAACTGGACAAAATATATTCTGTAATGACAGCTCGACCCCTTAATGTTAAAATTAATAATGGAAATAAAAATGCAAATTTTCCTGTTTATTATGTAGATTATTTATGTGTAGATAAAGGAAAAAGAAATAAGGGTATTGCTCCTCAAATGATACAAACACATGAATATAATCAAAGACATTTAAATAAATATATATCTATTTCTCTCTTCAAGAGAGAAGGAAAATTAACTGGAATAGTACCATTAGTGGTTTATTCTACGTTTGGATTTCATGTTTCACGATGGTCTAAACCAAGTGAATTGTCAGGTGAATATACGATTTTAGAAATTACTGGACAAAATATACATTTCTTATATGATTTTTTACAGGACCAAACTTCTTTTTTTGATATTATGATTATGCCTGAATATGGTAATATAAATGAATTATTGAAAAGCGGAAATATATTTATATATGTTATTTTAAAAGAAGGAACAATTCAATGTTGTTATTTTTTAAGGAAAACTTGTACTTTTATTCAAAGAAACTTGGAAGTCTTGTCATGTTTTGGATCTATCAATAATACAGATAATCTTGTATTTATACAAGGTTTTAAAAATGTATTTTGGAAAATTGCCAAAAAATATAAATTCGGTTATTGTGCCATTGAAGGAATATCACATAATACCATTATTATTGGAAATATCCTTATGAAAACAAAGGCATCTATTATCAGTCCAACTGCTTTTTTTTTCTATAATTTTGCGTATCCAACTTTTAAACCAGAAAAAACATTCATTATTTATTAATTATTTATTATACAAAAAAATTGATTTATAATACTATCATTAATTTATAAGTATTTAACAAAATGAGTGAAATTCAAAGTCAAAGTCAAGGTCAAAGTCAAAGTCAAAGTCAAAGTCATGTATCTAATAAAAAAAGAAAATTATCAAAAACAAAGATATTGAAAAAATGTGTAGACGTATTATGCGATGATTTAATTAATTTTATATTTACTTTTATTGGGTTCCAAGGCGTAAAAGCGTTTAAAATGCATATGCTAAAGGAAAAAGTTTATGAAAAATATAAAGAATATAGATTTAATATGTTAGTAATGTATACTATAAAAGCTAGAGAAATGTGTTCTATAATTAATAAATTGACTAATTATGGTATAGTCATGGTAGCTAAAGCAATACATAATTATACCAATTTATTTAAAAATATCCGAGATGAATGGAAAATAGAATATTATAAAGATAAAATTATTAATTTATATGAAAATCTGTGTAAAAAAAATCTCTTACGATCCGATTATGAATTTAGTATGAGAGCATGGGGTAGTCCTACTATTAAAAAAACATTGGATCATTTCCTTACCTTTGACTATCCTTCCCTAAACAATGAAAGAAAAAACTATTTACCATTATTTGATGATATAATGAATATTGGGCGTCAATATTCATTATAAATTATTATCGTACATATTTGCCTACTCTCGTAAAAGAATCCACTATAAAAATAATAAATATTCCTAAAAAAGAATAAAGAATAATTTCTTCAGTTACATTGTTGGTTCTCTCATCCTGTTTTTCCTCCAACAAATTAATCATATAATTTATTTTTTGTAGTAATAAATCATGTTCTAGAGAATCCACTACTATTGAAGGATTAGTAAAGTTTTCCTTGTGTAAATCATAATTATATTTTTGATTATTCATTTTAACAGTTTGATTTGCTCCCGTATAATTAGGTATATATTTTTTATAATATTCTTCATTTGCCTGTTTATCTCCATAATTCACAGTATAATTATTTAATTCTAAATTTTCAGTTTCTCCTTCATAGGCAGGAACGGCTTGTTGTCCAAGAGATTTGGTTAGAGATCTATTTCCCCTAGTCATCATTTGTTCGGTTGAAATTGTTTTTTGAACTCCAGATGACTGTGGTTTTGGTGGTGGATAAAAGTCTCCTAGAGGATCCTCTTCATCCCCATCTTCAAATTGATTCATAGATTGAAGTACAGAATTGACTTTATCATGATTAATTTCCTCTTTAGGATATTTTTTTTGGGTTTTGTTATGGGCTGTTTTTTTTTTATAATAATCATCTTTGTCATTATTAATCATAGATACTTCATCAAATGGCGCGGCATACATTGCTAAAGACATTCTTATTAAAATTTAAGATAATAATTTGTAAAACAGACTGAAATTATAATTATAAATTGATTTCATTTATTTGGTTACTCCAAAAATTTATATAGTTTATTTATATAGATAAATAAAATGAAGGAAATAAACAATAATGAAGAAGGCATTCTATTTACAGTAATTTTAGCAATACTAGTTATTATTTTTGTATGTTATTTTTCAAAATCGTCTGCTGTTAAAATATTATTATTTTCTTCTTTAGGAAGAGCATTATTAGTATTAATAATTATTTATGTTAGTAGTTATAATTTAATGTATGGACTACTTGCGGTACTAATTATTATTTTATCAAGTTTATCACTTGGTAGTGATCATTATTATATGGAAGGATTTAAACAAATCAATATATTAGAAGAAACAAAAAAAAAAGACTTAACCAATGATCCTAATCATAATTGGTTTTATTCACCTTCTTTAAAATCATTAGAAGGACGTGACCAAATTGGAATGGAGGATAGCATAAGAGGTGGTAAACCATCTAATTCTATTCCAATTATGCCTCATAATATTATGGAAACAGAAGATGTATTACCAAATGAACCTGTAACAAATACATTTGAAAGCTCTACAAGTGTTTTTTAAAAGATCTATATTTTACATGCGAATTTTACATGATAATTTATATGCTTAACTTATATGCTTAACTTATATGCTTAATTTATATGCTTATTTGTAAAAAATATTTATATATTATAAATGAAATTTCCCAAGTTTTCTAAAAAATATGTAGATTTAATCCATTTTTTTTATGTAGTAGTCATTATATTGGCTTTTTACTTTTTATCGCGATTTTTATTCGGTAGAAAAGAGATTGAAGGATTTACAGTTGAATTTACATTTGCCGGTATGTGGAATGGTTTTTTAATGATATTTTATAATTTATGGTATTCCATTTACAATTTTTGGAAAAATATAATTCTATTTTGGATTGATGTATTTGATTATTATTTCTCTCAATGGCTAAGTTTTATTAATAATACAACTAATGATATTACAAATGCTGGAAACAAAATTTCTAGTAAAATTTAAACTAATATAACTTGTTTTATTTTAAAAAATATTTTGTAAAAAGCATTTGAAAAATAATTTATTTCATACTAAATTTTATATTAATTAAATATATGACTGAGAAAAACGATAAAAATAATTCTAAAGGTGGTATTTTTTCCAATTTTTATAACTGGATTTTGAATTTGTTCCATTTTTTCCATTTTAACGTAATGTATTTAAATAGTAGTAAATTTTTTGCTGGTGTAGTTATGATTTTACTAAACGTTGGATCGAAATTTGTGACAATTCAATTTAGCAAATCCACAGAGGAATATATGAAATATACCTTGAGTAAACAAATATTGGTTTTTGCAATGGCATGGATGGGTACTCGTGATATTTATACAGCCCTTGGATTAACTGCAGTATTTACTATATTATCCGATCATCTTTTCAATGAGGAAAGCAATATGTGTATCGTACCTGAAAATTACCGCGTTTTACATAAATTAGTAGATACTAATAATGATGGAATAGTTACCGAGGCTGAAATTAATTCTGCTATTGGAATTTTAGAAAAGGCGAAAAAAGAAAAACAGCAAAAACAACCAAAACAAAAAGAAGCATTTAGTAGATTTCCTCCTTTATTTTATGAAAAGGGAATTAATAATAATTTATTATGAATGTAAAACATCTATCAATCTAAAACAACTATCAATCTAAAACAACTAGCATATCAAAATAATTATCTATACTTAATTTATATGGATCTATTTTTAGGAAATACTGGTGCTGTGAAGTATAGTCCTTCTAAAACCCATCCAGGAAGACTAAATTATACTACCAAAAAAGGGGATAAAGTATATCATCAAAAAGGTCACTACGTGAAAAAAACGCATAAACCATACGGACATTTTAAAGGAACAAAATCTAAAACCCGAAGAGGGCGTAAGAATTATACTACTAAAAAAGGTAATAAAGTATTTCATCGTAAAGGTCACTACGTTAAAAAAAGTAGACGCCCTTATCAATTTTAAATCAAAATCTCAAGTCAAACTAAATATTAATATATAAATTCTTTTTCTATTATATATTATATATTAATGACTAAAAAAGAAGTTGTTGTTATTAAAATAAAGGAAGGCTCTGCTCCTCCACCTGGATTTACGTTTATTCGTAATATACGTGGAATGGATATTTATCATAAAAACATACAAAGTGTTTCTAAAAAAAATATAGATGATTTAGCCGACATATTTGGAAATATGAACGTCCAAGTATTACCTGAAGATGAAATAACTAATTTAATGGGAAGTATGTCTCTAGGAGGAAGAAGAAGACGAAGGAAAACTAAACGTCGTACTAGTAAACGAAAGACTGGGCGTCGCACTAGAAGACGATAAAATATATTTGTGGATAAACCCGTCTTGTAATGGCTCTGGGATTTGATTAAAATCCACTAATAATTTATTTAATCGTAGTTTTTCTTCCGCGTTTTCTTCTTTTATTTTTTTTTCGAATAGTTCAGAATTATAATAGTATTTTAACGCAGTTTTATCACCACATCTTTTCAATACAGACTGTATATTATCACTTGGATCACCAGCTACAATTTTACAAAATAAATCTAATTTAGGATCTCCATGACTACTTTTTAGATCCGTTAGTTTTTTATAATTTAGATTAAATAAATGTATATTTTGTTTCGATAACTGTAAATAGTCCTTGTCACTTGTTATAATAAATATTTCCTTTTCGGGATATTTTTTATGAATATAATTCGTTGCAATTGCAATACAATCGTCTGCTTCCAAGGTATCTAATGAAAGAATAAGATTTACACCTGCTTTTTGAAAAAGTCCGTCTTCATATACCATTTTGAAAAATGGTTTTCCCATAAATCCTTCTTTGTTCCTGCCAGATTTATATTCTGGAAATAATTTAGTACGCCAAATATCTTCTCTCTTGCAATCTTTTCCTACTATTAAAGATATATTTTCTTCTTTGTTTATATATAAATTTTTAGTAATATCTTGGACCGCGTTTATAAAGGTAGATATGAATTTTTCCCGAAATATTTTATTTTCGTAAGGATCTTGTAAAACTTCTAATTGGTCTGGGTAAGCATTTTTCCACCAATTTATCATGGAATAATACCTGTGAAAACAAAAGTAACTTCCATCAATGAAAATGATTTTTTCAGTCGTTTCAATAATTTCTTGCAACATTTATCGTTTATTTCTTTTTTAATTACCAATCAAATATTTATATTTATTACAATCAATTTTATAATTATTTTTTTGGTTTTAATTAATATATATATTTTTAGTATAATGGTTGTAGGTATGTCAGTTAAAGCTACTATAGCTGGATTTAATAGTGCATGTTTTATGATTGGAACCAAAATTCTATGTCTTAATAAGGATCTAGAAGAAGTTTATATTCCTATTGAAGATCTAACGGAAGACTATATCGTTAAAACTTATTTACATGGATATAAAAAAATTAAATCTCTAGGAAAAAGTGTCATTACCAATAATCCAAATGATATGAATTTTTGCATGTTTAAATTAAATTCCGCCAATAATTTATTTGATGATTTAATAGTTACTGGAGGACATGCTATATTAGTTAATGAATTATCAGAATTAGATATTAAAGAACATTTGTTAAAATGGCCAGAATTGAAAAAAATAGATGACAAATATTTATTATTAGCTGGATTATCAGATAAATTTGAGAAAATTTGCGATAATAACAATTATGAAGTGTTTCATATCGTTTGTGAAGATGATGGGGATGAAAATAAACAATACGGAATTTATGCAAATGGAATATTGGCCGAAAGCATTTCCAATTATAATTTTACACAATTTTTTGTATAATTAATAAAAATTATTTATATTTTTTATTAATTAATTAACTTATTGACTATATTCACTTTCATTTGCTATAAATAGATTACTTCCATTACTTATTTGTGAAAAATCTACAGTTACTGAATAACTAGCTGAATTGTATAATGGATTTGTGCTAGGGCTAGGAAAAGATGGTACAATAGGATTATAAAATATAGTTACTGTTTGAAAAAGTTGTTGTTTATAAAAGTTTTGAATAATATCAGGTGAAGAAGAACTATTCCATGAAGTATAAATTTGATCTATTGGAATATTAATTGCAGTTAATTCATCAAAATCTGAACTTGGAGAATAATAAAGAGTAAAAGAATTTGCGTATCCAGAAAAAGGAATTAATAATACAACGGTAATGGATTGTCCTGAGGTTAAAGCGGTTGTGTTAGGTTTAAAAATAAACTCTGTAAATGGTAAATCTGTTAATGATAAATTAAAATTATAATTATCCCCTGAAAATGAACTTGATGGTAGTTCAACTTGAAGTAACGATGTAAATGGATATTTTATTGAAAGAATAGGATAAAAAACATCAGTATTTGTGTCTAAAGTTTGTTTAGAAAGCACTTCTGTAGTAGTGGCTAAATTATTTAAAAATAAACCAGTTTGGGTATAATTTTTTAATATTACATTTTGTTGACTATCTTGTATTAAAAATTCACTAGGATTACTAGATGATGTACCAACTGTATTTAAAAATAAATTTGCTCCAGTTGTACCGTCAGTATTTGTTGTATAAATAGAAATTCCATTACTATTAATTAATACAGGATCATTAAAGTTACCTGTACTATCAAAATCACCAGCTGAGACAGACATTATAAATTATAAACATAAAATATTAATTACAAATAATTTAATTAAATAAAATTAAATAAAATTAAATAAAATTAAATAAAATTAAATAAAATAGTTAAAACCGTCAATATTGACGCCATTATTCCATAAATAAAAACAAATATATTGGATATTATTATTTTTTCATCTGAAGACGCATGATGCCAAATTAATTTTCCAACTAATACAAATAAAAGAGCAAATAATATATTTCCTAAATAATGGTCTGTATTTTCAAGACTTTGCATTACATCAAATTTTGTTTGAAAAAGAATATCACAAAAATCTGGTCCTAAATTAAGTAATAGTAACTTATGATGATTTTCATGTACATTATTTACATGAAATATAGAATAATTCACATTATGTACTGTAGTATAAAATAAATAATAAAATATAATTATATATTCATTAAGAAAATTCCAACTCCATATGTGTTTGGAAAATATAAAAAACAAAATAGAACAAAACTCAAGTATAATTTGGCTAATATGGGATAAATAATTGTTATGGTTATGATGATATAAATGTACACTATTAGTGTATAAAGCTAAATGGCATGAATAGTGAAATAAATGAGATGCAAATAGCATAAAGAAAAAAGTTTTTAATCCTTTAATAATATTATTGGAGGATAATATCAAAACACTTACTATAAGTAGAAACCAAGATTTATAATTAATGAAAACCGATTTTTTCAAGGAACTAATAGTTTGATTTCCTTTATGAAATATTTTATCTAATAATTTTTTATTTACTATTCTTTTTTTTGTATTAATATTGCATTCAGACATATATAAATAGTAGATTTATAAAAATTTGTTTTTACACATTCCATAAACGATAAGTATTAATATTTTCATTACTACAATCATCCACATATTAATTACAAATTCTAATTGTGATTCATATAAATGGTCGCATTTATGTACAATGCCTAAGTTATGTAAAAATTCTTTCGTATTTCTTTTTCCACTTAATCCTAGGTATTTTTCTTCTAATTGTGTTAAAGGACAATCATGCATGGTAACAATCGCAAAAGCGTCTAAGGACACAATAAATAATATAATACATAAGTATAGCAAGTTATTACTAAATACAACCGTAAATCCACCAAGGAAAACGATAAGTCCATGTATAAATCCATAATAGGTTCCAACGGTTAAATTTATGAAATTTTTATAATAAGAAGATAAGTCCCTTATAATATTTTTATCTATATTTTTATTCATTTTTTTTTCATCTTTTTCTTCTTCATTTATTTTATTTTCTTTATTTACAATGTAAACCATTTATAGAAATATTTTATTATTTTAATAAAAAAATAACTTATATCTTAATTATATAATGCCTTCTAAAACCAGAAAAAGGTTTAATAAAAAAAGAAGAACTAATAAGAAAAGAAGAACTAATAAGAAAATATCCATAAAAAAAATTTATAAAAAAAGAAAAGGAGGTTCAAAAGAAGAGTGTTGTATATGTGAAAATAAAATAAATGGAACCTCTTTTATACCAAGTGCTTGTCTCATGAAATATGGTAAAATACGTGCACATAAAATTTGCAATGATTGTTGGTGGAATTCGTTTGCCAAAGAATCAACTAGCCATCAATGCCCTGGTTGTGCGAAAGGTTTACCTTTAAACGGACCTCCACCACCCAAATTTATCGATTTAACCGAGGATGATTAATAAAAAATGAATGCGTTATTAATTTAGTAAAAATAATAATATTTAATAATTTTATATAATGTCTAAATATAGTTCTTCTACTATTTCTAATATTTTAACTCAAAATGTAAGTAATTCTTTTAATTATTCATATTCATCTACTGGTAGTGGTTTATCCTCTGCTACATCAAATGGAATTACTCTCAATGAAGCAAATAATTTCGGAACAGATGAAGCAAATTTAGTTGCAACTAGAGTGGCTAATAAATTGATTAATCAATATCAACCTACTAATAAAGGAGAAACTTTTCTGTTTTCAACCTCAACAACAATAATAAATACTATAAATTTTACTTCTCAAGAAGATAGTGTTCAATCAGATATAACTGAAGGAGTAATGTATAATGTTAATAATTTTTTTAGTGTAGCTGAATTTTTATTAACTAAAACTAGTAATAGTCAAATAGATAACTATGGAGCAAATAAAGATATTAATTATTATGCCGGAGTATATCCTGGAATTACACCATTAGCCGAATTTAATCCATTTCCTACTTTTTACTTAGGACCGAATGATTTTATAATATATGAAGTTGTAGTTCCTGACAATAGTTGGTTGAAAAATCACAACTATTTTAGTTTTACACCATATTTTTATAATTATATTTATGATATTACAAATAACTTATCTACAGATGTATTTGCTAGTACCGATATTACCATTCCATTTTTTGATCTTTTTAAAACGCCTGGTACAAAAATAAATATATGTTTAACTGCTTCTAAAACCATTGGAGATTTATATGAAAAACAAGGATATTTAATCTCTAAAATTCCATCTGAATATCTTGAAACAGCTAACTTACTTCCTTTATTTAGAGTAGGATTGTATAATAATTATTCCTTCAACATAAATAGTTTTGTCACAACAAAGTATCATAAAGGTTCATCGGAACTAGAACCAAATTCTGTTTATTATACAAGTGAAGAAATCGAAGCAAGTTTACCAACTGCATTATTACCTGTAAATGATCCTACTTATCTACAAAATCTAGATATTTTTAACAGTGCTGTTAAATACTTACAAACCATTTCTAGTTCAAGCACTCAGGCGCAACCATATTTTTCCAATACCTATGAAACCGACTATGGATTTAACAGTTTTTATACAAGTATCACTGTTACTCCTCCTGCCGAATTACAAGCGAATAATACAGGTGAAGCCTATTTTAATACAAAATCAATTGATTTAACTACTTTAACCACGCCTTTTTTTTATGTATTAACGTTAAATCAAAAACTAATGGATGTAGGTTTGACATCCAATGTTCAAATTTACAATAGAGACAATAACGCTATTATATACAACGGAGAAATTGTCTCTTCTTCACCACTTCCTTTATTTACCAATCCTGCTTATCCTTATATTAAAAATGACGATATTACATATCCATTATTACAGTTAATTACATATGAAGTTTCTGATTTAATTGCTCAAAATATAACAAGTATTATAATTGTAGAAAGAATAGAGTTTAATCCAATCAATTTTTATCAATCTTCTTTTGACTACCCTGGTAGTACGTATGTATTCTTTGCAAATGAATTAACTACGGATGAAACAAATTACTTAACAACTCTATATGGAAGTAATATTCGTATTACAGAAAATTAATTTATACCCTTGAAGATGTAAAATATATATACTTTATATAAGAATATATATATTTTATTAAATATAAAAATGAAACGAAATAGATATAATATATAATAATTATAATAACAGAATGGAATACATGAAAAAAGAAATACTATTGCAAAAATGTCAAGAATTAAACATGAAGAATTATAAATCTTTATCAAAAACCAAATTAATAGAATTATTACAAAATCATGACTTAGGAAAAAATATGTGCCATAGTAAAAGTTTGAAACCATTAATAAAATGGAGTGGTGGCAAAGGAGATGAAATAGAAAAATTCAAATCATATTTACCTGAAAACTATAATCTTTATTTAGAACCATTTATTGGTGGAGGTGCATTATACTTCTATTTAAATCCAGAAAAGGCGGTCATTAGTGATGTTCATAAAGAACTCATCGATTTATATCAGGGAATTTCAAATGGAAAAGCAAATGAAATATACCAATTTATGGAAGAACATAAAAATGATGAAGTTACCTATTACCAAGTGCGTGACAAAATGAATATTAACGATAGTTTGGATAGTGCCAAGCGATTTTATTATGAAAGAAAAACTTGTTTTCGTGGAATGTTGCGATATAATCAATCCGGGAAATTTAATATTCCTTATGGACGATACAAGACGATTAATTATGAAGATTTGAAAAATACAGATTATGAAAAACTATTGCAGAAAACCACTATTTTAAAACAAAGTTTTGAATATATTTTTGAAAATTATAATGATGAAAATAATTTCATGTTTTTGGATCCGCCATATGATAGTGAATTTACAGATTATGGATATTGTAAATTTGGTAAAGAAGAACAAAAAAAATTGGCTACTTTATTTAAAATTACAAAAATCAAATGTTTAATGATTATAGGGAAAACCCCATTTATTACAGACTTATATAAAGATTATATTGTTGGTGAATATGATAAGAATTATAAATTTAAATTATACGATGGTAGAATAGGCAATGAAATAAATACTAAACATCTTATTATTAAAAATTATTAACTAAACTACTTTTTATTTAAACATACTATCGGCTACATAATTCAGGAAATCCTTGTATTTTTCTTCCGACTGAAACCCTGGATATACCTTGAGCTTTCCCATATATTCATTAATTCCGACCACATTATCTTGGATAGAAACATATTTATTGGAAATTATTTTCGGAATATCTTTAGTATGAAAATAGCGCAATCCAACCAGGGATAACTCAATATGATAGTCGATGAATTCTTTTTTTAATTCATCTACTATTTGAATACACTTCGCACTAGTGGATTTACATTTTTCAGTATCCAAGTTCAAGTTGGATTTTAGTTCCGCGTAATAAATAGTCTTATTGACCTCATCTTTAAATAAATGATCTCTCTCCTTCACCCCTTTTTTATTTTTCTGTTTAATATTCACAAGCACATGATTTTGTTGTGCGAGGACACAATCAACCAACACCTTTTCAATACCGGTACCAAGTTTAATACAGTCACTTTGGGATAAATCGCGATTAATTAACGAAGATAATGAATTTATGTCTTTGGTTTTATTGGAAACGGATCCCTGAATATACGCGTTAGCATCGACCAATTTCTTCCAATTCATATTATTCTTCTCTTCGACTATTTTCACCATATTTTCCATCATTTCTTTGATAATAAGAGATCTTAAAACAACTTCTACCATTTTCTTTAAGCTATTTGGAAATATATTTAAATAAGTATTTAAAGAAACCTCGGCATCCTATTTTCATTTCAATTTTTTATTGATGCGCTGCTATTTCTACATCATTTATCAAAAGACTTAAAAGGATTTTTTACTCCTGCAAACTGAAAGTAAAAATCATGAAAAAATACATGTTTTTTTGTATGGGAAAGTGATTCAAGGAATCGATTTTGGACATTTTTGGGATGTCCAAAATCAAAAAGGCCCAAGGGACTTTCGGAAAAAACCGATTTTGTTACCATAATGAAAAATTATGGTCTGGTGATTTTTTGAAAATATTTATTTTGTTACGATAATTTTTTCAATATTTTTTGCGAAAAGGATTTAGGCATTTTTTCTATTAGTATAATATTAGGAATGAATGCCTTAAAAAAATGCCAAAAAATGCCGACAGAGCATATATGTGAAAATTGTCACTTTAAATGCAGTAAATTTAGTAATTATAAAAAACATTTACTAACTGATAAACACAAGAGACTAATAAATCCTAATTTTTACTACGAAAAAAATGCCGAAAATAGTAAGCTAATATGTATTTGTGGAAAAATTTATAAACATATGTCGAGCTTATGCTGTCATAAAAAAACATGTATTTTATTAAATAAAACTCAAGAAGAAAAAGATGTTGCTACGCTAACTACACTCATTACAGAAGTAGTGAAATCTAATCATGATCTTACACAACAAGTATTTGAATTATGCAAAGAAAAGGAAAAAACTTGTTCTAATACCAATAATTATATTAATCATACGAATTCACATAACAAAACATTTAATCTGAATGTATTTCTTAATGAAACATGTAAAGATGCTATGAATATTATGGACTTTGCAAATTCTTTGAAAATAAAAATTTCCGACTTGGAAAATGTAGGGAGAGTTGGATATGTAGATGGTATAACTAATATTATAGTTAAAAATCTGAAAGAATTGGATATTTCGAAACGTCCTCTTCATTGCAGCGATCTCAAGAGAGAAACACTTTATATTAAAGATAAGAATGAATGGTGTAAAGAAAAAGAAATGTTGAAAGAGGCTATTAAACATGTAGCGCATAAAAATGTTCAAATGATACCTAAGTGGAAAGAGGAAAATCCTGAATATAAACGCGACGAAGGAAGTGCCAATGATAATTACCTAAAGATAGTGATGCAAGCAATGGGTGGTTCGGATAAACAAGAAGATGATGTTTATCAGAACAAAATAATTTCTAAATTAGCTAAACATGTAACTATTGAAAAGGATACAGATGCTTAGTGTCCTTTAGAAGGAAAACCATCTCCTAGATAATGATTATAATTATCCATACAGTTAACGCAGTTACTTAATGGTTGGTATGGAGTAGGATTGGCTAATCCCAATTCATTGGCTGGTAAAACTCCTCCTGTGGAATAAACACCTGTTATTGGAAGATTGTTTTGGTATTGAGCGTAACCACCTCTTTGTTTTTTCGATTTGGATTTTTTCCTACAACTATTGGTATGCATATGTTTGCATCCAAATTTATTGCAATGAGTAGAATGTTTATGTTTACAAGTATAATCCTTAGAAGTATGTCTATGCATATGTTTGCATCCATATTTCGTACAACTATAAGTATGAACGTGTCTTTTTACTTTTCTTTTCATAGTTCTCATTCTCTTTTTTCCATCTTTCATTTTATACATTTTAGTGATATTTTTTATTTTTTTTTTAAGCCCCCCTTTCCATACTGCAATTCCTGGCACATAACCTTTGGCTGCATCTACCCCCCATTGAGCACCTGTTAAACCAGGTAAATTTGGCATACCAGGAATAACACGATTGCCGAAATTGCCCTGATTATGTGTATCAGAAACATTTACATACCGTGGATTTATATCAGTTCCAGGAGTTATATTTCCATATCCTAAATTTGATGCAAATGATCCAGACATTACTTATATAATTAGTATTTATTTTTTTCTATATAGTGAAGTTGTTCTTCCTCTATTATTCTCATATGAGATGGTGCTATTCTATCAGGAACCCATTTTTTAAATTTATACGAATAATAGCATACCATATTATAAAATTTATCTAAATAAACAAATTTATCTATTTTATCATTTTGAAATTCTTCCTCATCATCACTTTCTTCTAATGTATCTAAATTATCATTTTCTTTTATTTTTCTAAATAATTTATTCATTTTCACACTAGTTGTATAGTCAGGAATATATGCAATACTATGAAATTTACTTCCATTATTTATATATAAATGATAAATGTCATTTTGTAAATCGGGTCTAACCTGAAATACAACGTCTTGTTTTTTATGATTTTTTGATTGAATAAATGTCTTTGAATTTGTATTTGTGTATGTATTTATATTCGTATTTAAATTTGAATATGTCTTTTGAGGCTTAATATCATATTCCTCATAATAAATTGTATTGGAACTAATATTATTTAAAAATCTATATTCTAAATATCGGACTTTATATGGAAGTGACTTGCATTTACTCCTACATTCTTCTTCAGTACTACAAATAACCGGAAGACCTATTATTAAAAAACTTTTATTGTACGCGATAGAATTAATGTCGTGTTGGAAAAGATGATGATAGATATTAATTTTTTCCATTAATTTCCAGGATGATGCATCTTTTCCTTTGTAGAATAATATATCTTCGAGAGAAAAATGAGTATGACCTTTACATTTAAAAAGAGTGCCATATAATAACGTTCCATAACAAAGATGGAAATGAAAACATGCTGGTTTTATGTAAATCTGACCTATTTGGTTATTTATTAATTCTATCACGATACAAACATCTTTAGAATTGTAATTGGTAAACCAGATATATGCATTGATACCTTCTGGAATTGCAAATACTAAATCATAATTGGAAACTTTCTTATAGGGTATTTTATAAGAAAGTTTCTTTGTTCTCGGAAAATCCTGTAATAATGAATTTTTTTCTTGTTCTGAAAACAACATACTTTATATACTATATATCTTAATCTTTAAATAATTTATTGTAATAGTTATTATCTTATTACAATAAAATATATGATTTCTGTTTAATAACTTGAATAAGCATTCGAAGAATAGGAACTAGGATCATACAAATCTTCATTACTTGTCTGGAAATCATTCGATGAAGGCAAGTTATCCAAAGATGTTGTTTTGTTATTAAATTGTTCTTTTAAAAATGATTTTAATTCATTCTTCATACTTTCCGTATCTATTTTTCCATTTTCCTCAGAATATTTAAATTCTGGTTGACTATTTTCTTTTTTAGATATTATATCCAATATTGCTTGATATTTTTGTGCCGGAACATTCACCAAATCTTTTACCTTTGGTACTGTTAAATTATCTTTAAAAAATAATATTAAATGATGAACTATCAAAATAAATATTATCGATATTATCGTCATTTGAAAAATCCAGGAAATCATTTTCTTATTCTTATAGTAGTTTAATATTTGTTTAGTATAAATAAAAACTCATTTAAATCTTCTATACAATTATCCAAGTCTATTTTTTCTTCATTATACTCAAAATAAAAATTACTTGGTATAAAGTGTGTTGTCTGATCTCCTTTATATCCTTCTACAACAAAAAAAAAGAAAGGATTTTTTTCCTCTAGAGAATATTTAATTCTATTTATTGAATTAGAAATATGACTATTTGGAATATTAGTAGTTGAAATGAAAGAACAAGTAGATTTATCTAAAATCAAATTAAAATCTCCCAATTTTTTATTTACAATTGGTACATCATTTGTAAAAATTTGATATATTTTATCTTTTAAAATATGGAACTGACCAGTTTCACTATTAATTTCAATAAATTCTTCATTACTATGAAAATATTTTTCTAAAGAAGAGAGAATAGCCAATAATTGTATTGGTTTATAGTTATCGATATATATTTTCATTATTATATTAATTATATATAAACTATTTAAACCTTTCCATAAAATAGTTTATATTATATAATATGTCATTGAGTATTATTATTGTTGAAAAACCAGGAACTCTAAAGTCTTTAGTTGTCAAAGATTTTAAAGAGGAATTGTTATTCAAAAAATGTGGCTTTCAAAAAGCAGACGGATTTCAAGAACAAAATACTTGGAGTGTAAAATATAATGGTGAAAAAATCTATATTGCAGTTTATGGGAAAAAGGAAGGACGTGCTAACTCTGAAAATAAATATGATTTTCCTCCTCCAATTGATAATACTCTTTTCTTTGGTTCATGTGCCATTTTAGCTATTAAATTAGATAAAAAAACCTTTATAGATTTAACTTTAGAAATGTGGGAAAAAATATATGAAAAATTATTTGGTGGGTTTGAAGATTTAAATTCCACTGCGTTAGAAGATGAGGATGAGATTGATGAATTGGCCTTTGTTCCTAAAGAAAAAAAGACGAAAAATGGTTATTTAAAAGATGGTTTTGTAGTTGATAGTGATGGTGATGAAGAGGAATTTAGTGGGGATGAAGAGGATGATGAAGAGGAAGATGATGATAAAAACCCAACTTCTGAAGAAGAAGAGGGAGAAGAAGTAATAAATTTGGAGGATATTGGTTCCGAATTAAGTGAAGAGGAATATGACTATAGTGAGGAAAGTGCCTAATAATTAAGATTATTTGGTAAAACTATACTATTCTATGCATATGCATATGCATAGTTCTCTGCTTTTGTAATATTTATATAAAAATGAAAATAAAAAACGCACTTTTTAACGTAGTCGACGAGTACTGCGACGTCTACGTCGCCCATTAGTTTTTTTTCTACGAGATGTTCTTTTTGATTTTCTTCGACGTTTTCCACCAAAAAAACTATATTCCATAAGTTGTGTATTGGCTGGAACAATTTGCTTCATACCATCCGACCATGTTAACTCGTAGGACCCTCCTAGGTTATATGTTTTTCCATCCATATCTTGTTGCCCTTCAAAATCTGGGATCCATTTTTTACTTTCTAAACTTATCATTTTTCCATTTACAACATAATATTTATCAAGTTTAGCTAAAGAAACTAAAACCATTTATAAAATAATGATAGATTTTTATTTTTATATTTACATTTACATTTACATTTTTACATTTTTAATACTAGTAGAAGTTTGGTTTTTCATATCATATACTATTATAGAACAAAAATCGATTATTAAAAAAAATTGATTATTTAAAAAAAAATTGATTTACTTAATTAACATTCTCTTGTATGAAAAAGTAATTAAAACATGGGTGCATCATCTAGTATTTCCTTAGAAGTTCCTATTGATATTATTGATATTTATCTGTCTTACGCAGAAGAGAGTAGATTTGTCACAGAGTTAAAATGTAAATTAAATCTACTCAACTATAATCTTATAGATAGTTCTCTTATTCAAAATTCATTATCTCAATTTTCTATTCCTGAAATTACTATTCTTGTAGAAAAAAATATTCATAAAGCCAATAATATTATTATTTGTTTATCTAAAAAATCTATTCAGTCTATTTCCAACGCAATAGAAATGAATGAATTAGGAAAAGTAAATCCTAATTCACATAAATATATTTATTTAATAATGGAAAATGATTATACTCCGGAAACTAATATTGAAATTTTAAGCATTATTAAAAAAGGGTTATGGTTTCCATTTTATGATCAGACAACAGTTGAAGAAACTATGAATAAAATATATCCATTATTATCAGGTGAAGAAGAATTTACAGAAAAAATTGATATCATTTGATTTTTATACTTTAAATTAATTTATCTAAATTTTAATGCCTGACTTTCATCATAAATATAATTTGAATAGTGTCTATATTTGTCTATTATTGCTTGTATATAATATATGTAAATCTAATTATGAATATTTACATGTATTATTGAATAAAATTTGTTTACTTGATTATAATTCTTTTATTATAATAACAATTATATTAGGATTGTATTTATTTTTGAGAAATATTTGTTTTGAAGTCAATATTACCTTTTCTATAAAATACAAGTAAAAAAGAAAAATTTTGAATAAAAAGAAAAATACAAGTAAAAATAAAAAAATTGAAATATAAACTTTCCTTTTTTTCCATTGTATTGAAAGAATGAGAGTAAGTATATTGTTTGTTCTATTGAATATGTGTTCTAGTTATATTATAAATACTAGGCTACATTTTATGAAAACATGTTTTCCTGAAGAAAATAATATGTCAAAAAGAAATAAAATAGAAAATGTAGTTTATGATATGGAAAAACCATTTTATACTTTAATATGGTATGACTGTACTAAATGTAGAGACTTAGTATTTGAATTGGAAAAATTGCATTTGAAATATGTTTATATCAATGGTAATATTTATTTTAATGATATCATGAAGAAAACGAATGAGTTTAACAAACCATTATTATATAAAGAAGAGGAATTAATTGGAGATAATTTATTTGATATTTATGAGGAAATATATAAAGCAGGTGGTTAGATTGGTGCATTTCCTGTATAGTTCAAAAACCACCAGCTGTCATATAAATGGATAACTGCAATTGTTAGTAATAACGCTTTTATATAAATATTTATTTTCAGGAAAAACACGATATAACATAATAATAAAAATACAAAAAAATGATAGGAAAATTTAATATACGAAAGATTATTCATATATTAAATCAACTTAAAATTTTTTTTTATTAATATAAAATGGAAAATATTTCTTTTATAAAAACCGATGATAATTCAATTATTAACGTAGCTGCTATTCGATGGGTTAAAAAAATGAATGAATGTCTAGAGGTTTGTAGTAAACAAGATGGATGTCTTCTTGAAAAAGAAACACGTAAAATTTGTAAAGTCAATAGTTTGGATAGTTATAATAAACTGAACGAATATTTCAAATAATAAAATTGATTTTCATTTAAACATAACATGCGTATGATATCTAAGAAATGCCATCTCGTAAAATTGAAAATCAAACCGTCTTTCGTGCTAATATAGTGAAGAAGCTGGATGAAATTTTCCAAAATGAAAAGCACAGTGGTAATTTGGAAAAAGGGATTTATAATTATGCATTGAAGGAAGCCACCAGGCGTAAAGTTATTAAAAAATGGGATAATCCATATTTCGTTCAAATTTATGTAGATCATTTACGCAGTATTTTTGTTAACTTGAAAAATACTGATATTGTTTCTCAAGTAACAGATGGGACTATTAAAGCACATACCATTGCTTTTATGACACATCAAGAACTTAGCCCTGTAAGATGGGCTGATATGATTGAGGCAAAATCCAAAAGAGATAAGAATAAGTTTGAAACAAATATTGCAGCTGCTACAGATACCTTTACTTGTAGAAAATGTAAAGGTAACCAATGTACTTATTATTTACAGCAAGTGCGCAGTGCTGACGAACCGATGACGATTTATCTTAATTGTGTACTTTGTGGGAATAAATGGAAAACAAGTTAATCATAAAATTCTACTATATTTCCCTTACTATCATAAACCCAAATTTCATATAAATAACCCATTTCTTTACCTGCTTTCTGTTTTAAAAATATACTATGGTTATTAACTTTAGCAGTCCAAGTTGATTTTATTTCAATACATCTATTTTGACTTGGAATAAATATATCCACAAAATGCCTATGTTTTTTATTGGTTAGATCATTATACCATATAGTAGGAACATTTTTACAACCGGTAATAATTTCTTCTTCTAAAACTCCTTCTTGTAACAATTTATCCAAAGCATAATGTTCATATCCTTGTATTTTGACTATATTACCTGATGGATAACTATATTCTTTTAATCTATAACTACTTTTCGTAATTTTTTCCATTACGTCCGCATTTTGCTTTGGATATTCTACACCATATCTTTGCAAATTTGTTTGTTTACTTTTTTCTTTAATTTCCTCACGTTGTAAATTATATTCGACACCATATCTTTCCATATTGGTTTGTATTGTTTTTTCTTTCATTATATCCGTTTGTGTAAAATGTTCTACTCCATATCTTTCCATATTAGTATTTTTACATTTATCTTTTATAGCTATACTTTGAGATACATATTCTACTCCAAACTTTTCCATATTTGTTTGTTTAATTTGGTCTTTAATTTCTTGACGTTGTAGTTGATATTTAACTCCATATTTTTCTATATTCGTATTTATTCGTTTTTCTTTTACTTTTTCATTTTGTAAACCATATTCAACTCCATAAGTTTCTAAATTTGTTTGTTTTACTTTATTTTTAATTTCTTCACTTTTCATAGCATGTTCTACACCATATTTTTGAATATTACTATCTTTCATTTTATCCCTAAATATTTGGGATTGTGCTGCATATTCAACACCGTATTTTTCTACCATTGTATTTTTAATTCTATCGAACCCTATAATTTTTGCACACTTTTCACAGCCAAAGTTTCGTTGTTTATGTAAATTATTTAAACTTTTATTAAAACTATTATCACATGAAATACATTTACCTATTATTCTTGTATCTCTGGTAATAAATTTATCTTTATAGTCTTCTAGTAATGTTACATTTCCTTCTTCGCAAATATTCATTAACATTTCATAATCGTATTTTAATCTCGGCATCCTCCTTTCTATTATATACAGATTTTATATTTAAATAATTTAAACGTAAATATATTATTTAATTATTCCCTAAATATATAATATCTCATTGTTCTTTTATAAACATTCGTTTCTAATCTAACTTCAATATCCGTCCCCACAAATTGATATCCCTGTTTCCTCAAAATACTCCGAATGATATTAAGATAAGGACGCTTGCAAGTAAAATTCGGTTTAAAACTAGAAATCGTCGAACACGCAAATACCTTTTGTATTGCATCTTTCATCCCCATAATTTTCTCTTGTTTTTCCAGGTCAACATCTAAATCACTCAATAAAAAAGTATGTTTTTCATCGAGTTCCAAGACAGAAATTAATTCCTGGCAAATTTTCTCTCTTTCATCTTGATATTTATCACACAGTTTTTGGCGCATTTATAATAAATAAATAATTTATCTCTAAGTAAATTACGTAAATTATTTATTTTGTTATTCTATTTAAATATTCATTTAAAATACTTAATCCAATAATTAATATTAATATAATGGTAGTATGATGACGAACTTTATAATTTAAATAAAATCTTGAATATAATTCAACAATAATAGAATAAATAGTTACATTCATAACATGTAATGTATTAACACTATTTTGTCCTGAAAAAAATAAATATAATGGAATTTTAGTCAAGTAAGCAAATATTCCAAAAATAAATTCTATGATGAATATATATTCTATACTTTTTCCAAGTGGAATTAATAATTTAAAACTAAAGGATGCCAAAGTATTTAATATACCATAAAATATTAGTCCAACTACTAATATAGCTAAATTTTGATTTGGAGATAATGTCATTATATTATATTATAGAACTATTAAATAAAATAAAATGATATACAAAAAATAATTGTTGAAATAAATATAAAGCTTACTCTACGTTGTTACTTAATATGATATCTATAAGTTTAATTTTCTATTTTCTAAATACTTTTATTTGGGTCGATGCTTTTACTAGCTATTTCAATCATTGGACGTGTGTTGGTCTAACAAAAAATATGGATTATTCAAAACCACAGGTTGTAAAGATAGGAGAACTACCATTAGTACTTTGGAAAAATCCTGTTGATAATAAATGGACTTCTTGTATTAATATTTGTCCTCATATGGGATCAAAGTTAGATAATGGAATTGTTACATATAATGGATGTTTACAGTGTCAATATCATGGATTAGAATTGAATAAAAATGATCAATTAGGAGTTGTTGTAGAACAAGAAGGAAAATTATTTTGGTCTTATAAACCAATTTCAAAGTTACCACCTAGAATTCCCTTTTATACAAATCCCAGTTATGAAACCTCTATTCTAGAAATAGATATGTCAGCTTCTTTAACTGATAGTGCATATAATATGATGGATTTAAGACACCCTGAATATGTACATAATCAAATTCTCGGATTTGGAAATAGTCTTCCTCCTCAAAATCTAAAACATTTTTTCTATCATTCTAAAAAGATTGGTTTATCATTTGATTATATATCTAATGAATTAATGAGAAGAATGAATGAAAATAATAATATAACTAATAATTTTCACATGTTTGAATATCCTAGCTTTTCTTGGTCAAAAGTAACCTTTGGAAACAATAATTTGATTATTGGAGTTAATTTATTACCATTAGAAAAAAATAAAACTCGATGGTATATTACCATTTGTCACAATTACCACAAGTCAAGTATGGGAAAACAGTTTATGAAAATGCTTGCTCTAACTATATTAAATCAGGATTTTTACCAAATGGGAAACCAGGCTGATGAGAATGATCTTAAAAAGGAAATATTATTCAATCATATCTTTCCCGACGAAAATGCTATATTGATTTTGAAACAAATGTTTGAAGATTATAAATTCCCTGATTTACAACAATGTATGGAATTATATAAGGATGATAAGTATGACTTATAATTAATGATTTATAGTTTATAATTTATAGTTATACACAGGGTATTTTACTATAAAATATTTTACCATAAAATATTTCTACTCAAGTTATTAGCAGAATACTTGTTTTTCTTCCAGTCTCCACGCATAAACTTGGTTCTTCTTAAATAATTAGCGCGTCGTGTCTTATCTTTATGCTTTGTATAGTCTTCGTATCCAATTTGTCCGAAATTAATCCATTTATCATGCTTTGGATCATAAATACTATATTTTTTTTCTTTATTACGCGCAGGATATAATTTGGCTGTCTTGCCTAGATATTTATATGCCATTTTCTGTGCTTGAACGGGATTAGAATAGGTCCGTAATTTTCTTGTAAATGTTTTTTTGGAAGAATATGTCATTATAATAATATTATATTAAATATTTTTAGTTTAATATATTACTATAGTAAAGAATAAGAACATGAATATGAATATTTTTAATATATTTTTAATTTTTTGTCCGTTTATTAATGCCTTTTCAAGTCGATCCTTTTTTCCAAAACCTTTTATTAATAATAACCATTATATTAATAAGCAAATAACCCTGGAAAATAATATTATTGATATAGATGAAAATCTATTTCATATTATAGAGAAAAAACGCACTGGATTTATGAATATTATTCGATATAAAAATATCATGCCTACTTTTTTTTTATGTTTTTCTGGAGGTTGGGTTATGTGTCCGTCGTGGTTTCTCTTATGGACAAATGTTTCCTTTTTAGTAACAACGATTAATACAATTCTAATCATGTCAGCAAGTATGGTTATAAATGATATATTTGATGAAGATATAGATAGGTTTAATATGTTGAGAAGACCAATTGTAACTGGAGAAGTAACCAAATGGGAAGCAGTTTTATATACGTTCTTATTATTGTCCTTATCAGAATTTCTTACTCTGCATTATCTCCCAACTTATCTTATTGATAATATCCATTTTTCCATTATTAGTTTAATGTTATATACTCCTTTTTTCAAGAAAATCACCTTTATTAAAAATATCTTTTGTGCCTTTTTCGTTTCCTTTTCTATATTTGTAGGAGGTAATGCATCCTGTAAAGGAGTACTTACTTTGCATCCAAATTTTGGACTATTAGCTATTATTTATAGTCTAATATTTTTTGGATCACTTTTTAATGAGATTTTACTTGACATAAGAGACTATGAAGGGGATAAGTATTTTAATGTGAAAACACTCCCAAGTTTATTTGGGAAAAAAATTTCTTGGATATTTGCAGGATTAATTATATTTTACAATATTATTTCCAATACTTTTTCTCTCATGTTTTATAGAGGAATTGATAATGGATTAATATTACCTTTTTTCTTTATTCCAATTTTACAACAATATTATAGTATTAAAACTAATGATTATTCAAAAGAAAGTATTGTCTCTACTGTGAATATTTCATCTAGTTATTATTTTATTGGATTATTATTTTATTTATTTTTACTTGCTAGTATATGAAAAAACGCTTAAATATAAAATATATTAATAAATATGGAATTTATTCAAAACTCATATAACAATGATTACAGTAACAGTAATATAAACGATTTAGAAAATCAGAGTTTACTTAAAAAGAAAAAAGTAGGCAATTTCGGTATTGAATTATATAATTTTGATATTAATAATTCACAACATACTAATTTAATTAAAAATTTATTATACCAGTATTTGATTATTATAATTAAAGGTTCCAAAATAACTTATGAAGAACAAATTAAATTATCAACCTTTTTTGGACCACCTACATTAGCCCATCCAGTAATTCAAGGTAATGATAATTTTCCACAAGTTTTAGAAGTAGATGGAGCAAATGGTGGTAAAAATGCTAAATGGCACACTGATGTTACTTTTTTAGAAAAACCTCATTCTGTTTCAATTCTAACTGCTGATATAATTCCAAAATCTGGAGGTGATACATTATGGTGTGATCTTAGAACTTCCTATAACTGTCTAAGTAACGGACTAAAAAAATATATAAATAAGCTTGAAGCAGTACATAAAATCACTCCATTAGCTTATTGGGGTTATCCATTTGTATATCTAGACAAATCTAGGGAAAAAGTACTAAAGTCATATGAATTATCTAAAACAGTACCCACTGTTATTCATCCGGTAGTACGTATTCATCCAGTAACTAAAAATCCTTCTATTTTTGTTAATCCTGGTTATACATCTCATATCTTGAATGTTTCGAGTATAGAAAGTGATTATATATTGAAATTAATCTATGAACATATGACACAACCAGAATTTGTTTTAAGGCATAAATGGGAACCAAATGATATTGTAATTTGGGATAATATATCTACTGCTCATTATGCTGTGAATGATTATGGTTCATGTGAGAGAAAATTGAGACGTGTGACCGTAGAGGGAGATAAACCATTCGGATATAATGGATTAAAGAGTAGAATAACCCAAGATCCATTAGAAATAGAAGGTTAGGAAAAATTCCATTCTCCATTCGTATTCCTTCGTATTCGTATAAATTACATCTTTTAATATCTATATTGGATATAATATGTCTAATATAGATAATATCAAAGACCATTTCTTATTACCAATTTCTTATTGTAAAGAAAGATGCAATTTAAAAGAAAATATTATTGATGATTTAGAACTAGTGAAAACACTCGATCCTTCTAATAATAGTATTTATACTTACTTTTTCAATCAACAAGAAAAAGAGAAAAATATTCTAGTGGATAAAATGGTAGACCAGATTTCCACTGTCTATACTACAGATACCAAATTTTTAAAAGATACTCAAAACTTATTAAAAACTTATAATCCTATTTCCCCTACTAATACATCCCAGATTTTAGAAGTATGGAAAGAAATAAAAGACGATACTAGCTTTAAAGAAAAATATAATTATATGGATTGGACGTTACTGGAACATTTAAATTATTCGGACTCCTTTCTCCAAATTTTAAGTGTATATACGATGGCCTCTCCGGTACTTTCTCTCTTGACACCAGTTATTATTCTTATTATTCCCTTTTTTCTTTTAAAATTAAAAGGATTACCTATATCTGTTGGTGATTATATGGATATTATTAAACAAATTGTTTCTAATCATGCTCTAGGTAAACTAACTCAAATATTTACGAATTTTAATAGCATTTCTACAGAACAGAAACTTTATATATTGTTTTCAGCCGGATTTTATATTTTTTCTATATATCAAAATATCATTACCTGCATAAAATTCCATCAAAATATGATGAAAATACACAAGTTTTTTGCAGTGACACATGAATATCTGGAAGAAACCCTTGCAAAAATGAACCACTTTTTAGACGCAACACAAGGTCTTGCCTCTTATGATGAATTCAATAAAAATATGAAAGTAAATATGGCTAATTTAGAAAACTTTCAAAAAAAAATAAGTGTTGTAGGAAAATATACTTTTTCTCTCTCCAAATTGTTGGGAATAGGAGTTATTTTAAGAAATTTTTACGAATATTATGAAAATATTTCTTTACAAAATGCCTTTTTGTATTCCTTTGGATTTCATGGATATTATACATGTTTAGAAGGATTAGTCAGCAATATACGCAATAAACATCTTCATTTTATTAAATTTAGTAAAAAGAAAGGCAAAAATATATTTAGAGATAGTTATTATTGTCCTTTATTAAATAAAAATGCTGTTAAAAATACAATTTCATTGAAAGAAAACATGATTATAACTGGGCCTAATGCATCTGGTAAAACAACTATTTTGAAAACAACATTGATTAATATTTTATTATCACAGCAATTTGGTTGTGGATGTTACAAGTCAGGAATATTATATCCTTATTATCAAATTCATTGTTATCTAAATATTCCAGATACATCTGGTCGAGATAGTTTATTCCAAAGTGAGGTGAGAAGATGTAAAGATATACTAAAATTAATTATGGAAAATTCAGAGGAAACCCATTTTTGTGTATTTGACGAATTATATTCTGGTACTAATCCTGATGAAGCAATCACTAGTTCAACTGCATTTATGGAATATCTAGTGAAATATAAAAATGTTCAATGTATGTTAACAACCCACTTTATTCAAGTTTGTCATAATTTGGATAAAAACACTAAAATTCGTAATTTTCATATGGTAGTTAATGGAGATAACCAATGGAAATATACCTATTGTTTGAAACCTGGAATATCTGAGATAAAAGGAGGAATAAAAGTATTGTATGATATGGAATATCCAAAAGAAATATTGGATAATATTCATAAAAAAAATAATGCCTAATAGATTTTTTTTAAAAATAATTTCCAATATTATTCGTTAATTGATTAATTAAAATATATAAGGTTGTTATAAGAATGGCATTAGCAGATATATTTAATCCAACCTTTTTTTTAATTTTAGGAATTGTAATGTTGCTATTAGGACTACTTGTTATTTATTTTGAAACTAAATTAAGAGATCAAAATCATAAAATTAGTTCCATGGTAAGTTTAGTTTCAGCAATGGCAGAAGAAATACGGGGTAGGAACCCAAATAATTTTCCAATTTCAAACATGAATTCTATTTTTCCTATGAATAACATGAATGCCATGAATTCTTTATTTTCAAATTCTGATTCCTTAATTCATGTTTCTGATAATGAAGAAGATGATGAGGATGACGATGAAGACGATGAACAAGATGAGGATGAGGATGATGAAAACGAGGATGATGAAGACGACGATGACTATGATGATGAAGACGATGATGATCATTCAGCAAAAACGAGGTTTATAAAACCTAATGATGTCATTAATATTGGAAATGAAAATCTGGATGAAAAAATTAATTTTTTAAATTCGGATGATGTCTATGATGAAAATGATTTAGAAGATATGGATGAGTTAAATGATTTGGTAAATGAATTAGAAGAAACTAATTTTGATACAGAGATAATTAATATTAAAGAGGAAGGAAATAACTTTGATTTTTTGAAAACTATTCATATTTCCAATTTAGAAGAGGAAACTGACATTAACAAATTTGATTATAAAAAATATTCACTCAATAAATTACGAAATGTTGTAGTAGAAAAGGGATTGGTATCTGACTCCTCTAAATTAAAAAAACCTGAACTATTAAAACTATTAGGTGTTGAATAAATAATTTAAATTATAGAGTTGGGATGTATAGAAAATATTGTTATAAAATAAAGATTGTATAAAAATAAAAATACTATAATATATATAATGTCTTGGGCGACTTGTTATAGTGGAAGTAATAATATACATTTCAATTATCCACCTTTAATGGCAGATGGAAGAAGTTATGCTTCATGGCAACCAGATGCTGTTATTAACAGACGTATACAAAAAAAAGAAAATATTCATTCCAATTGGAGCTATAGGCAATTTCTTCAAAAAAACGGGCTGGAAATAATGAAATTTAATTCTGAACAAGCATGTTATGATTTGGGTTTGCCATGCCATCAACAAGTTAATAATACCCCTTCTGATAATGTTCCATATATGTATAAATCTACTTTTGATAGCAGTTTTCCTGGATATGGTTACTCCAATAGTGATTTGAAAAATCAGTATTTATCTAGGGAACAATTAAATGCAAGACTTGTTTCACCTGGTATATCCATGCCATCATTAAATAGTTTAACGAATAATTAAAATAATGTGTTTTATAAAAATGTTTTTTTTCAAGTTAAACAATAAATGTTTTTTACAAGTTAAACAATAAATGTTTTTTACAAGTTTAACAGATTATAATAATAAATTTAATAGATTATTATTATAATGAATTAATTATCGTATCCCCATGGCCATATACAAACTGTTCTAGGTATAATATAATTTATATATTCATCTTCCTTATAGTTTTGTCTATCTAATGATATGGAAGCAGGGAAAATAACATTTACTTTTTTTTCATCTCTTAAATATTTTAAAGTTGATGTCATAGTTATTCCACTACAAATAGATTCATCTATTAAAATAACATTTTTACCTGTTAAATTCTCATCAATTCCTTCACAAACATCATACACACCATTGTTTTTAAATATATTTCTTTGTATTGAATCATAAATATAATTATTAGATGTTTTATTACAATTATATTCACTTCTTGTTAATTTAACTTTATAATTTTTTATATTTAATTTTCTAGATATATAATCTGATATTATAGCACCTCCAGTTTTTATTCCAACTACATAATCATAATTAATATTACTAGCTTTTATTCTTTCTATTATTTTATCTAAACAAATTTCTAGATCTTTCCATGAAACAAAAGTAACTTCCTGTATAATAGCATTACCATATAATGATAAAATTTTTACATAATATGGTGTTTCCATTTTTTTTTTAATACTTGGCAACATTTGTGGATCAACCCATTCTGGTATAGGAATTTCTATTTTGCTATTTATTTTATTTATGATTAAAATAACTAAAATTAATCCTATCATAAAAACGAATAAAAATGAAAATACTGACATATTTGTTATGGCATAGATTTGACTATAGAAAAGACCTAATATAATACCTGCAACTACTTGTCCAATAGTATGCATACTTGAAATAACACGTTGAATTGAAAAAATAAAAATAAATAATATACATAAAGGTAACGAAATGAATTTATAAATATATAATAATGAAAAAAAAATAGTAGATACTTCAGCGTGTCCAGACGGCATACCGATACAACTTAGGCTACTGTAAATTTTATTTTGACAGTTTTGTAATGGTCGTTTAATATCATAATGTAAATAGAATTGAGAAAATTGTTTTTCTAATCCATTTTGTATATAATAATGATATAAACAAATAATAAAAATAATTATTATTATGTTTATTTTTTTAGTATCTATTTTTATTTTTTTAATATAATTATTTATTAATTTCATTATATTATAAATTATTATATTATAATTTAATAAATTTATAATTTAATAAATTTAATAAATTTATAATTTAATAAATTTTATAAATTTATAAGTTGTTTTATTAGTTATAGCTAATTGTTATTACTATTGTGCAAAATTACATTATATATTTTTTTATAACAATAATTTTTTTAAAATTTAAACAGATTATAATAATAAATTAAATAGTTTATTATTATAATATGAAAATATTAAGTATCGATGTTGGAATAAAGAATTTAGCTTTTTGTCTTTTTGAAAATAGTAATAGTAATAGTAATAGTTCAAGTACAACTACAAATACAAGTACAACTACAAATCTGGATGAATTTTCTATAAAAAAATGGAATAGTATCAATGTATCTGAAAAAATAGTATCTATTTGCGGATTTATAGAAAAAAATACTCAAATTTGTGGAAAACCAGCTAAATTTACAAAAGGCAAAGAGTGTTTTTGTTTAAAACATTCCAAGAAACAAAATTTTATTATTCCAACATCTGAATTAAAAAAAAATTTTATTCAAAAACAGAAAATTCAGAAATTATTTGAAATGGCTGATAAATATAAAATAAGTTATAAAAAACCAGTGAAAAAAGATGATCTTATTGAATTGATTAATGAATATATTGAAAAAACATGTTTTAATCCAATTTCAGTAACCAATGCCAACAAAATTGACTTGGTTACCATTGGAGAAAATATCAAAATTAAATTGGATGAAATTTTATTAGAAGAAGGAAAAATAGATTACATCATTATTGAAAATCAAATTAGTCCTATTGCTAATCGAATGAAAACGATACAAGGTTTAATTACGCAATATTTCATAATGAGAGAAAATTACAATCATATTGAATTTATTTCGGCCATCAATAAATTAAAAGACGCTAATGCAGGAAAAGAGATTAATGAGGAAAAAAAAGAGAATACCTATAGTAATCGTAAAAAAATGGGTATTGCGAAATGCTTAGAACATCTAACTAATAAACCTATTTTTCATCCTATGTTGGATTATTTTAATCATCATTCAAAAAAAGATGATTTGGCTGATAGTTTTTTACAAGGATTATGGTTTATAGCTAATAAAATACCTTGAATTAAAATACCTTGAATGAAATGTTTTGTTTTGATTTGATTTCAAAAAAATAATATATTTCTACATAATATATTATTTTTACAATGTTAATAAAAAAAACACTTTTTAGAAAAGAGTGCCGAAAATTATATAATAAACTTTATTCCTGTTTATTCTGCCATCTCCGAATATTTCCAGATGAAAATGGATATATTTTTGAATATTCACCATTTATTCATACTTAAACACCAATTGTATTTAACCAGAATATTGTTCTATAATAAAAACAATGGTATATTTTTCTATTTCTTTGTATTTTTCTATATCTAGAGATGGGGATATGAAATCTATTGGGCAATAGCTACCATTTCTTCCATATCTATCGTATCCCCATCTTTCTGTTTCCAATACTTTTTTTACAGGCAATAATAATTCTTTTTCAAATAAACATCCATTTCTTAAATCCGGTTCTACTTTACTAGAATTTCTTAAATGTAAATAGGAACCTTTATTCTTAAATTCTTGTTCCAAAAATGCTTTATATTCCAAGTAATTTTCAGGTAGTTTATTACACCAAATAATTTCTGTATATGCATCATTATAGTATTCATTTTGATCAGAAATAAAACCGTCATTTAGCATTTCTTTTATCAAATCAAAATTTGTTTCATTTATTTGTAAAATAAGGTCAGATAATAATATCTTTATACCAGCAGATAAAGTTGAAGTTTCGCATTTTCCCATTATAATATATATTACATAGTAAATATATTATAAAGCCGCGCCTCTCTAAAACGTATTTTTGGAAATGATTTAAAGATTTATTTTAATATTTATTAAAATAATAATGGTACTAGAAACATGGAAACCCTATTTAAATAAAACTGATTATGAATTTTTATTGAATTTTGTTAATAATATGGAAAATAATATTCCTAATGATAAAATTCTTATTTTAGATGGTAAACCAGGTACTGGAAAAACAACTATAATAAATGAAATTAAAAATAAAATTGGAACACGTAATTTTCATGAAAATAATTTTATAGAAGGAGAATTTTTTTTCAAGGAAAAAAAACTAGGTCTTCATATTTGTGGAATACATGAATATCAGAATAATAAATATTTGGAAATTATTAAAAATATATTTGAAAGTAATATTTCCATAATATCAGATACTAATTGTAGTCAGTCTATTCATCCTGAAATTTTACAGAATTCTTATGTTATTACAATGCAACATTGTTTTATTTAAGTAAGAGACCTATTATGGTTTTATGCTATTAACTACCATAAATTATGAAATTCTTGGTTCCTTCATACATTATATTAAAAACATTTTTCTTTTCTTGGCAAATATCACAAAATACCATACTTAATAAAATTCTCCTTTCATTATTTTCAATTTCAGTCGATTTATGAAGAGTTTCTGACCCTTTAAAGATAACCAAACTGTTTTCCTTCATTTTTAAGTCATATATTTTACCTTCATAATTATATTGAAAAATATTATTGGATAAACCACCATTTTTCTCCGCATTTTCATTTACTAAAGTCAACAAAACCACATATCTATCTCCATAATAATTAGAATAATCATAGTGCCAGTTAATATGATCTCCCTTTTTCGAATAAATTAACAAAGAACATGCATTAGGATCTCCTAATGAAATACGTTGAACTGGTTTTTTAATTATATTACTCAAAAAATCTAAAACGCGATTGGAATAATAAATTTCCAATAGTTCTTTGTATTCTTTACTTTCATGTAATTGTTGAAAATTAACACCTGATGCTTTACGGACTACCATGTCTCTGGATTGGAAATTTTTATCATCAAATAATTTTCTTAACTTGGTAAAATAGTCATTATTTAAGAAATCATTTACAATTATTACATTATTTTCATGAATTACTTTACATTTTGGATTAATAATTGTAGATTGATTTGTAGCATTCAACCTTTCCTGAATATTTCCCAAATACTTTTGGACGACTGTATTTTTTTCCTTTAAATAGAAAATTATAATTATTATAATAAAAATAACTAGTATAATAGTAGTTAATAACAAAATCTTATTGATGTATTTATTTATATTTTTAGACATATAAATAAATATTTATTTTAATATTTTAAAAAATTATAATAAGGAAAATAATAAGGAAAATAATAATAGGAAAAATTATAATAGACTTTTATATAATAAAGTTTTACAATGAATGTAATTTTGGGTACTATGAATATTAATTATCCTTATTCTTCTAATCCAAATGCAAATGTGGAAGAATATCAAAAAATCATTGAAAAATATATACATTATGTTGGTAATAAAGCGATTTTAGATACGGCTTATTATTATGGAAATACTTCCACAGAGAAAATTTTAGGCCAAATTCTTCCCGAATTATCTATTCTTCCTCAAATAGCAACCAAAGTTAATCCATGGTATAATAATGATTTTACTAACGGACATTACGGACAGCTAGCTAAAGAACCATTGCAAAAACAATTTCGATCTTCATTAAAAAACCTTGGATTGTTTTCGGCTGATTATTTATTTTTACACTGTTATGATTATGAAACACCGCTAGAAGAAACATTGGAAACATGTAATGAACTATGGAGAAGAGAAAAACTATTAAATTTTGGAATAAGTAATTTCTCTATCGATCAATTAAAGAATGTTATTTATATTTGTGAGAGAAAAGGATATAATTTACCCGATGTTTACCAAGGAATGTATAATCTTATTTCTAGAAGCATAGAAGAAATATTCCCTTTATTGTCCGAATATTCGATTGAATTCTGGGCTTATAATCCACTCGCAGGCGGTTTATTAACAGGAAAATATAAGGATTTCGATTTAAAAGATAGTGATGTGGAAAACAGTCGTTTTAAAAATAATAGTATATATCAGAATATTTTCTGGAAAGAACCTGTACTAGCCCATTTGGACTGTTTTTTCGAAAAAGGTAATTGTATTGAAAATTCCTTTTCTTGGTTACGCACTCTTTCTAAGCTAAGACCAAATGATAAGATAATTATGGGTGCATCTTCTCTCGAACAATTGGAAAAAAATATGGATTTAATTTTAAAGAAAACACATATTTCGGATGAAACCTCTTATTTTTTGAATAACCTATATGATCCTATTCGAAATTTATCTCCTAATTATTTTTATTGAAGTATTAATTTTATTTAATAAAATTTTATTGGATTTTTATTAAAGTATTAATTTTAAGTATTAATTTATTTTATGCAAAACTGGGGTATATATATTAATAAAATAAATAAAATTCCAATAAAATGTATGTAGTGGACTACTCTTATGTTTAACATATTTATTTTTATTGTATTTAAGATTTGTCATATAAAAGAACCATATCCATCTAGTAAGATTATGAGAATAATTTATTACTTTTGTATATTTGATTGGATAAACAATAGCTTCCCATGATCTTTCATAATAATGACTTAATTCATCATTAATAGCTCCTTCTAAACTGGACATATACCTGAAATAATCTTTTTGACTATGATTATATATATCCATCTTGTTAAAAGAAAAAATACCAAATAAAGAGACATTTTGTATTTGATAATCGAAATTACTTTGATACCATTTACCAAATGGTCTTATTTTGCTTTTTCGGAAACTTATTCCTTCATTTTTTTCCGAATTGGCTTTACTTAAAGAAGAATAATCATCTAGTTTAAAGTAATATAAATCAGAAAATATACTCACTTTGCTTTTATAATCGACTATAAAAAAAGCTTCTTGAAATTTTTCCACCAGGTTCAATAATAAAGTTGCTTTGGCTATTTTAAAATAATTTTCATTTAAACATCCTGGTAAAAATATAACTATATCGGATAGTTGATTATAGTTTTGATATATATGATATAAATAAGTATGGTCACATTTACCTTCATTTTTTATATTGAATGTGGTTAATATATTAGTTTTTTCATATTCTTCATTATCTCCTTTATTATAAACAATATACTTATATTTATTAAATGGTGGTTCTAACGTCCATTTTAAATCTTCATTATATCTTGCAATGATGATTTCAATGGATTTTTTAGAATAATTTGCAGGAATAAATGCATTACTTGAAATTTTATAAATATAAAAAATAATAATAATTAAAATAATAATTATAAATAAATTTAATAGTAATTTATATTTTTGTATATTTTTTTTCATTATATTATAATGATATTAATAAATTTTCTTGAATAAAATAATTCATTATATTTTATCATAAAATATTAATTTACCTTTTATTATTTTTATATTTAACGTATTAGTTATATATTCTTTTTATTTCTAGCTTTACCTTTTTTTTTGTTATATATTTTTATATAAATTATGTAGAAGATAAAAAATAAAAATATTATTAATATATAAAAATAATTATTGTAAATAAAAGAATATATTTTATATTTTAAATTAGAATAATAACCATTTTTAATATCATTACTAACATTTAGATTTGTATATCCTAAACTAACTAATATATTATCCATATAACTATTTCCAAAACCATGTATAAAAAAGGGTTCATAATTATTAAAAAAAACTTTTTTATTTTTAATGATTAACTCATTATTCAATTCAATATTTGAATATGTATTACAAATGGTTAAAAATAATTCTGATTTTTTATCTATATAAATAGTATTTGGGTTTTTTATACAATACTCATTCATTAATACTTGATCATCTTTTAATGGATCATTCAAATTATACATAGAAATTATAATTTCTAGTAAATCCTTAGAATAACCAATATAGGTTCCTGAATTTAGAGGCATATTTTTACATTGTCCAAAATATATTCCAGCCACGTATTTAAAAATAGTATTAGTATGTCTTTCAAATCCAACAATAATTTTACAATTATGTTCTTTTTTCATTTTTAAAAATGCATTTGGTAATTCATTTAAATTTCTTGTACAAATTACATCATATCCATCTACGAAACAAACAATATCATTATATTTTAATGTTTTAAAATAATCAATCATTAATTTATATTTCCATGAGAAACCTTGCCATTTCTCTCCATAACCTAATATTACTAAATCGTTATTATTTTGTTTAATTGTTTCTTGTAGATAAGGTAAATAATATTTTGATTCAGTAGCAACAGTTACTATTTTAACTTTAGACATATCTAATCTATTATAAAGGGAGAAATTTTATATAACTTAAAAAAATGGATTTTGTTTTTTTAATTTGTTTCAACTTTTTCCTATTATTCCATAAATAAGAGATAACCATAAAGAATAAAATAATAAGAATGAGTAAATACAAATAACCAAATATTTTGGAATACTTGTAAGCATTGTCATATCCATTTTCTGCCTCAACATCCAGGCGATTATATTTAATATATAACTTTAATGGATTAAATCCAAATAAAGATGGCCATTTATTTGAGTTTTCAGTTTCAGGAAATAGTTGATAGCAAAGTGGTTTATAATAAACATATCTTCTTATACCAGAAAAACAATTGTTATATATATCCCAATCAAAGATAGGAATTATTTTTTTATTCAACATATACTCTCTTGTCTTGAAACTATAAATTACTGCATGTGTTCCAGTACTTACCAAGTTAATATAAGTATGACTATTATATGGTAATTGTAGCCATAATAAACAACCTAAAAAATACATCATGTTTTCATTTTGTTTTTCAATTAAAAAATTATTTATATTATTTAAATGATTATAATGAGTAATTTCTTGAGAAAATATAAAATCATCTTCTAATATTAATATATTTTTAAAACCATTTTCATTTGCATGTTGGAATACATATAAGAAAGTATCAACTAAATCAAAAACGGGTAACTGAGAAGGTAGTACCTTTTGGCAATTTTTATATCCTTTATTAAATACGATATATACTAAATTGGTTGGATGATAATTATCCAATTGTTGTTCTATAGATGGTAAACGACCATTCCCTTCTAAATGAATAATATAAGTTGCATCAATACTTGATTGAAACATTGCATTTTTAAATATTTTTTTCTCTAATCTAATACAGTCTTTATTTGGGTGATTCATATTTATATTTAGAGAATAAAATATTTACTTCAAATGGAATTAATATATAATATTTTATTATTCAAAAAATAATATATATATATTAATTCGTATTACTTAAAATTAAATGTTCTATTTAATGAATAAGAATGAATTCTGATATTATTGAACTTTCCAATTTAGATTTTAACGATAATTTTAATAGTAATAGCAGTTCCTTAAAATCCACTAATTTTGGCGGAGGAATTGAATTATTAATGAATGATAAAGTAAAAGAAGGAAATAGGCCATCGAGTGATATTGATATTGAAGACCTGAATAATTTAGAAAATGAATTGAATAATTTATCCGAGATACATGTTAAAAATACATATTCTGCCAAATCTGATTTATTCAATCCAGGACAAAGTAGTAGTAATTCGAATGAAAAATTTAGTGGTATTAATTTTGAAAATGAAAATGAAGAAAAACATTTTGTGCGATTTGACAACGTTCCAAATATCGCCCAATTTACAGCGGAAACGGAAGATGAAAAAAAAACATGGGATGGATATGGAAAATTCAATAATATTCCTATGAATCCTGATAAAAATCCTGTGCAACAACAGCCACAAATGTCGAAAGAAGAATTACTAAGAGAGAAATTTAAATTTCTCAGAAAATTAGAAGCTTTAGAGAAAAAAGGAGTGGAATTATCTAAAAAGTATTCGATGGACTCCAATTTAGCTGAAATGCAAGGTGAATACGAGACGATTATGGATGAAAAATCCAAACAAAATTCAGTTAAATTTCAAGGTAATATGATGATGGCAATTATAAATGGAATTGAATTTTTAAATAATCGTGTCGATCCTTTTGATATCAAGTTAGATGGATGGGGAGAACAAATTAACGAAAATATTAATGATTATGACGAGATTTTCGGAGAATTATATGAAAAATATAAATCCAAGGCATCAATGGCCCCAGAGTTGAAATTATTATTTCAATTAGGTGGAAGTGCAATGATGGTCCATATGACAAATACCATGTTTAAAAGTGCAATGCCTGGAGTAGATGATATATTGAGGCAAAATCCCGATTTAATGAGACAATTTCAGTCAGCTGCAGTGAATTCCCTAGGACAAACAAATCCAGGATTTGGAGGATTTATGAATGGGATAATGAACCCTGGTCCTAGTGTACAACCTCCTTCTAGACAACCAACTAATAATTATGCTAGTAGACCAGATTTAAATGCTGGTAAAAGTTCAGCAGTTTATGTAGATGATGGAATTAATTTCCGGGAAAGTAATGCCAATAATATGGAATTTACAAAAAGAAGACCAGAAATGAAGGGTCCAACAGATTTATCTGATATACTTTCTGGATTAAAAACGAAAACTATTAATATCAAAGAGCAGACGTCCGATAATACCAATAATAATAGTACCATAAGTATTAGTGATTTGAAAGATCTACAGTCCGAGGGAAATATTCCAAAGCGTAGTAAAAGACGAAAGAGTGATAAAAACACCGTTAGTTTAGATATCTAATAAAAGTAAATAGAGAATACTATCTATAACAAGAAATAATTATAATATAAATTTTATTCAATATTTATATTATACATGAACGATGAAATAATAGAAACCATAAGTCATGGTGATATATATATATTAAAGCAATTACCGAAAACACTTCTAACTCATAATATTAGTAAAGTCCTAATGGATAATCTGAAAAATAATTTAATTCAAGTGGAAAATCGTATGAATACCGCAGAAACAGTAGATAGTGAATTCAATTATGTAGTATGTAATTTTTCCTATAAATTAAAAAATATAGAAGAATGTATTGTTTATTTGGAAAAAATTAAATAAAATACAAAAATAAAAATAATTTATGACTTTAATTCCTTAAGTTCGCAAATCCCATAAATCAGGATATTTATTATTTACCAACTCAATAATGGTTTCAGCTTTCAGTAATTTTTCTTTTTTCAAGATCTCGGATGTTTGGTAAATCAACATTTTACTATTTTGAATAATGATTTTGGCACAATTATACGCATCATTAATTAAATTCACCACATCAGTATCAATCATTTCCTTGTATTTTTCACTGTATTTGGGATAAATAATATTGGATCCCATTCCATAATAAATCACCATTTTTTCCGCCAACTTAAGTGCTTCTTCAAAATCATTTAGTGCACCTGTTGTTACTGAAATATCATAAAATACTTCCTCTGCAATTCTTCCCGACAATAAAATCATTAAATGTTCAAATAATGCTTCGCGAATATATATTGGTGTACCACTATTTTCAAATACGGTATATCCAGGTGTTCTTGGAGAAGAAAGATTAATAATTACTTTAGATAATTTCGAATGGTGTTTTGAAAATAGCCCAACAATCGCATGTCCCATTTCATGTATAGCAATATGATCAATAATATTCGAAGTAAATTGATGATTATTTGGTTGCCAACCTGCCAACATTTTATTTAGTACTAAATCCAAGTCATGGTAATTAAACAGAAAACGATTTAACCTAAGAGCATTCAACATTGCTTCATTCAATAAATTTTCAATTTGAGCCCCTGATAATCCATCGGTTAAATCTACTAATTCGTCTAATTTAACTGAATTATCGTGTGGTTTTCCTTGTATATGAATTTCAATAATAGCTTTTCTGGTTTCCGCATCTGGTAAGCCAATATAGACTTTTTTATCCATTCTTCCAGGGCGAATAAGTGCACTATCTAATAAATCCAAACGATTAGTGGCTCCAACTACAAATATGCCTGTATTATTTTTAAATCCATCTAGTTCAATCAAAAGTGCATTTAAGGTGTTATCTCTTTCATTAGATGCACTTTCTCCATCACTAGATCTTTTTCGCCCAACTGCATCAATTTCATCAATAAAAATTATGCAGGGAATATTCTTTTTGGCTAATTCAAATAGTTCCTTCATTTTCGAAGAACCAACTCCAACATATTTTTCTTGGAATTCTGCTCCAGAAACAGGAATAAAACTACAATTTGCTTCTCCAGCTAATCCTTTTGCTAATAGCGTTTTTCCATTTCCAGGAGGACCTTCAAAAATCATTCCTTTTGGAATACGCACATTAAATTGACTATATTTATCATAATTCTGAAGCATATCGACACATTGATTTAATTCCTCTTTTACATTTTTATATCCTCCAATATCTTTAAATGTAATGGAATAACCTTGGATAACTTCAAAATGTTTGGATTTTTTATTTTTATTTGTGTTTGTGTTTGTTTCACCCCGATAATTTCTATATCTCTGATGAGGAAAATGGTTTTCTCCCTCTTCATTATCACTTTCAAATTCGTCACTATTATTAATATCTAGTCCTAATACTTTCGGATGAATAATAATGTGGTAATTTGGTTGATATTGATTATTATTTGAATTATTAAAATAATTTTCCCATATGTTCTCTTCATTATTCATAATGCTATTGGTTTGGATAGAAATATTCTTGGAATTCAGACGTTTTAAATATTCTTCATAATAATGTTTAGAATATGGATGTTTTTTATTTGAATTGACTTCCATAATATTTCTAGAAAATGGTATTGCTTTATAAAACAGCAAATGGTTTTTAAATGGAAATGCAATATAGTAGTTACAAGTAATAAATAAATGATATATACTTAACTTCATTTATTTATTATATTTAGTTTAATTTTTATATTATTTACTGAAATTATTATATTACTGAAATTATTATATTATTGCTATAGAAAAACAATTCATTTATTTTAGAGATTTAAGACACATACCATATAATATTCTACTTTGGAAATAAGAAATAAACATTGCAATTACGGAATACAACATTGGAATACTATGTTTTTGAATATCTTTATCCTTACTAAATAAACTAAACAAAAATCCCAATATAATTAAAACAATTAATACTAAATTAACTAAAGCAAGAGTATACCACCAAGAACAATAGTCTTTATTAACTAGTGGAGATAAAAGAGATTGCATTTATATAATATAGAAATATTATTTTTAGAAATACTTATTTTTATTTTTAAAATATGGAAAGAAGGTCTGTTAACATTCAAAATTTTCTTTTGCATAACCAATTATCGCGCATGCTATTCTTTTGCCTGCGTTTCCATTGACTTTACTAGCTGCATTATTTCCTAGTCCACAATCATCTTCTTGTTCGTGTATAATTAATCCGCGTCCAATTATATTCGCTACATTTCCTCGTAATTTTATCACTTTATCATCCATTTGATAGTTAGCACATCCTTTATTATTAACGGTTAAATTACCTAAATCACCTACATGTCGTTCCTTCATTCCAGGACACCCATGGTTTTTCTTATAAGGATTGAAATGAGCACACATACTTTCGCATTTATCAGTTAAATCTCCTGCTTGATGTACGTGAAATCCCAAAAATGAATTTTTCTTTAAGCCGGTTAGATTTATATTTATTTGGACACATCCATTGGCAAAATCTTCTGTAAATTTCACTGTACCCTTTACCTTCCCATCAAAAACAGCAATAGCAATCGTTGGTTTTTTCGACATTTGAATAATATAAAAGAGTATTACATATATGTTTTATATTATTTTTCAATGATAACTTCTTTGGCTAATTTTGAAATAATTTTATCTTGAAAAAGAGCATCTTCCTGATTATCCGAACCACCCATAGACTTCATTACAATTTCCAAATACTTATCATTGGCACTTCCTTCATCATATTGATATGCCGGGTTTTCCTGTTTCCATTCTGGTATCATTTGAATATTTTTATGTGCAATATGCTTTATTGCCATTTTTATTTTTTCTTTATCATTATCTTCTTTTTTCCATTGGTTATTGTCTTTAATATATAATATTTCTCTCTTTAAATCACTGCAGTGAAGAGGTCTTTTATCTACATCCAATTCTTTCAGGTTTTTAACAATAATATTCGTTATTCCATCTACATAACCTAGAAGACCTACATTTTCCAAGTCACATAATTTGATCTTGACTGTTTCAACAAAGTCCATAATATTCATTGCATCTTTACATGTTTCATTGAGAAAAACATTGAGGTTGAATGTTTTGTTATGTGAATTGGTATGATTTATATAAGTATTGGTTTTTTCTTTACTTAATTCAATCACCTGTTTTTGCAATTCATTATTGGATTTTACGATCTCGGCATTTGATTTAACAACTTCTAAAATAAGACTAGTTAGCATCTTATTTTCATCATCGTCTTTTAGATCATCAATATTTTCATTTTTAAATTCACATTTTTTTTTGTGAGTATACATGCTTTGCCGATGTTTATATTTTTTTCCACATTCACACGAATAATTTTTACCCGCGACATCGGCGATTTTTTGTAAGTCATTTTGTAAGTAGTTGTAAGTATTGAGGTGTTTAGCAGTCAAAATGTGTTTTCTATAATCACTTGGCTTAAAGCATAAATAGTCACATTTTTCACAAAAGTATTCTTTTGGCGATTTTGGCGATTTTTGGGAAGTCATTTTGTAAGTATAATATACTTACAAGAAAATCGCCTAAATAGTTTTACGAATAAATAATTAAAAAATTAGCGTAACAAAATTTTTTTTTCCATTTTTCAACGAGAGCATAATTTTTCATTATGGTCACAAAATCGGTTTTTTCCGAAAGTCCCTCGAGCCTATTGAAAATTGGACATTTTTAAAATGTCCAAAATCGATTCCTTGAATCACTTTCCCATGCAGAAATTCATGATATTTTCAATATGCTGGGCCAAGGCCAGTCCACCCTATTTACACCCCTTTTTAGAATGTCCTTTCTAGAGAGTATCTATCTTCTTTTTTATAGGTAAAAAACAATGGCCTGTTAATACCTGATCTTTGGAAGAACATTTCTCTTCTTTTTCAAAAGAAATTACTTTCCATAGGCTAGTGTCAGCTTGATAATTGCGATTATTTACACCGATAATGCGGTAATTATTTTTCTTGTAAAATGCTTTTCGTTTTAACCATTGGCGTTGGAAAATATCATGTGTGTCTATAATATCTACTACTACAGGTTTGCTATGCTTTTCTCTCAGGATACGACCAACAGATTGTTCGATATCTGTTTTTGGAGTTACCATAATAAGGGTAGTCAATGTTTTAATATCAAGGGCTTCGGCGGCCATAGAAAAAGTCGCAATAACAATTTTCTTGGTTTCTGTTTCTTTGAGTGCGGTCTCTTTCATTCCACCCAAATAATAACCAACCGATGCTATATTTCTATGTACTATTGCATCATGTAAATATTTCAATACATTTTTATTATGAGCTATTATCATTATTTGTTGATTAGGATTTTCATGCAACATATCAATAACAATTCGCAAGATAAATTCTGTGCGATGATTATATTCGCATAATTTGGAAATCATAGTACTATATTGTACATTTCCACGGTAGTCATGAACCACATTATTAAAATCATCATCATTGACTGCATATTCAATAGCCCTTACTTCAACTGCGTGTTTTTCATCTCTCTCCCCTTTAAAAATCACTTCTCCTAAAAACATTTTGAAAACATTCGTTGTACCATCTTTTCTATTCATTGTTGCGGACAATCCCAACATATATTTTGTTACAATTTTAAATAAAGCAGAAGAAAAAGTTTGACTAGAAATATGATGAACTTCATCGATAATGGTTAGTCCAAAAGTATCAAACACGGATGCAGGATATTCTTTCATAGAGAGAGATTGAAGCATTCCAAGTACAATATCTTTATCATCAATATCTATAATTTGGCCTTGAATTTTACCAATTCGTGCTCCAGGTAAGAATTGATTTATACGTTCAATCCATTGGTTCATTAAAAATTCTTTATGAATAATAATTAGTGTTTTCTTTTTAAGACGAGAAATAATGTTAATAGATAAAATAGTTTTTCCAAATGCACATGGCAATTCTAGCAATCCTCCGCCAACTATTTCTCGATTTACATGCTGAATATAGGTTTCCACCACATTTTTTTGTGTTTCTCTCAATGTACCTTGAAATGCCAAGTCAATATCGAAACCGTCTGGAATTTTTATTTGTTTTGGAGGACCGAATTTTTTAATACCATAATAATGAGGAATATAAATTTTCGATGTGGATTCGCGATATACAGGAAATCTAACTGCTGTATTCATTGGTGCACCTGGAACATATGGTTTTACCATTAATTCCTCACGGATTTTATGTTGTTCTTCTACACTTATATCTTTTTTCAAAATAGAATAACCTTTGGTTCCTAAACAGGTATTTAGCATTATTTTTTTACTATATTATTTAGACGAAAGTATTTATGTAGTTTCAATATGTATTATGGATATTAAGGAAAGGAATAAAATCTTATATTATGATATATGGATAACATAAAGAAATTATTTAAAAAAGATGAAATGGGTCAATTAATTTTATGTATTTTGTTTATTATTTATTTGATTATGGGGTATAAAACTCCACAAGCCATTGCAAATATAATTGACCATGCAGTTTCCAAAATAATAATTTTTATTATTGTTTTATTACTCTTTATGTATGCCAATCCTATTTTAGCTGTTCTTTCTCTCTTTGTCGCGTATGTATTAATAACAAATTCATCTTTGGTTACTGGAAACGACGCATTAAGACGATTTCTTCCTTCTGAAGAGAAAAAAAATTGTGAAATGTCGGCTTATAATTTTACTCCATATCATCAATTTCCTTATACTTTAGAACAAGAAGTAGTGAAAAAAATGGCTCCTATAAATGAAGGAGGAAGTCCTACACATGCAAATTTCAAACCGTTATTAGAAAATGATCATGATGCTGCTCATGTTAATTTTACGAATAAATAAAATAATAAAATATATATTTATATTATTTTATTTTGTAGTTGGCTTATTCTTAGAAGCGAAGGAAGGTAGTTTTATACTAGTAGAAGATAACATGTTAATACCTGAACTTAAAAAAAATAATAAAATGATAAAAATAGAGGCATATAAAAATACAATAAATATAGGATTTTGAGACAATGTAGACCAATCAATGGTTGTAGTTGTATTTGTTTGTTTTTCATAAGTTACATCTGTATTTTCTTCTGAATTACCAGTTGGTTGACATGAAATATATATCTCATCTTCTAGAGGCCTTTGACTATTTGGACCTTTAGGATTGTAAAAAATGCTATAAGTTGAACTACTTGTTTGACTTGTAGAACTTGCAGTTATTATAGTAGAAAGAGATTGATAATCAGTGTCCGAAATAGTAATAGCATGTTTTAAGTCAAACATAATTAAAGGTGTCCCATTGGAAGCATTTGTGGTGAAAAAAGGTGCATTAGGAATTATATTTTGTAACGTAAAATCTTGTATATTTAAAGTTACATTTTCTTTAGTATTTGGAGCATTAATAGCTACAGATTGAATAATTTGACTTATAAGGAAGGATGCTGTAGAAGTACTAGATCCAGTTACTAATGGAATTATTACTTGAAATATTCCTTTATCTTTGACAGAAGTATGTTCTATTAATATACTCCCTGATGCTGGGGAATTATTATATAATATTGTAGAAGGATATGTTATTTGGATCATGGAAACAATATATCTAATATTATTATATGAAACAGGTGGAACTCCAGTATCTTCATAGGAAATTTGGATACTTGTACCCATATTTGTAGCTATAGAATTACTATTACTATATTTAAAGTTATAGTCACATTTTAGATCACATTTACCTTTTATATTTGTATTAGTAAGATTAATTGCCATTTATATAAGTAAATAAATAAAAATATTAATTTATTTATATAGAAATGAAGTTATCCAAAGGAAAAATATCTAAATTATATAATAAAAAAAAACAAAGTTTTAAAAAAAGGAAGGAATACAAAGGTGGGAAAGAAAAATCTTCCTTTAGAAAAAAAAATCATCTCAATTTGGCAAATAAAACAATGAAATTATATGATTTCAGTCATTTAAATACAAAAGGCGGTAAAGCTTCAAAATCGATTAAATATAATCGTAAAAAAGGTTATTCTACTACTAAGGGTAAAGTTAAAAGAGCTGGGGCTTCTACTAAAAATAAAACTAAAAAAGACTATTCAACTAGTAATACTAAGGTAAAAACTACAGGGATTGCTAGTAAAAAAAAAACATCTGGTAAAAAAAAATCAGATGAAAATAGTGAATCTGATTATGAAACTATTAATGATGATATAGATGAACTTGTTAATAATGGGCAATCTAAAAAATTAACATCTATAGAAGAAGCTCTTACAAATGATGTACAGACTAAAAAAGTAACACCTGTAGAGGATGAAAAGCCAGTAGAAGAAGATCCTACAAATGATGTGCAACCTAAAAAAGTAACACCTGTAGAGGATGAAAAGCCAGTAGAAGAAGATCCTACAAATGATGTGCAACCTAAAAAAGTAACACCTACACAAGAAGAAAATCCATATGAACCTACTAATGTAGCTAAGCCCGAAGAAGAAGAACCTGTTAATGATGTGCAACCTAAAGTTGTAACACCTACACAAGAAGAAAAGCCATATGAACCTACTAATGTAGCTAAGCCCGAAGAAGAAGAACCTACTAATGATGTGCAACCTAAAGTAGTAACACCTGTAGAAGAAGAAAAGCCAGTTGAAGAAAATCCATATGAACCTACTAATGTAGCTAAGCCCGAAGAAGAAGAACCTACTAATGATGTGCAACCTAAAGTAGTAACACCTGTAGAAGATGAAAAGCCAGTAGAAGAAAATCCATATGAGACCACTAATGTAGCTAAGCCCGAAGAAGAAGAAACTACTAATGAAGTGAAACCAAAGGAAAAAACTGAAGCACACAATTATATTTCTGATGAGGACTTGAAGAATTTTAACGAAGAAATAATGGAAGAAAATGAGGCATTAGAACCTAAGGAAGCCAAAACTAATTCAAAGTCAAAAGATGAGAATGAAAAAACAGCATCACCTGAAAAAACAGCATCACCTGAAAAAACAGCCTCTCCTGAAAAAACAGCATCACCTGAAAAAACAGCATCACCTGAAAAAACAGCATCGCCTGAAAAAACAGCATCGCCTGAAAAAACAGCATCACCTGAAAAAACAGCATCGCCTGAAAAAACAGCCTCGCCTGAAAAAACAGCCTCGCCTGAAAAAACAGCATCACCTGAAAAAACAGCATCGCCTGAAAAAAATACCCCTAATATAAATTCTCAAACTAATACTTTAAACAAAGATACTCCAAGTAATGAAAATACTAGTCAGGAATTGAATAAAACTACTAGTCAGGAATTCAATGAAAATACTAGTCAGGAATTCAATGAAAATACTAGTCAGGAATTGAATGAAACTACAATGTCAAAAGAACTTCCATCAAGTATATCAACTTCATTTGCAAATATAATTGATTATATGGCAACTGAAATATCAGATAAAATTAATAATGGAAATGTAGGTGTTCAAAATGGATATAAAGCAGTAGCAAAAGGAGCAAGTAACTTAAATCTACAATAAAAAGGATTTAAGATTAAAACACAATATAATTAAATTTAGATTTGAATGAAAGTAAATTTAATTTTTCTATATATGTTTATTTATACTATTAAGACTACATTTGAGTATTCAATAATAATAGTTAATGGATTACGTTACCAACAAAACTTGTCCTTGCAACAATGGAAACTTATTAATTCAATTATTAAACATCCAACCACTCCCTTACCAATAAAATATAAAATTTCTAATATTATTTATACCAAATATGAAACCTGGGCTATTCATAAGGCTTATCTATTCAAGCGGTTTCATCGTCATAAATGTCGCAATATAAATATCCAGGATTTAATTTTATATAGTTTAGAAGGACTAAAAAAGGCATCAATAAATTATAATGGAAAATTTTCCTTTCATACATATGCTAATATTTATATTTCAGGTCAGTTATATAAAGGATTAACCGATTTACAACCAATAACTAATATTCCAAAATCAATTAGAAAAAATAAAAGTAGTCTAATAAAAACAGTTAAAAATTATCAATATAAAAAATGTCTGAATACTTTATTTGTTTCCATTAGTGATTATTGGATGTTTGAAAAAAGACAAAATAATAACCCATGTTTAACATTAAATAATAATAAAGAAATATGGTCAATCTTATTGGAAAATATAGATCCTTTTTCAAAAAAAATAGTCGAATATAAATTTGATTATTTTTTCAATAAAATAAATTCCAATAAAAGAATAGCGGAATTAATGTGCTGTTCTGAAGAAACTGTTCGACAAAGCCTTAAAAAACTACTTTTATCAAAAAAAATACTTTTGGAAAATAATATTCATCTTTATCAATATAATCAGAATGATGAATAATAATATATTAACTCCTAAATTATCGCCTATTTTTACGTATTTACCAGATGATATTAAACGTATTGTGTTTCAGTATGCGATGATAACACCTAGTGCTAGAGCAATGAAAATATATTTAGGATGGTATAATAATTTTATATTGTGGAAGAAAGAGCCAAATTGTTTTATTACATATATTTTTTATTACCTCAAACCATTAGATAAAGATTTATTTATATCTCTTATTAATTACAATATTGTAAAGAAAAAATCAATCAGTACATAACAAAATTATTCAATAAATTATTTATTTATTTTCTTCTTTTTTCCCAGTTAAATTGGTAACCAAGTTGGCTATTTGATCAATATTCGTAATATTCATATTACCAAGCATTTCTTTAGTTTGGCTCAATAAAGGACTAATATTGTTAATCAGAGGTTCCATTGACTTCATGGATTCAGCTAGTTGCTGTTGCTGGGTCATTAATTGTTTTGTATCTTCGGTTAATCTACTCATACTATCACTTCCAAGTATTTTATTTAAATTGTCATATGCATTTTCAACTGTCATTGCATAATCAACTTTAGATCCTGTTAAACTACTTCCACCGCTATGACCCTCTGGTTGCGACGGTGTCTGGGTCTGGTTTTGTGATTGTGATTGTGGAGTGCCGCCCATTCCCATTGCTAAATCAAAGTTTTCTTTTTTTACATTTGAAGAAACATTTGTAGTATTTACATTTTTATCTTTATTTTGCGTTCCATAAGGATTTTTTCCATCTAATTTAACACCATCATTCAGTTCTTTTTGTTCATTATTTTGTAATCCTTCTTTAGTGGGAACTATTTTATGTACAATAATCAAATTAGTAATTATTAATGCAATAAATAATACAAATGAGATATTTCTACTAAATATGAAAGTAAAACAACCAATCAAGATAAAATAGATAATAGCCTTAATATTCCTTAGTACTAAATACCCAATTACATTGGTAATGGCCAAAAAAACCATTAAATATAAAAAATATTTATTATTAAAGATCTTCGCCATTAAATTATATAACTTCATTTATATAATATAATCTTTTAAAAAAAATTGAATAAAAATTATTTGTCTTGTATTATTAATATAATTTCTATATTAATAATGTTTGAAGAAAACATTTCTTTAAAAACAAAATATAATATTGTTTTGTGTAGTTTATATAATACACAATTACATGGTTCAAGTGAAAAGTTGGATGAAACGTTGAATTATCATTATTTAAACATATATAAATTTAATTATAATTCTATAAGATCAGATACAAGTAGTTATGAGGAAATCAAATATCAAGATTTTAATTATATAAGAAGTATTCGTAATAAGAATAATAAATATTTCATATTAATGAAAAGGAATTATCCATTATATTACCAAATTATTACTAAACATCAATCTATAAGAAATTATAAACATATTATTGAAAAGAAAAAAATAGTTCAACTAGAAATTGCTGAATGTATTTATTTGGAGGATTATATGGTTTGCGTAATAAAAACCATTTGGATTAGATTAATCCAACGTTGTTGGAAAAAAGTATTTCAATTGCGTAAACGAATGATGTTAATAAGGAAAACCTATTTATCTCTTTTATTTAGAGAAAGACATGGAAAATGGCCTAAAGAATGTTTACAACTTCCGGGTTTATGTGGATTATTGACGAAAAAATATATTATGTAAACAAAAGAAATAATAAAGAACGAAGAACGAAGAATTAAATTCTTACCTGGAATATCTTCTATAGGTATTGGATCTGTGTCTCGAAGATCGCTTTGATTTTCTAAAAATAGATGATTGTGAATGTATAAAACCACCTCTTTGATTTTTTTTAGCTCTCTTTAACGTTTTTCTTCGTCTTCTACGTCTTCCACCTTGCGTTGGTGGTACAACTGTATGGGTTGGTACCTCTGGGAAAACAATATTATTTGTTTTAGGTTTTGGAGTAGGACCTTGACTAGGACCTGAAGAACCATCGTTGGAAGAAGGACGCATTAGTTGATTATTAATTTGAACAATATATTTTTCTATTTCATCAATATAAGCTTGTGTTTTTTTAGGTATTTTTAACAAATCAGGATCATTTGAAATCATATTTAATACTTCACCAATAGTATGACTTGCACTTGTTATAGCATTAATATATTTTTCATTACTATTTTTTAAATTATCATTTTCTTTTTGTAAGTTATCAAATTGGGTTTTGGTATTTAAACCTTCTTTATTTGTATTATCTAATTCTTCTTTTGCTTTTTGGATTTGCGACAATAGATCTTGTTTTTCCGTCTCATATTGAGTTTTAACATCCTCTAATTGTTTTGCTAATTCTAGTTTTTGGGCCTTATCTGCTTCAGCCATTTGGTTTTTAATATCTGTTTTTTCTAATTCACTTTTTGCTTTAATTTCATCGATTTGTGCTTTGAATTCATTTATTTCACTTGTCAGGACACTAATTTCATTATTTAATTCCACCATTTTTTCTGTTAAGTCTTGTTTTTCCTTATTATTTTTATTCATTATATCTTGATTTTCAGCAAGTTTTCCTTGTAAATCATTAATTTTTCTATTATTATCTTCCAAGTCCTTTCCATATTTGGATAAATGAGATGGCAAGTCAGAATTTAATTTTTGTACACTCATTGCCAATGCACCAATACTAGTATTAAGATTGGTCATAAAGATAGTATAATCCTTATAATTCTGGTTTTTTTTCTTAATTACTTCATTTAATTTATTTAATTGTCCGGTAAATAAATCAAGAAAATCTGGATTAGACATATATAATAATTAAATATTATTTTTACTATAAATTTGGAGTTTATTTTTGTCTAATTCGGGTTTATTTATAATTTCTTTATTGTCATATGGATCATAAACCTGATTATCAGTTTTTTTTAATTTGCTTAATAAAGTATCCATATTTTTTTTCAATTCATTTATTTCAGATAAAATTTTTCTTTGTTCAAATTTACTATCTATTCTATTATTTTCACTTAACTCACCACTTTTCGTAAGCTCCTTTATATAATGATTTAATAGTAATAATGCCTGAATTTGTTGCTTTTTCTGGTCTATAATATAGTCATAATATACTTGATATTCTTTTCTAATATCTTCTAAAAGATGATTATACTTTATACTTTTAAATATTGTTTCATGTTTTTCAAATAATAATTTTTTTTTAGCCTTTATTTGATCTTCCATTTTCAAAATATAAGTATCTCTTTCAGCTAAAGACATTTTATACTCCATTATTTAATATATATATTGGAATAAAAATATAAAATCTTCTCTATATATAATTTAGTATTAATGATCAAAAATGAAGAATTACTAGTTTGTGACGATAAAAGGTTTGTAATGTTTCCAATTAAAGATGAAAATATATGGAATATGTACAAGAAACAAGTGGAATGTTTTTGGAGAGCAGAAGAAATCGATTTAACAAAAGATATAGATCATTGGAAGAGCTTAAGTGATGATGAACGATTTTATATTTCGATGATTTTGGCTTTTTTTGCTGCGAGTGACGGAATTGTAGTGGAAAATTTGGCTGTTCGCTTTATGAACGATGTCAAATTGGCAGAGGCAAGAGCATTTTATGGTTTTCAAATAGCTATGGAAAATATTCATAGTGAAACATATAGTTTACTTATTGAAACTTATATTAAAAATGAAGAGGTAAAGGATCGTTTATTTAATGCAATAGAAAATTATCCTTGTATAAAAAAAAAAGCCGACTGGGCGAAAAAATGGATTGAAGATGCAAATAGTTGTTTTGCAACCAGATTAGTAGCATTTGCATGTATAGAGGGAATATTTTTTTCTGGAGCATTTTGTAGTATTTTTTGGTTGAAAAAAAGAGGAATAATGCCAGGATTGACATTTTCGAATGAATTAATTTCTAGAGATGAGGCTTTACACACTGAATTTGCGATATTATTATACAACAAGTTGGAAAGTAAGATAACCGAAGAAAAAATCCATGAAATATTAAAAGATGCAGTGGAAATAGAAATGGATTTTATATGTAGTGCACTTCCATGTAGACTAATTGGAATGAATGCGTCGCTTATGAGCCAATATATTCAATTTGTTGCAGATAGACTAGTGGTTCAGTTGGGATATTCCAAGATATATAATGCAATTAATCCATTTGATTTTATGGAATTAATATCTATTGAAACAAAGACAAATTTTTTCGAAAAAAGGGTAAGTGAATATGCTTTATCTAATAAGAGCAAGTCCGGTGAAGTTTTTAGTTTTAGTGAAGATTTTTAGAAAATAAATTTATTTTTATTAGTAATTTAAAGAGTAAATCACTATATATTAATAATGATTACTTGCAATATAATGGGAGGATTGGGAAACCAGTTATTCCAAATCTTTACTACTATATCTTATGCGATAAAACATAAGAGGGAATTTGGATTTTTATATACTGATTTTGTAGGAGTAGGAAAAACCATTCGCCGAAATACTTATTGGAAAAACTTTTTAAAAGGAATAAGTAAATATGTTTATAAAAGCTTACCACAAATGAATATTGTTCCGGAAATACATTTTCATTATAACGAAATTTCACCTCCAAGTACTGAAAATATTTGTCTTTTCGGATACTTTCAAAGCTATAAATATTTTGAAAAATATGCAAATGTTATTATACGATTATTAAAAATTGAAGATTTGAAACAAATACTGAGAGAGAAAAGCGGAATGGATTATAAAAATACTGTAAGTATGCATTTTCGTCTGGGTGATTATAAATTGCATATAGATGCATATCCTTTATTAAAATACGAATATTATGAAAAATGCATGGACTTTTTATTAGAAAATAATAAAGATAGAGATATTAAAACTGTAATATATTTTTGTGAAAAACAAGATGATGATGATGTGATTTTAATAATAGAAGAGCTAAGAAAAAAATATAATTATTTAGAATTTATAAGAGTTTCAGAAGATCTGGAAGATTGGGAACAGTTACTACTCATGAGTTGTTGTAATTATAATATTATTGCAAATAGTACTTTTAGTTGGTGGGGAGCCTATTTAAATAATAATGATAATAAGATGGTTTGTTATCCTGAAAAATGGTTCGGACCAAAAAAAAGTAACTTAGATACAAATGATTTATTTTTACCAAGATGGTATAAAATGTATTTTAAAATTTATAATATGTAGTAAATTATTTATATATTTAATATATAAATAATGGATTATTTTTTAGCTAAGGCAACAGCTAATGGAATTGCATATACAAATACAGGAAAATCAGTTACATCAACTGCATCCGCTACTGCTACTTCGAGTATTAGTTATGAAGATGCTTATAATCAAGCATATATAATAGCTAGTCAAGTTGCGGCTAGTACTGCAGAAAATGATGCTGACGTTATAAATCAAACTTTGGGATTAGTTGGAAATACTGGTTTTTTTGGAGCACAAGGAAGTCAAGGCTTTCAAGGAAGTCAAGGTTTTCAAGGAAGTCAAGGTTTTCAAGGAAGTCAAGGCCCAACTGGTGATAGTAATTTAATTATTGAAGGAAATAAATGGGGAGAAACTATTTATTGGAATAGTGAAACAAATCAATGGGAAATTACAGGAAATACTAATTTAGCTTTAGGAAGTAATTCTGGTGAATATTTCCAAGGTAATAATTCTGTTGCGTTAGGTATTAACGTGGGACAAATTGGACAAGGTGAAAATGCTGTTGCAGTTGGATCGAATATTGAAAATCAGGAAAAAAATTCTATTGCTATTGGTAGTAATATTAATTCTATAAATTCTAATTCGATTATCATGAATGCAAGTAATAATGAATTATCTAGTTTAAATCAAGGTTTTTTTGTTTCACCATTAAATGGACCAACTGGATCAACTGGTTCTGTATTGATTTATAATAATAATACTAAAGAAATAGAATATAATAGTTTATTGAGTATTGTGGATGATAAAAATATAAATATAAATGGAAATATAATTCCTTCAGGTGATAATATATCTTCACTTGGTGCTCCAGTACGAAGATGGAAAGAGATTTATATGGGTCCTGGAACTTTAAATATATCTGGTCCTCCAGGAACAACTGGTTTTGCAACACTAGGATCAAATTTATCTGGAGTTGCATATACAGAATTTGGTTTTGCTAGTCCATTTTTAAACATTGGTCCGGCTATTGATCCATTTATACCATCTGGAACTAAAGGTGGGTGGGAAATATACGGTACAGGATTGATTGATGATAACTATACTAATTTAGTTGCTCAATTAATTGATCCAATTACAGGTAATTTAATTGGTCCTGTGTATTCTTTAATTGATGGAACCACAGGAGCCCAAGGATTTCAAGGATATCAAGGTGTAACTGGATTAACAGGAACTCAAGGATCAAAAGGAGATTCAGGAGGCCAAGGATTTCAAGGATTTCAAGGATATCAAGGATCAAATACTGGATTAACAGGAGCTCAAGGATCAAAAGGAGATTCAGGAATTGATGGGGTAACTGGCGCTCAAGGAGCTACAGGACTACAAGGACTACAAGGATTACAAGGAGATACTGGTTATCAAGGAGTAACTGGCTTTCAAGGCTATCAAGGAATAACTGGAGTAACTGGTAATAAAGGATTTCAAGGCTTACCTGGTTTCCAAGGTTTCCAAGGATATCAAGGCTTTCAAGGCTTTCAAGGTGTTACAGGAGTACAGGGAGTTCAAGGTTTCCAAGGCTTACCTGGTTTCCAAGGTTTCCAAGGAGTTACAGGAGTTACTGGAGCACAAGGTTTCCAAGGAGATTCTGGTTATCAAGGAATTCAAGGCTTTCAAGGAGTAACTGGAGTTACTGGATCTCAAGGATCTCAAGGCTATCAAGGCATTCAAGGGTTCCAAGGAGTTACAGGAGTCCAAGGTTTCCAAGGTTTCCAAGGATTTCAAGGATCCCAAGGATTCCTAAGTGTTCAAGGAAATAATTGGGGAGAAACTATTAATTGGGATGGAAATAGTTCATGGCAAATTACTGGCCAAACTGGATTAGCAATAGGAGCTAGTGCAGGTTATACAAACCAATATCCTTATTCTATTGCTATAGGAGTTAATTCTGGGAATAGTAGTCAGGGTATTACTGGTACAAAGTCAGGAGGAGGTAATACTAATACTGGAAATGCTATTGCGATTGGATATCAAGCAGGTCAAATTAACCAAGGAGCATATTCAGTCGCTATCGGACAATTAGCCGGAACATTTTCACAAGGTATATATGCTGTTGCCATAGGACAACATGCTGGTACTACAGGACAAGGAAAATATTCAATTGCTATTGGAAATAATGCTGGACAAGTAAATTTAGGTAATTATTCTATAGCCATTGGTAATAACGTACAATGTCCTTCCATTGATACAGTTGTTATTTCAGGTACAACTGCAGGAATAACTGGTACTACAGCAGGTGCATTTTATGTTAAACCTATAAGAATAGTAGCAGATGGAACTAAAGGTGATGGTAAACGTGCTTTATGGTATAATGAAATTACTAATGAAGTAGCTTATGATCCTAATAAAACATTTGTTATTCCTCATCCACTTAATGAAAATAAATATTTAGTTCATGCCTGTTTAGAAGGACCAGAAGCAGGAGTATATTATAGAGGAAAAGGAGAAATTACTAATAATAAATCGGTAACTATTGTTTTACCAGATTATGTAGAATATATTGCTAGCAATTTAACCATTCAAATTACACCTATTTATAATGGTACAACGAATGTATATTCTACTTCAGAAATTCAAAATAATTCCTTCCAAGTATATGGATCTAATGGATCTTTTTATTGGTTAGTTCTTGGAGAACGATGTAAAATAGATGTGGAACCATTAAGAGAAAAAGTTATTGTAAATGGAAGTGGACCATATAAATGGATAATGGAAACTAATAATGATAGTGATTCAAAATAGATTGAATATTTGTAAATGAGAATATGTATAACATTAATAAAAATTATGAATTAAATATTATAACTATTAATAATTATAATATTAAATGTTGATTGACCAAGATTTTATCATGTTGATTATGAATTGTAAAAAATATGCTAGTAAAGCTTTATATCAAAAAAAAACCTGGTTACCATTAGTTCCATCTTATATACTCTATTTTCATGTCATTGGAGATGAAAATTTAGATGTAGAATATAAGTTTGATGAGTTATCCAAAATTTTATGGGTAAAAACCCTAGATGATTATAATTCTCTCCCCAAAAAAGTTATAGCAGCGTATAAAGCTGTTCAGGAAACTTATAATTTTCAATATTTATTTAAAACAGATGACGACCAAATTTTAGTTAAATCCGCCTTTTTCGATATAATAACAAAACTTATCACTTCTAAACAACCAAAAACACATTACGGGGGATATATAGTTGATGTAAAAACACCATATATTTCAAAATATAACTTAATTCATCCAGAGTTACCGAATAATATTAAAGTAATGAAAACCAAGTATTGTTCAGGTAGATTTTATTTTCTTTCTTATGAAGCAGTAACAGATTTGATTTATAAGAAAGAAGCGATAGAAAAAGAATTTTTAGAAGATTATGCGGTTGGATATAATTTAAATTCTTTTTTTAAAGCAAACATGCTTTCCATTAGCACTAATAATTTCTTTACAGATATTGAGAGAAGTGATTTTGTTAAATAAATTTCATTTTATCTAAAGATGGACTACTAGATGATTTCTTAACTAAAAAATCTTTTTTATCCAAGTCCATCATATTTTTCATATAATTCGTAGGTCGTTTTTCAATATCACTATAATCTTCTCTTTGTACTACAGATAAAGGAATAATTAAATACCAATTATCTCTTTTTTGTAGAGTAAACCAGTATTTATCAATGGCATATAGACGAGGTTGATCTGGATTTTTTAATAAAAGATTAATACCTTCTTTAAAATTTTGTATTAAAGTATCAAAATAATGATTTTTTACAATGTATCCTGTAGTTGTTTGACAACGTTGAACTTTTATACTGGAACCGTCCACCGCGCTATAAGGGGGCATATTGTTTCCTGCAACCAATATAACATCCCAATTGGAATGATGTGATAAAAAATAATTAAATTGTTTAATAAATAATTCGGGTTTAAGAAACGTAATATCATCTTCAATAATCATTATGTGTGGTAAGCCAAGTTTTTTAGCATTTTCAAGGCATTTTAAATGGCTCATACTACAACCAATTGCTCCATTCTCTAATTTAATAGCATTAAATCGTGTTCCTTTTAATCCTATTTTTTCCAATTGCTTTTCAACATGGTTTTTCCGGTCTGGTCTATTAATCAAATTTATATAAAAACAATGATGAATATCGCAAATACTATTCATTTAATAATATGATTTTACATATAAATAGTATTTAAATACCTTAGTTTTAACAAATAATATTCTAAAGTAATGGAATAGAAAATGGAAAATAAATCGGAATTAAAAGAATTATTTTCTTTGGAAGAAAAAATGCAAATAGCCAAACAAATTAAATCTATAACCATAGAACAAGTAGAAAACGAATTTATAGAGCTACAAAATATTGGTTCAAATGCATATAAGCAGTCGGAACGTTGTAGAATTGGAAATAATGTGGTAGATTATTTTACTTTTCTACAACGGCTTCACACAAGAGGAAAATACAATGTAAATTATTTTGAATTTATTGCTAATATTGATGTTTTCAAGGAAAAAAAATTTATTCAAAATATGTCTATATACTATGAAACAGTTAAAAATAAAAATAAACAAAAAAATCAGTTTATTGTTTTAAAAGAAATATATAATATATGCATTAGTGCCATTAATATCATACGACCATTAGTTTATATGGAAATTTATAGTAAATTCCAACCAATTTCCATATTAGATTTTTGTGCTGGATGGGGAGGGGCTGCAGTGGCCGCATCAGCGCTTAATATTCCAAATTATACTGGTATTGAAATAAATCATCATTTACAACAACCTTATAAAAATTTATGTAGTTTTCTCTCTTCAAATTCTAGTTCCATAATAGATATGCGTTTTCAAAATGCATTAGAAGTTGATTATTCACAGTTCGAATATGATTTGGTATTTACCTCACCTCCTTATTATTTTATACAAAAATATGAAAATAATGCAATTTATAAATCAAAAGATGAAATGGATGAATTATTTTATAAACCGATTTTTAAGAAGACTTTTCATAATTTGAAAAAAGGAGGACATTATATTTTAAATGTAAATAAAGAAGTTTACGAGAGAGTTTGTATTCCTGTTCTTGGAGAGGCCAAAGAAACATTTCCTTATAAGAAAAGTAAGCGTCAGAATAATTATAAAGAAATTGTATATGTTTGGACTAAAAATTAGTATATTTTGTATTAAAAATTAGTATATTTTAGATTAAAAATTAGTATATTTTGTAATAAATAATTATTTTTTTGTAAATTCAAAAAAAATAATTAGAAAAATAATATAGAAATATTATTTTTATTTATATAAGATATTTGTAATAACATGGATAATAATTGTAAAGAGTTAATTAAAATAGAGGATGGATTAGTATTAAATATTAAAAATATTCGCTGGATAAAAAAAATTCATGATTGCATTTATATTTGTAGCAAAGATAATGGAAATAATATTTCTACTTCTCATGTTATTTGTAATTCTAGAGAGAAAAATGAAAAAACTTTTGAAAAATTTAATATTATGTTTCGTTAAATATACATTAATACACTTATCTTACTCCACCAAGCCCAATATTTACACTAGTAGTAGCTCTTGGTTTTACTCCCATTTTTCTGGCATATTCAGGTGAATATATATCGGTTGGACTTATATTCTGTTGTTGAATAAAAGGGTTTGGATTATGATGTTGTAATCCATGTCCTGTATTATTATTTTGGCTAGCACTCATCGCTCTTCTCTCTGCACTTGTTGGATAATAAGGAATATTAGACCAGTCTTCGGTTGTTTGTACTTGTTGGGTTGTTTTTTTTAAACGATCTGGATTTATAACTTGGCGGGGTGGCTCTCGTAAATCATAATTATAATATTCATCATGTTCAAATCTTGTGTGAGTTAAAAAAGTTGTAATGTTAATAATATATATTTTATCATTTTCTACTGTAAATTGATTATCAAATGGATTACTGGATTCTGTATCTATTGAATATAATAATTTACGTATTGTTTTTATACCATCAACTCCATCATCATGTTTCATTCTCCATGGATCTCTTTTGCTTATAATACGTGAAATTCCGTCAAAAAGTTGTAGAATTTCTGGGCTTCCAATTGTGAAAAATTGAGAACGATCGATTACTAATCCATGTTTTTCGCATCTTTTTTGCAAACAATTATCCTCCATTGACCATCCCCAAAACGCCGGGAAACCATTTATTTTTTCAAAATCAGATCCCTTAATAACTACAATTCCTCCTAAAGCATATTCATATCCATAATGATGTTTTACAACTCCTTCTACAGTATCATAATCAAAAATTTTATGAAAAGGTATAGTATCTACATCATTAAAAATAAGGGTAATATTTTGATAATGATCTGGATATTTATTTTTAATAGCAATAAACCCAATATTTTTGGTTGCTCCACGATTAAAACTTCTCGCATCGCATTGATGTGAAAAATAAATTTCATAATCCTTTTCATCTTCTAAAATAAAAGACATATATTTGCTAAAAAAATATTTTTGTTGAATTCGATTTCTATATGGAACAATAAAAATGCGTTTGGGAATAAATATTTCTTCTGACATTTATTTTTGAATATAATTTATTTTTATTTTTTAAACTATTTATAAAAAATTGAAATTAATAATTAATATTATTTTTTTTAAAAGTATTAGTTAATGAAAAAATGTGTGCATGAAATTAGAAAAGATTATTGTAAGGAATGTGGTGGAAGTTGTATTTGTATTCATAATCGAATTAAATATGTATGCAAAGATTGTAAAGGAAGTAGTTATTGTCAACATGATAAATTAAAATCCAGGTGTATGGAATGTGGGGGAAGTTCATTTTGTGAACATAATAAAAGAAAAGATAGATGTATAGAATGTAATGGTTCAGGTATTTGCCAACATAATAAGCGTAAAGAAATTTGTAAAGATTGTATGGGAAGTTCTTTTTGTGAACATAATAAAAATAAAAGTAGATGCATTGATTGTAATGGAACTTCTATTTGTAAGCATTTAAAAAGAAAAGAAAGATGTAAAGAATGTGGAGGATCACAATTATGTAAAACTCCTTATTGTGAAACAAGAATGAATTTAAAGTACGAAGGATTTTGTGTACCATGTTTTGTTAATAATCCAGCAAATCAATTTAAACCAATTATGAGAAATTATAAAACTAAGGAAAATGAAGTAGTTAACCAGATTATGACAGAATTTCCAGATTTTACATGGGTTGCAGATAAAAAAGTATTAGATGGATGTTCTCTTCGTCGTCCAGATTTATTATTAGATTTAGGTTCTCATATTATTATAATAGAAATTGATGAAAATAAACATACTGATTATGATTGTATTTGTGAAAATAAACGTATTATGGAACTTTCACAAGATTTACAACATAGACCAATTATTTTTATAAGATTTAATCCAGATGATTATACAAATCAAGAAGGTACATTAGTAAAATCATGTTGGAAGTTAAATAAATTAGGCGTAATGCAAATTATAAAAAAGAAAGAAAAAGAATGGAATGAAAGAATTAATGTATTGAAAGAACAAATTCAATATTGGTTAATGAATACTTCAGAAAAAACAATAGAAATTATTGAATTATTTTATTAAAAAATTGAAACAATTTTATATTTTTATACTTAGTTTATCAGAGTTAGAAAATGTTTATTGTATTATTATCGATATTAAATATATTTGTTTATGCTTCTAAACCAGTATGTAATCCATGTAATTCATGCAAATGGTTTATACCTAATATAAATAATGATTATGGAAGATGTAAACTATATCTACATTCGGCAGATAAAAATCCACCTACATTTCCTATATATAAATTTACCAAAATATGTAGAGAAAATGAAAGCTTATGTGGAAAGGATGGAAAGTTCTTTGAAAACAAAGAATTATTGGATAATAAATCATATGATATGAAACAACTTATTAATGATTATAGTAATTTTATCAATAGAAAATATCAATAAAAACTAGAAAAAAATTAATAATACAATAAATAATAATACAATAAAACCGCATTGTTCTAAATAACAAAATTCGCATACTTACTTGTAATACAAGCTGGTATTAATGTTTCTTTTATTTTTTCTAGTTTTTTATAACATTTATTAATCGTTACTTCACTAATTTCACTAATATTTTTCACATCTTTTTTGGTTACATTTAATTTACAATTTTGAGCTATAAAATATACAACTCCAGCTGCAATAGAATGAGGAGTATTTTCCGGCATTAAATTCATTTTCTCTATTTTCATGGAAACAAATTTACACAACTTGGTGAGTTCCATATTTATATTAAGTTTACTACAAAATCGTTCAATAAAAGACTCTGGTTTTGTTTTACAAAATAATGTTTTTTCTTTATTATCCATATCTTTTTCCAGATTATTAATAATAGAAATTGCATTTTTACAACCTTTTGTTGCACTGGTAACATCTAAATTAAATATATTAGCAATTTCTTTTGCAGTTCTAGGAAAATTATTTATACGACATGAAATATAAATAGATGCAGCAATAATTCCATCCCTATTATCACCACGAAATGTAAGATCATACTCCGATATTTTTTTATGATATCTTATAGCATCATCAATAATCATTTTAGGTATTCCTGCATTTTGCGCATAAATAGTAATTATTTGAAATTCATCATATTGAGATTTTTCTTTATAAGGCATGGATTGCCATTCGGTATATCTTCTAATTTTTCTCATTTCATAACTCATTGGTCCATTTAATAAAACTTTACAACCATAGGATGACTCTTGTAATAAAGGATTAATAGGCATTCCACATCTAGTAGGATCATTATTCTGATTATCATCTGCTCCATAATATCTCCATTCTGCACTATGATCTACAATATCTTTATAAATTATACCACATTTAGGATTAACACAAGTAAGGAACCCTTCATCAGAAAATGCTAATATTGTATCACAATTATCACACATTTCTCTATCTCCACAACTACGATATATACATTCTAATGGATCTTTTTTATTAATTTCATTATCAAAGATATTCCATAAATTCTTTTTATTAATTAGAATATCTTTTCGTTTTTTACTTTTATCATTACTCATATTTTCTTTTCCTTAGAAAATATAATTATAATTTAAATCAATTTTATAATTAAAAATATATATATATTTTATATACAATAATAAATTATGGGAAATACAAATTCGAATTCTAATTCTAATCCCAATCAAAATCCCACTAATTCTAATTTCAAAAAAGAAAATAAAAATCCACAAGAAGATTCTTTTGAAAACTTGGATAATGTAATAGATTTTATTGCTACCTATTATATTTTAACAATGGACTTTCAAAGTTTAAAAAAATTATATGAAAAAGATTATTGTGACAAGTTAATTATTCTTACTTCTGGTATTATTGATAGATATTTTTCTGATGTGGAAATCACTTATTTGGCACAAAGAATTAAGAATGGTGAGGAGGTCAATGAATTAGCTAAAGAAAAAGTCATGTTTCTTACAAAGGATGAATTAGATGATTTGGATGTTAAAAATGATAAAACAAAAAGTATAAAAAAAAGAGCTTTATGTATAGGTATATCTAAATTTTATGTAAAGATAGCTCATATATTTTCTGCAATTATAATGACAATTAATCCTGTTTATGTTTACAGGGATCTTTATGGAAATATTATAAAAAGTAATCTTCTTCATAAAGATAAAATTCCTCTCAATGTTCCTAGAAAATTATATAAATTTAATATTTGTGATGAAAGAATTAATGCTTTAAGAAGAGGACAAAATTCAGATCCATATGAAGTAACTGGAGACATAACGGTTGCTCCTAAAATATGTGGTATGAATTTAAACAAAAATGGTTTGATTAAAAGCCTCGCTGAAGAACCGGGTATTCCAGAATTAAAAGAATTATATTATGATGATGCTTACGATTATAAAACCGGGCAATTTGTAGGAATGACATCTAATACACAAAAAATCTTTAAAGAAGATTTAAAAATATTTTATAAAGTGTTTACTGGAAATGATGTAATGCCAGAAGATATAACTAAATTTAGTGATATTAAGCTGAAAGATTATCAAAAATCTCCTATTTGTCAAGGTCCTTTTGCTAATAAAAAAATTACTGGAAAAGGAAAGAATAAATTATTTCAAGATTATGCTAATAATATTAAATTGATGATACAAAACGCAAATATGAAACAGGAAAAATTGTTGGATGTAATTAATATATTATTTACTTATATTATTGATCCATATACTGGAAAAAAAAGAATTAGGGTGAACCCTAAGTTAACAGAGGATATTTTACAAAAAACTATGGAAGATACCAGACGAATTATAATTGATTTGTATTTATCATGTGAAATGGATTATGCGAAAGGAGTGCAAATATACGAAGCAATAGTTGAGCAAAAAATTTTGGAAACTACTCAAAATCAGATAAAAACATTGGAAAACGAGGCAGTAAAATTAGTACAGGAAGTTAAAACTAAGCCTGAAATATAAGTTTAATCTTATAATCAAAATGTATAAAAATATTTAAAATGATTATTATTAAATATTTTTTTAAGCGGAACCAGCAGAGGCACCAGCAGCAGCAGAGGCAGCGGCAGAGGCAGAGGCAGCAGCAGCAGAGGCAGCAGAGGCAGCAGATGAGGCAGCAGCGGATGCTTTACGAGCATTGCGACTAGCTTTCATGGCGTGTTTAATAGCGCGTTTACTAGATTTGTTCATTTTACGTCCACTTTTTCTTCTGTGTTGTCTACGAGATTTGGCCATATTTATATATATATTACAGAAAATAAAATGAAAATAGAGAGAAAAATATGATTAATTTTAAGAATTTTCCTAAACTCTTTTCCTAAACTCTTTTCCTAAACTCTTTTTCCTAAACTATTTTTCCTAAACTATTTTTCTAAACTTTTCAAAAACTTTTCTAAATTATTCACCCTAAAGATTTTTATGTTATTGTTAATTAATTTTGCCAAACTCTGTTGGTAGAATTCCAATACATATCATCGGATTTCTTAATGTCATATATTTTCCTAAATAAAGGTGTACGTGATAAAGGAACATTTGTTCTATATTTATTTGGTGGATGAACGTTTTTTTCTAATTGATAAGCAAGTGCTTTTTTTGTTTCGAATTGTCTCATTTGGTAAGCATAAAATATAAATAAACTAATGAAAACTATTCTTGTAATGGCGGGAAATTCTTTATTTTCATATTGAAAATCTAATAAATATTCTATTACGGTAGATAGTCCTGAAATATCTGCTAGATCTTCTCCAATGGTTTTAGAAGCATCATATGTAATTCCATCTCTCTTCGCCCACGCTTCATATTGTTTAATTATATCATTTTGAATATTCTTATAATTTTTTTTATCATTAGGTGTCCACCAGTCATTTAAATTACCATTATAATCGTATTTACTTCCCCAATCATCTAATGAATGTGACATTTCATGGCCTACGGTGAAACCAATGTGAGCTAAATTATACTCAAATGAATGTAGAGAGTTTAATTTTAAAAATGGGCTTTGCATATAAGCAATCGGTATGGTGATGGCATTTTTAGAAGGAGTATAGGATGCATTAACAATATAAGCTTGTAAATTAGAAAATGCAAATGGTGTCGAAAACATAGACCAAACTAATAATGGTAAATTACTAGGTGTTTTATTATTGTGTTGTATAAATTGGTAATGACGATAATCTGCTAATAAAAGTAAATTATACCAAATATCTTTTTTATTGTATTTTAGAATAGGATCTGATTGTAAAACACCTGTTTCACCAATATAAAATTTAAAATGTTTTAGCTTCAATAAGGCATATTTTTTAGTCTTTGGTTGTAACCAAGTGTTTCGTTCTATAATTCTTGTAAATACATCTTTTAATTCATGACAAAGCGTTTTGGTATATTCTATATTTTCAGGAATAGAGTATTCTTTTACATATTTTTGTGTAATTAGTGTATTAAACGCATAAGTAGATAAAATTACAGCTCCTAAACGCTTATCAATAATATCTTTTTCTCCAATTACCATCTTTGCATAAAAATCGCTATAAATTTCTTTTCCCTTAGTAGAATAACGAGTGAGTTGTCTTATATAAATAAAAATCCAATAAGTTTTCCATGGATCTGTATTCCAATTTTTTAATAATAAGTCTGTTCCACATTTTAAATAGGATAAATTACTAGTTATAAAAAAATCTGGGGTTTTTGTAAATCCAATAGCTTTACTGAGTTTTTCCCAATCAAACTTATATGTTTTAATTGCTTGATCCGCAGTTATTCTTGCATAGTCATCTTTTGGTTCTTTGATATTTTTACATGAAAAAGTCATGATCAATTCTTTTTCAACATCATAAATGTCTTTTGCATTAAAACCATGTTTTTCTCCAAAACAACATTTGAAAACATTATCTACATAATCCACAAATTCTTTCCTGGATTTTTTTTTATATGCCTCATTTTTACCATCATCAAAATAAATTTCTGTATTTGGTAATGAAAATTCAGGAGATGAAATATAACTTTGCATTTTATCAACATTTTTAAGATCTTGACTTACTTTCCAATAAAAAGGACAAAATAATGCATACATTTCATTTTTATTCATAAATCCTAGTAGGTTCCATGGATTATCCTTTTTAATTAAATCTTCAATAACCAACAACATGCTTTTTGCATATTGTGTACATTCACTATTTGTAATTAAAGAAAGTCCAGAATCATAAAAATTTTTCAACTCTATAGATTCTTTGGATTTTTTTTCAGATATTACCTGTTTAATTATTTTATCTAGTTCATTATATATTTTATATTGAACTAATCTAAAATCATCTACTTCAACTATATAATCTTGTGATTTTGTTAGTTTAATATTTTTTTCCCATAAATCATCTACATAATGATAAAAATCATTTTTAGGGGATATTTTAGAGTCCAGAAAAATAGATTTATTCATAAATGAAAATATTTTATCTAAATTGTTTATTCTTTTTTTATTGGCTGTGATAAGATTAGGTTTTAGTGTTTTACTAAATCTTTTTTCAAATGGTTGTATTATAACATTATTTTTACTATTGTTTTTTTTACTAATATTATTTTTACTATTGTTTTTTTTACTAATATTATTTTTACTATTATT
>Ga0209550_10000023_pt1 | contig 99406 bp, 97 predicted proteins | sample LauGreSuBDMM15SN_2_FD_187567 | JGI IMG/M metagenome (GOLD analysis project Ga0209550, IMG submission 187567) | Freshwater lake microbial communities from Lake Michigan, USA - Su13.BD.MM15.SN (SPAdes) (version 5) | ecosystem: Environmental > Aquatic > Freshwater > Lake | place: Lake Michigan... | reverse complement strand
AGCGCGCACCGATTTCATCGTGGAAAAGGCGGTTGAAATGGGCGCTGCGCGGATTTTACCCGTGCAAACCCGTTTCACCAACGAGCGCATCCGCGAAGATAAACTGCGCGCCCATGCGGTAGAGGCGGCAGAACAATGTGAGGCCACCTATGTCCCACCCGTTGACGATGTAATCCCGCTCGACAAGCTTTTGGCCACATGGAACCCCACCCGCCGCATCCTTTGGGCGGATGAGGGCCTGAAAGGCCGTGCTGCCCTGCTGCAAGCCGCCCCCGGCCCGTGGGCAATTCTGATCGGCCCCGAAGGCGGCTTTTCCCCCGAAGAACGCACCAAACTGCGCACTCTGCCCTTTGTCACCCCGATCAGCCTAGGCCCCCGGATCCTGCGCGCCGATACGGCGGCAGTGGCGGCGTTGACGTTGTGGCAGACGGCGTTGGGGGATTGGATTTGAAGGATTTCATTTAAAGGAGTTTTTAAGGATGCGCGACGATTTCGGACAGTGGCTACAGGCTCAGGGCTATTCGGACAATTCCTGCATTTCGCGTCAGGCGAACGTTCGCACCGTCGAACGTGCTTATGATGAAACGCTGGAGATGGTGAACGAACGGGGTGGCCTGCCCAACCTTATCAACCAGTTCGTCTACACCAGCGAGGATGAACGCAGACAAAGGCCCAATCCATCTAAGGTCATCATCCAAGGCACGCTGCGCACTGGGCTAGCAACTTTGAAAGGTGCCGTGATGCTTTACGCCAAGTTTCTTGGCGCAGGCTTGGTCGTTTCGGCAGAGAAACCGACAAATGTGGACATCCAACCTGCGGACACCCTTTATACCACTTCGGCGGACGGGCAGAAACTGTCACTAGAACGCGACATGCAGCGCCATCTTCGCGCTAACATCGCCAGTCTCGACCCGGCCCTAACCATCATCGACGAGGGGGCCGAGCGGGTAGTGACTTCGGGCTTCATCGACATTCTGGCACAAGATGGCGATGGGGCGCTGGTGGTGATTGAACTGAAAGCAGGTAAGACCGATGCGCGGGTGGTGGGGCAGGTGCTGGGCTACATGGGCGACCTAGCCGACGAAGACGGCCCCAAGGCCATGCGGGGCATCATCGTCGCGCATGAGTTTGACCAGCGCACAAAGTCGGCGGCCCGCGCGGTGCCGAACTTGACGCTGATGCGCTACGCGGTGTCTTTCAGCTTCAGCCCTGAACCTTAAGGAGCGCAAATGCGGCCCGCCACTCAATCTGACTCGGCCGAGGTGGATGCCTTTCTGTCAGCCCATGTCACCTGCGCCATGTTCCCCCTGACCAACCTGCGCGAGTATGGGCTTTCGGGCGATCAGCCTTATGCCCAGCGCCTATGGTTGGCCCGTCATGGCGCACAAGTGACAGATGTGCTGGCTTTGAGCCGCTCGGGATTAGTGCTGCCTGTGCTGCCCTCTGCCCATTACGCTGCCGCCGCCGATGTTCTGGCAGGGCGCAAGATCACGGGCATCGTCGGGCGGCAAGACTGGGCGCGGGGGATAGCGCAAGCCTGCGGTGTGGCAGGCCCTTTCACCCTGAACCGTGACGAGCCGCATTTCGAGTTGCCCCTGTCCGCCCTGCAAATGCCCCAAGGCGCGGGCCAAATCGTGCCCCTCGCCCAAGCGCCCGCAGATACGATCAAATCATGGATCCACGCCTATATGATCGAAGCGCTTGATACCCCGAAGGCCCAAGCCGATGTCGAGGTATTCACCCGCTACGACCGATATGTTGCGGCGAATAGCCATGTCGTGCTGATGGACGGCACCCAGCCCCTTGCCATGTGCGGCTTTAACGCCCGCCTGCCGCAGATCGTGCAAGTGGGCGGGGTTTACACGCCCCCCGCCCTGCGCGGCCTTGGCCATGCGCGCCGCGCCATAGGCCAGCAACTAGCGCAAGCCCGCGCGGCAGGGGTGCAGCGGGCAGTCTTGTTTGCGGCATCGGATACAGCCGCAAGCACCTACCGCGCTTTGGGCTTTGAACAGATCGGCCAGTGGACACTGTTGTTGCTGGCAGAACCACAGGTGATCCATGGCTGATCCCATCTGGCAAATCCGCCCCGAAATCACCACCGCCGTGCTGCGCTACCGCGAGGCTTTGGGGGCAGGCTTGGTTGTGCTGGTGGGCCTGTGGCTGATGTCTTTGGGCGGCTATGTCTTGGTGCCCTTGGGCGCAATCGTGGCCGCCATCGGGGCCATCCTGACCCTCACCGCGTTTCGTCGTGCGCGCTTTGCCCAAACCGTCGCAGCCCCCGGCGTTGTGGAACTGGACGAGCGGCAGGTCAGCTATCTGGCCCCCGAACTCGGCGGGTTTATTTCGTTGGATGAACTGGTGGAAATTCGCCTTCTGTCGATGCGGGGCCGCCGGATGTGGCGATTGAAACAGACCGATGGGCAGGCTCTGTTGATCCCCGTTGATGCCGAAGGCGCTGAAAAGCTGTTTGACGTTTTCGCAAGCCTACCGGGGATGGATTCGGCAGAGCTTGTCTTGGCCCTGCACCCCCCAGCGCCACAAAAGGCCAACCTAACACTGGCCGCACAAACCCGTGTCATATGGCGGAAACAATCCGGCCCCAGATTGGCGCGCTAGGATAGGCGCTTTGGCGTGTTTTGGGACGCGTGAAATGCACAACCTGCCACCGCAACCCTTGACTTGGGCCACAGGGCGCGACACCTGTGGCGCTTCTGAATGTGCCGCTTTGAAAGGGCCTGCTTGATGTCGATTCCCCAATCCGGTGGCGGGCCCATCGAAAGCTTCGACCAGTTGGCTGAACTTCTGGCCTCGGGCAACAAGCCCAAGGACCAATGGCGCATCGGGACCGAGCATGAAAAGTTCGGCTTCCTGAAAGACACCCATGCGCCCTTGCCCTATGCGGGCGATCGGTCGATCTCGGCCCTGTTTGCGGGGCTAGAGGCGCGCTTTGGCTGGACGCCACTGCGCGAAGGCGAAAACATCATTGGAATGACGCGCAACGGGGCCAATATATCCTTGGAACCGGGCGGGCAGTTTGAACTGTCGGGTGCCATGGTCGCCAACATGACCGAAACCGCCGCCGAATTGCAAACCCATCTGAGCGAGGTGCGCGCCCTTGCCGACCCGTTGGGCATTGGCTTTATGGGCATCGGCGCAGCCCCGCAGTGGAGCGGGCCTGATATGCCCGTCATGCCCAAGGGCCGCTATCGTTTGATGACCGATTATATGGGCCGTGTCGGCACGCATGGCACGCAGATGATGTATCGCACCTGCACGGTGCAGGTGAACCTTGACTACGCCTCCGAAGCCGACATGGTCAAAAAACTGCGCGTGGCTTTGGCGTTGCAACCTGTCGCCACGGCCCTTTTCGCCTCTAGCCCCTTCTTTGACGGCAAGCTGAACGCGCATAAATCGTGGCGCTCGCGCATTTGGCGCGGCTTGGATGATACGCGCACGGGGATGCTGCCCTTTGCCTTTGAAGGTGACTTTGGCTTTCAGGCCTATGTCGATTGGGTGCTGGATGTGCCCATGTATTTTGTCTACCGCGATGGCAAATATATCAACGCTTTAGGTCAATCCTTCCGTGACTTTCTGGCTGGAAAGTTGCCCGCTTTGCCGGGGGAAAAGCCCACCTTCTCAGATTGGGCCGATCATATGACCACCGTATTTCCCGAAGCGCGGGTGAAGAAGTTCATCGAAATGCGCGGGGCGGATTGTGGCGATCAGGCCCATATCAACGCGCTTCCCGCCTTTTGGGTTGGGTTGATGTATGATCAAACAGCGCTGGATGCAGCGTGGGATTTGGTGAGGGGTTTTGATGCCCAAACCCGTGAGGGTTTGCGGGTTGCAGCCTCGGTCAGCGCCCTGCAAGGTGAAGCCGAAGGCGTGAAACTGATCGACCTCGCTCGCGCCGCCGTGGGTCTAAGCCACGCCGGCCTCGCCGCACGCGGCCTTGACGAGCAGCGCTTTCTGGCCCCGCTGGTGGCGAACCTTGAAAGAGAAACCACCCAAGCCGACCGCTGGCTTGCCCATTACAACGGCGCTTGGGGCAAAAGCCTAACGCCGATCTACGACGCCGCAAGCCTGTAAGTTGCGCTTTGCGCAAATAGGCTTTTGTTGCAAGCCTCGCCGCAAAAGCCTATTTCTTAGCGCCAATCCTCGGTTCAGTCCCCGCTGCAATGCGCTGAATATTAGGCCAGTGCTTCCAATAGATCAGCACACTCAACGCCAAACTTAGCGCCAGCATCGCGCTGTCTTGCAGCACCACAACCCACAGGTTGGTCAAAGCCACCGCCACCAAACCTGAGAGCGAGGATATCCGCGTCACCCCCGCCGTCATGGCCCAAGTGGCACAAGCCGCAAGGCCCAAGCGCCAGTCAAGGACCAGCAGCGTGCCCAGATAGGTCGCCACCCCTTTGCCGCCCTTAAAGCCCAGCCAGACGGGGAACAGATGGCCCAGAAAGCTGGCCAAAGCCGCCAGCAGCGCCGCATCCGGCCCGCCCACCAAACGCGCCAAAGCCACCGCAATCCCGCCCTTGCCCGCATCCAGCACCAAGGTGGCCAAAGCAGCCCCCTTATTGCCTGTGCGCAGCACATTGGTGGCCCCGATATTGCCCGAACCGATCTTGCGCAAATCGCCCAAGCCCAAGGCTCGCGTGATCACGATGCCAAAGGGCACCGATCCCAGCAGATAGGCCCCCACAGCCACCAGCGCCAAAATTGCGGCAGAAGTTTCCATCATCGGCATGGCCTAGCCCTTATGCACCTGAACGCCCGCCACCCAAGTGGCATGAACCTTACCCTCCATCCGCATCCCGTCAAAGGGTGTGTTTTTGGATTTTGAGGCAAGCTTAAAGCGGTCCAGCACAAAGGGCGCGTCAGGGTCAAACAGCACCAGATCGGCGGGCGCGCCTTGGGCCAGTCGCCCCTGTGGTAGGCCCAATCGTTTGGCAGGGTTCAACGACAAAGCCCGCCACAGGCGCGGCAGGTCAAGATCGCCCGAATGCACCAAGCGAAGCGCGGCGGGCAGCAGGGTTTGCAGGCCAACAGCGCCCGACGCCGCCTCTTCAAACGGCAAGCGTTTGGATTCTTCATCCGCTGGCGTGTGGAAAGATGCCACAACATCAATCACCCCTTCGGCCAGCGCTTGCACCATAGCCAAACGGTCGTCTTCCGACCGCAAAGGCGGGGTCAGCTTAAAGAACGTGCGGTAATCGCCCACATCGAAGTCGTTCAGCGTCAGGTGGTGAATAGACACCCCCGCCGTCACATCCAAACCCCTCTCTTTGGCACGTTGAATCGAGGGCAGCGCCCCCGCCGTGGTAATCTGATCAGCGTGATAGCGCACACCCGTCATCTCGACCAAGCCAAGGTCACGGTCCAACCCCAGCCGTTCGGCCATCGGATGCACTCCGGGTAGGCCACGCAGGCTGGCGAATTTAGAGTTGGTCGCAGCGGCCCCCGCCGATAGGCCGGGTTCCTGCGGATGCCCTACCACCAAAGCGCCCAAGGACCGCGCATAGGTAAAGGCGCGCGCAAGGGCCTTGGTGTTGGTGGAAACGTGGAACACATCGCTAAAGGCCACGGCCCCCGCATCAAGCAGAAAGCCTATTTCGGTCATCTCTTGCCCCGCGCGGCCCTTGGTCAGCGCGGCCATATGGCGAATGCGCACCACAGATTCCACGGCGCGGCGGGTCACAAATTCCAGCGTTTCGGGCGTGTCAATCGCAGGCTGGGTATCGGGCCGCGCGATGATGGTCGTAACGCCACCAGCCGCCGCCGCTTGCCCTGCCGAGCGGAAGGATTCGCGGTGCCGTTCCCCTGGTTCGCCAATCTTGACGCCCCAGTCAATAATGCCAGGGGCAAGGCACAGGCCCCCACAATCAAGCGTTTCGGCCCCCTTGGGTGCAGCGCCATTGCGCGCAACGATCACGCCGTCCTTGATGGTCAGCGAGCCCAAAGTATCTGTCCCAGCCTCGGGGTCGATCAAACGCGCGTTGGTCAGGTGCAGGGGTGTGGTAGCGTTCTCTTGCGGCATCAATTTCCCCCCCAAATCATCCACGCCACCAGCGCGAACAGCACCACCAGCACCACCGTGGCAACCATGCCGCCAATCCGCGCATCCGACATCGGGCGCTTCATAGCGTCACCGTAGGGTGCGTGCTTGCACGCACCACACCAACCGCCGCGAAGGTGCGTGCAAGCACGCACCCTACCATTGCGCCGTTCATACCATCACCCCCACCGCCGCACGGCCCCGTTCCGCACGCAAATTGCGCGCCAGAAGGTCCATGCAGGCCATGCGCACGGCAACGCCCATTTCGACCTGTTCTTGGATCACCGATCGGTTGATGTCATCGGCGATCTCGCCGTCAATTTCCACGCCACGGTTCATCGGACCGGGGTGCATCACGATGGCGTCGAGCTTGGCATAAGACAGCTTTTCCGCATCCAGCCCATAGCGATGGTAATATTCTCGCTCGCTTGGAATAAACCCGCCGTCCATCCGTTCTTTCTGAAGGCGCAGCATCATCACCACATCCGCGCCTTCCAGCCCCTTTTTCATATCGTCATAAAGCTCGCAGCCAAAATCCTGCACACCGGGTGGCATCAGCGTGGGCGGAGCGATCAGCCGCAGACGGTTCTCCATCTTGCCCAGCAAGATCAGGTTGGAACGCGCCACCCGCGAATGGGCGATGTCGCCACAAATCGCCACTGTCAGGCGCTGGATGCGGCCCTTGGCGCGGCGGATCGTCAGCGCGTCCAAGAGCGCCTGTGTCGGGTGTTCGTGGCGCCCATCGCCTGCGTTCAACACCGCACAGTTGACCTTCGACGCCAGCAGGTTCACCGCCCCCGAAGACGGATGCCGCACCACCAGCAAATCCGGCCGCATCGCATTCAAGGTTAGCGCTGTGTCAATTAGCGTCTCGCCCTTTTTCACGCTCGATTGCGCGACCGACATATTCATCACATCGGCCCCCAAGCGCTTGCCAGCCAGTTCGAAACTGGCCTGCGTGCGGGTGGAGTTTTCAAAGAACATATTGATCTGCGTCAGCCCCGCCAAAACGTCTGACGATTTCACCGTGCGCCGGTTTAGATCAACATAGCGGTCGGCCAGATCCAAGATTTCGGTGATTTCTGGGGGGGAAAGCTGCTCGATCCCAAGCAGATGGCGGGCGCGCAAGGTCATGGGGCTCTCCTAAGGTTGGGGGGCTTATGCCAAACAAGGGCGCAATGGGCAAGGTTAGGCGGTAAAGGCCAAGGTCTGCCATGCGTCGCGGTGGGGCAATCCAAGGCGGATTTGGCCTTGCGGGGTGTCGCCCAGTTGAAACAGCACCGAGCCAAAGGTTTGGCTGCGGCTGGCGCTGTCGGCCACCATGCAGAGCGGTGTTGCGGGATCGGTCAGCATGGCCTTGACCCCCTCGGCCCCTTGCGGGTTCAGCGCTGTCATATGCGCCAAACGCTTGGTGGAATCCGCAACCCGCCCCCGCGCTGTTAGCATCTCCAAGGCGCGGCTGTCGGTGTCCTTGCTGGAAAGCGGATGGTTGGTGTGCAGCAAGCGGCCCTGCCCTTGAAAGCTAACCGCCGCCCCCAGGGCCGAACATTCCAACCCCGTCACCCCCGCCCGATCGGCCACGGCATAGTGCTGCCCGCTGGCATGGGGCAAATCACGCAGCACGCCCAGCGCCGCTTCGCCCGAGCGCTCTGCCAAGGCGCGGCGCAGCATAAAGGCCACGGGCAAAGCGCGCGGCTGATGGCGCAGCATCAGCAAGGTGTTCACACAAATCGCCACCCCGTCACGGTTCATGCCCGTCAACCCGATCAACCCCGCCGCACTTAACAGCAAGGTTTCGGGCATATCCGGCCCGCCAAGGTGCAAGATAACCTGCGATCCGTCCATGAACTCTGGCAAGTCCATGTTCTGCGCGATCACAGTTTGCCCCGCACCTTGCAGCGCCATCAAACTGCACCCCGGCTCCGCGACCGGAGTGGTCTGGCCGCCGTCAAAATCATACCACCACTGCTCGTCCATCAGGTTATAGGCCGCCACCACAGCTTCGGGCAGGCCCGCGCCTTGGGCAATCCCGCGCACTTCGTCGGCCAAGTCGGGGGTCAAGCGTTGGGCCGTGTCCCACAAGCCCGTGCTGGCCAGAAAGCCCGCTGCATAGTCCTGCATGCTGGGCGCGTTGGGCAAGCCGCCCAAAGTGGCCTCCTCCCACCGCGCAAGGGCTGCGCGCACTTTCGCCCGCGCGCCTTCGCCATGGGCAAGGCCCCGCTGGAGCCCAATTCCAAAACACGCAATCGTGGTCATTTTCGGCGTTCCTTCCCAAAGCGGCATGGTCATGCGCTCCACGATAGCGCCAAAGGACCAATCCGCGAAACCCCGCCCTTTCATCTTGGCGCAAATACTGCGGGGGTGCGGGGGCCGACCCCCGCTTTGGCGCGCAAAGTCAGGTTGTTCTACCCGCCCCAAGCGCCTAGCCTGCACGCATGGGAATCACACCGCCGATCCTTGCGCCGGAAAACTGGCAATCCGCCCTTGCCGCCTTTGATTGGCAGGTCGAGATGGGCGTTTCGGATTGGGTGCAAGACGAACCCGTCAACCGCTATGATCTGCCGGAACGCTTGGAACGGCCCGTGGTGGAAACACCCCCGCGGACAAAGGCTACGGCCCAGCCTGCAGCCCAAGCGCCGCAGGTGGATGCGGTGGCCGTGGCGCAAAAAGCCGCGGGCGAGGCTGACAGCTTGGCGGCCCTGCGTGAGGCCATCGCAGCCTTTGATCATTGTGACCTGAAAAAAGGCGCGCGCTCTACCGTTTTTGCCGATGGCAACCCCGCATCCCGTGTGCTGATCTTGGGCGAAGCCCCGGGCCGTGAGGAAGATCAAGAGGGTCTGCCCTTTGTGGGCCAAGCGGGGCAGTTGCTGGACCGGATGTTCGACGCCATCGGCCTGTCGCGGCATTCGGCCGATCCTGCCACTGCGCTTTACATAACCAACGTTCTGCCATGGCGGCCGCCGCAAAACCGCGACCCCTCGCCCGAGGAAATCGCCATGATGCGCCCCTTTGTCGAGCGGCACATTGAACTTGCAAACCCCGACATCATCGTGGCCTTGGGCAACACGCCCTGCCTGACGCTGCTGGGCGAAAAGGGCATCCTGCGCTTGCGCGGCACTTGGGCACAGGCGCTCAACCGTCCCGTGCTGCCCATGACCCATCCGGCCTACCTTTTGCGCACCCCTGCCGCGAAGCGCGAGGCTTGGGCCGATCTGCTATCCCTTAAAGCCCGCCTACAAGCGGGTAGGAGCTAACTGATGTCCCGCATTGATGAGACAAAAGACTTCATCCCCGTGCGCATCGCCGTGCTGACCGTGTCTGACACCCGCACCTTTGCCGAGGATAAATCCGGCGACACTTTGGTCGACCGTTTGACCGATGCCGGCCACCTGCTGGCCGCACGCGCCATAGTTCAAGACGACCGCCCCACCATCGCCGCGCGTCTGCGGCAATGGATCGCGGACCCTGCGATTGATGTGATCTTGTCCACCGGGGGCACCGGCCTTACGGGCCGTGACGTAACGGTAGAAGCGCACCGCGACGTGTATGAGAAAGAGATCGAGGCGTTCGGCACGATCTTCACCATCGTTTCGATGCAAAAGATCGGCACATCGGCGGTGCAATCGCGCGCCACAGGGGGTGTGGCCGGTGGCAAATACCTGTTCGCCCTGCCCGGATCGCCCGGTGCCTGCCGCGATGCTTGGGATGAAATCCTGAAAGCGCAGCTCGACTATCGACACAGGCCCTGCAACTTCGTCGAAATCATGCCCCGACTGGAAGAACACAAACGCCGCAAGTAGCGCCTTGGGCTGACAAAAAGCCTTCCTCGAACGTGTATTGGACAAAGGTTAGAGTAGGGCTTTCAGGGCGGCGATCAAACGGTCAGTTCCGGCATCGGTGGTCAAGATCCCCGGCGACAGGCGCAGGGTTTGGCTGCGCGCATCAGTTGTGATCCCTTGGGCACGCAGGGTGGCTACAACCTGCGGCGCGGGCAGCGCATCAGGCAGGCGCACCATGATCGACCCACCGCGCTTGGTTTCGGGGCGCGGGGTGAGCAGGGGCAGGCCAAGGTCATCAGCGGCGTCGATCAGGCGCGCGGTTAGCTTGCGGTTATGGGCCAAGATGTGTGCTTGATCTTGGGCTGCATGCCAATCAAGCGCGGGCAAAGACGCCAGCGCCGCCATCACCCCCGGCGTGCCACTGTCAAAGCGACGGATGTCGGGGGCAAGGGTGAAGCGGGTGATGTCCCAGTTGAACGGGTTGTCTTGGCTGAACCACCCGCGCAATTCCGACTGACAATGTGGGATCAAACGCGGCGACAGATACAAAACCCCTGCCCCCGGCGTGCCGCACATCCATTTGAGCGAGGTGGACACCGCAAAATCAACCTCGGGCGCGCTGACGTCAAAGGGCAAAAGCCCCGCCGCTTGGGTGATGTCCACCCCAATCAGGCTGCCCATCCGGCGGCCATGCGCCACCATCTGGGGCAGATTGATGCGGTGCGAAGTGGTCGACGACACCCATGTCAGCAAGGCAAGGCCGACATCAGGCGTCCAGTCGTTCAGGAAATCCTCATCCTCGACATGAGCCGCCCCTTGACGCAGCGCAACGGTTTTCAGCGCAAAGCCACAGCTTTCGGCCAAGCCTTGCAGCAAAAAGTGGTTCGAGGGGAAGCAATCCGCCCCCACCAGCACCTTGCGCCCCTTGAGATGCCCGATAGGCAAAGAGGTCAGAAGCGCGTGAAAGGCCTGCGTGACGCTTTCAAAGGTCGTGGTCGACCCTTCCGGCGCTTTGATAATCGCCCGCCAGCGGTCAATAAAAGCCTGCCGTTTGCCCAAAGCGTAAGCCCACTGCCCATCATCCGCCGTGCCCCACGACAGGGCAAACTCGGCCATAGCACCCGCCAAATCGCGGGCCTTGCCAGGGTATTGGCCGATGGAATGATAGAGAAAATAGCTTTCGCCCGACATGACTTCCCCCTGTTTGCCTAGCCCTTGGGACATGGTATCTGGGTCTTATCCGCTTTGTTTTGAGTTTGAAAGGATATCGTGATGCTCTACCACCGCCTCTACCCGATCGAATTCAACCATTGCGACCCCGCTGGGATCGTTTTTTACCCGCGCTATTTCGAGATGACCAACCATGTCTGCGAGAATTTCTTTCGCGAGGCGGTGGGGGTGTCTTATGGCGAGATGATGAAGCGGCAATCGGGCGTGCCCACGGTGCGGCTGGAAACCGATTTCCGCGCGCCGTCGCGCTTGGGTGATGTGCTGGAGGTGACTTTGGAAGTGCTGCGCCTTGGCACCACCTCGGTGACGTTTGAGATTGTGGGGGCTTGCAGCGGACAGGTGCGCTTGGTGGTGACGATCACGCTCGTTTGGGTGGCAGAGGCTGACGGGGCGATTGCACCGCAGCCTTGGCCAGAGGCGATAAAGGCAAAACTGCACAGCTATCTGAGGGCCGCATGAAAATCCGCTCTGTGACGGCGACACCCGTCAACATTCCGCTGCGCGCACCTTACCGGTTTTCTTACGGCTCCACCGCATCCCTGACCAAAACCGTGATCGAGGTGCTAACCGATGACGGCGTGGTGGGCCTTGGCGAATGCGCCGATGGCGACCGCGCGTCAGAGGTGATGGCCGCAGGCGCTAAGCTGATCGGGCTAGATTTGCGGGCCATTTCACAGGCCGAAGGGCTTTTGGTGCCGGGCATGGCCTATACGCCTTGGGGCAATGTCGCTGCGGCGCGGCGGGTGTTTGGCGGCATCGAAATGGCGATGTGGGATGCGCGGGGCAAAACCGAAGGCGTGCCCGTGACGTTGCTGTTGGGCGGCGCTGTGCGCGATGAGGTCGCTTTGACCGAGTACTTCAGCTACCGCCTATCCGGCACCGACCCCGGCGAAGCCACCCCGCTGGAAATCGCGCGCTATTGCGCCGCGATGATTGACGCGCATGGATCGACGGTGTTCGAGGGCAAAGTCGCAACCGTTTCGATGGCCGAAGAAATCACAATGCTGCGCGAAATCCGCGCGGCGATAGACGCGCGCGAATTGCGGATTGACGCCAATGGCGGCTATACTTTGCCCACCGCCCGCCTTGCCCTGCGCGCCTTTTCTTCCTTTGAGATCAGCTGGTTCGAAGAACCCTGCGAAGATTACGAAGACATGGCCGCCCTTCGGGCCCATACCGACATCAGCTTTTCCAGCCACCGGATCGATCTGCGCAAAGCCGTGGCCCTGCGCTGCCCCGATGCGATTGTGACCAACCTGAACGAACTGGGCGGCATTGCAGCCACGGTGGCCGTTATCAAAGCGGCCGAGGCATTCAACGTGGGTTTTCGCTTTCATTCGGGCGAAACCGGCATCGGATCGGCGGCCTATCTGCAAGTGTCAGCGGCGGTCGAGGCGGTGCGCGGTGCGAGCCAAACCTTGCTGCGCTGGTATGGCGATGATGTGATTGAGGGTGGGCCGATGGTGCCCAAAGACGGCAAGTTGGCGCTGCCGATGGGGGCAGGATTGGGCGTTACGCTGGACCGTAAGGCACTGGCGCGCTGCCATCAGCGGTATCTGGACGAGGGAGCATTTCCGTCAGGCGTGGCGGGATTGGGATATGGTGGGCGGTTTCGGAAGGGGTGAGGGGTGCGCTTGGGAATGATGCGCAATGAATGCGCACCCTACGGCCATTGCCCGAAATCAAGACGCTTGCGGCGCTGGGCGCCCCCCGCTTCATGACCTTACGCGGCCCTGTGGTGGCTCAAACGTTATAATATTCCCGATACCACGCCACAAACGCCGCAATCCCGTCTTTCACGTCGGTCTTGGGCGCATAACCCGTCAGGGCGCGCAGCAGGCTGGCGTCGGCCCAAGTGGCGGGGACGTCTCCGGCTTGCATAGGCAGGTAGGTGCGTTGGGCTTTGCGGCCAAGGGCCTGTTCGATGGCATCGACAAAATCAAGCAGTTTGACCTTTTCGGAATTGCCAATATTCACCACGCGCCACGGGGCCACGGGTGACAGGGTGTCGCCTGCGATGGGTTCAGCCGTGTGCGGCAAGGGCGGAGGGGTGTCGATCAGCAGGCGGATGGCTTGGACAAGATCGGCGACATAGGTGAAGTCGCGGAACATCTCGCCGTGGTTATAAACCTCAATCGGGCGGTCTTGCAGGATGGCTTCGACAAACTTGAACAGCGCCATGTCGGGGCGGCCCCATGGGCCGTAGACCGTAAAAAAACGAAACATCGTGGTGGGGATCGACCATAAATGCGCGTAGGCATGGCCCATGCTTTCGCTGGCCTTTTTGGTCGCGGCGTAAATGGTCAGCTGCGTATCGGCCTTTTGCGTTTCGGCAAAGGGCATCTCTTCATTCGCCCCGTAGACCGAGGAGGTCGAGGCCATCAGCAGATGCTGCACCTTTAACCGCCGCGCGACCTCCATCACGTTAAAACTGCCGATGACGTTGGAATCGAGATAAGCGCGCGGATTTTCAAGGCTGTAGCGCACGCCGGCTTGGGCTGCGAGGTGCACGATCACCTCTGGCTGGAAGTCGTCAGCGATGCGGTCAAGGGTGGCATGGTCTTCCAACAGCGCCTCGGTCGCGGTGAAATGGGGGTTTTGCAGCAAGATCTGATGGCGACGCTGTTTAAGGCGGATATCGTAATAGTCTGACATCCCATCATAGCCATGCACGCGAAAGCCTTCGGCCAAGAGCAGGCGGGCGAGGTGAAAGCCGATAAAGCCTGCCGTGCCAGTGATCAGGATTTTGCGCATGGGGGCCCCTTGGATGGATGGGACTTGCTTGGCCGATTGCGGGCGGCTTGGCAAGCGGGGTGCCCCGGGGCGCTGCCCCGCGCCCCGGGATATTTGGGCACGTATGAAAGGGGGGTGCGGGGGGTTATTCCACGCCTTCGGGCGGGTCGGCCACGATGCGGCCAGAGGTGAGATCAACCGTGGGAATCACCGCGCGGGTGAAGGGCAAGAGAAGGTCAGCGCCTGCGCCAGAGATTTCCAAAAGATCGCCGGCACCGTGGTTGTGCACCGCGCGGACTTTGCCCAAGGGCTTGCCACCCGGATCGCGCACGTCGAGCCCGATCAGGTCGGCGTGGTAGAATTCGTCATCGGGCAAGCGCGGCAGGCGATTGCGGTCGGCGTAAAGCGACACGCCTTTCAGTGCATCAGCTTGGTCTTTCGTCTCGACCCCCGCAATGCGCGCACCCAAGCCGCCAGCCACCGGGCGGGTGAGTTTAATCTTGAAGGACCGGGTGCCGTCTTCGGCAAAGAGCGGGCCGTAGGATGCGATATCCTCAGGCTCGGCGCAGAAGCTTTTCAGCCGCACTTCGCCTTGCACGCCAAAAGCGCCAGAGATTGCCCCGACGCAGAGGCGCTGTGGGCCTTGGGCTTTGATGCCGTCATCTGCCATAGCTGCCTCCTAGAAAAAGGGCGCCCCCTAGGGGACGCCCGTTGGATATCATTCAGCAGCGGGAGCTTCAGTGGCCGAAGCTTCGGCCTCGGGAGCCTCCACAACTGCGGGGGCTTCAACAACTGCTGGGGCTTCAACCACTTCAGGGGCTGCGGCAACTGCGGGGGCTTTAACCTCGACGGGGGCTTCGGCCGCGGCGGCTTTCTTCTTGGCGCGCTCGGCCATGGCTTTGCCCGGAACAGCCGACTTGGGGTTCGAACGGACGGTTTTGGGCAGCACGCCAGCGGCTTCCAAGAAACGTGCCACACGGTCAGTGGGCTGTGCGCCCTTGGACAGCCAATCCTTGATCCGGTCCAGATCCATCTTGATGCGGTTTTCGTTGTCTTTGGCCAGCATCGGATCATAGGTGCCCAGCTTTTCCAAGAAACGACCATCGCGCGGCATACGGCTGTCGGAGGCGACGATCGAATAGTGCGGGCGCTTTTTGGAACCGCCACGGGCGAGACGGATTTTCATGGACATGGTGTTTCTCCTTAACATGTCTTGGGGGCAGATGGGCAGAATGCCCAAGCTGCGGGTTGGCTATTTTTGCAGGTGTTCGTGATGCCTGATGACTTCGGATATGATGAAGGTCAGGAATTTCTTGGCAAATTCGGGGTCAAGGTCGGCATCCGCCGCCAGCTTTTCCAGCCGTTCGATCTGACGGGCTTCCCGCGCTGGATCAGACGGGGGCAAAGCGTGGCTGGCTTTGAGCTTGCCCACCGCTTGGGTGTGTTTGAAGCGTTCAGCCAGCGTATAGACCAAGATCGCATCCAATCGGTCGATCGAGGCGCGGTGGTCTTTAAGCACCTCGGCGGCGCGGGCGATTGGATCAGTGGTCATGGCGGCTCTCGCGTAAGGACAGCTCAGGGCGAACGTTGCGGCGAAGGCCACAAGGAATTTTCGCAGAAAATGCGGTGGCTGCAGGCATCATCATTTCTTTTTGAACATCCCCGACAGGCCCTGTGGCAAACCGCCCATGCCGCCCAAACCACGTGGCAAGCCGCCGCCCATGCCACCCATGCCCGATTTCATCGCGCGGGCGGCTTCTTCCAGCTGGGCGGGGTCCATGTTCTTCAGGTCGGGCATGCCACCGGCAGCACCGCCGCCTTTGCCCATCATCTGGGCGATGGCTTGCTTCATCATGCCGCCTTTGCCCATTTTCTTCATCATATCGGCCATTTGCTGGTGCTGTTTGATCAGTTTGTTCAGCTCTGACACTTCCAGCCCTGCGCCTTTGGCGATGCGTTTTTTGCGGCTGGCGGCCAGCAAATCGGGGTTGGCGCGCTCTTTCTTGGTCATCGATTGGATCAGCGCGATCTGGCGTTTGAGCATGCGGTCATCAAAGCCCGCCTTTTCTGCCGCCTTGGCCATGCCGCCCATGCCGGGCAACATCCCCATGATCGACTGCATGCCGCCCATTTTCAGCATCTGTTCCAACTGCATCCGCAGGTCGTTCATGTTGAACAGACCTTTTTGGAAGCGCCGTGCCATGCGTTCGGATTGCTCGGCTTCAAAGGTCTCGCGGGCTTTTTCGACCAGCGCCACGATGTCGCCCATGCCCAAGATGCGGCCCGCAACGCGGTCGGCTTCAAAGGTTTCCAGCGCATCCATCTTTTCGCCCATGCCGACAAAGCGGATGGGTTTGCCGGTGACAGCGCGCATCGAAAGCGCCGCACCGCCGCGACCGTCACCGTCCATGCGCGTCAGCACCACGCCGGTGATGCCCACCTTGCCGTCAAATTCAGCTGCGACGTTCACAGCGTCTTGGCCGGTCAGGCCATCGACAACCAGCAGGGTTTCGCGCGGGTCGGCAATATCGCGAACCGACTGGATTTCATCCATCAGAACTTCGTCAATATGCAAGCGGCCAGCCGTGTCCAAGAACAACACATCATAGCCGCCAAAGGCCGCTTGGGTCTTGGCGCGCTTGGCGATTTGCACCGCGGTTTCGCCTTTGACGATGGGCAGGCTGTCAACGCCGATCTGGCCCGCCAAAATCGCTAACTGCTCCATCGCGGCGGGGCGGTTGGTGTCAAGCGAGGCCATCAGGACGCGCTTGTTATTGCGCTCTTTCAACCGCTTGGCCAGCTTGGCCGTGGTTGTGGTTTTGCCCGAACCTTGCAAGCCCACCATCAAAATGGTCGAGGGCGGATTATCGATCTTCAGCGCATCGGCAGGGCCATCGCCGCCCAGCACCGCGATCAGTTCGTCATGCACGATCTTGACGACCTGTTGGCCCGGCGTCACCGATTTGGTCACCGCTTGGCCCGTGGCCCGCGTTTTGACAGCCTTGATGAAATCGCGCGCCACGGACAGCGACACGTCAGCCTCTAGCAAGGCCGTGCGCACTTCACGCAGGGCGGCATCGACATCGGCTTCAGACAGCGCGCCAGCCTTGGTCAGACGATCAAAAACGCCACCAAGGCGGTCTGAAAGGCTTTCGAACATGGCGCTCTCCTCAATCAATGCCCAGACGGGCGGCGTGCGGGGCCCGGACCAAAACGGCAACAGCACCCGTGGGCGCAACGCGCTGACGGATGGCGATCCCGGCTTAAGCCTAGGGACCGGAAGCGATCAGCCTCCGGGGAATTAGGGGCCAATTACGGGGCAAGGGCGGCAGAGTCAAGCGCGCAAGGGTCTAGCGCTGGAAATCCGCCCTGTTGCGGGCCAAAATCACGGCTGAGGCAGCGGCCAAGGCCATGGCGGGTGGCGCGCCGTCCCACCCCAGCACGCTGGCATGGGCGAGAACCGCGCCTAAGCTGACGGCCAAGGCCAGCGCCGCGCCATAGGCCGCGCGGCCCGGTGCCATCAGCGCCACGGCGGCCAGCATCTGCACCAAGCCCGCGATCACACGTACCGCATCGCTCGCCCCTAGGGCCGCAAACCGCGCGCCCATTCGGTCATAACCGAACGCCGTGGCCAAGCCAGCAGCCAACATCATCAGCGCAAGGCTTGCTTTGAACAGGGTTGCAGCGGTCAGTTTGGGCATCGGGCCTCCTGCGCCGTTTCTAGCGGGGAAGAAGGCCCTTTCGCAAGGATCAGCGCGACAGTTGCGCGCGGTAAGCCCGAAGGGTGATGGCGGCCAAGGCGCCCAGCACCAAGGCGGGCAAGCCGCCCGCAAGGCCCAGCACCATAGCATGTGCGATCAGCGCGCCGATCATGGTGCAGACCAACAGCCCCGCTGCATAGGCCTGCAAGCCCGGCAGCCACAGGGCGATGGCCGACCCTACTTCGATAGCGCCGGTCACGTAGCGAAACCATTGGCCAAAGCCCACGGCGTCAAAGGTTTGCACCATCATCTCGGCCCCCGCCAATTTGGCAAGGCCTGCGGCGGCAAAGGCTGCGGTCAAAAGGGCACGAATGATCAGCAAGACAGTTTTGTTCATGGCATTTCCTGTGATTTGTGTGTCGTTCCTGGTGCGGGTGCCATTATGCCACTTGCAGATTTTCGCGCAATTCTGCCAGATAACAGATGAGTTGTTCAGGAACGCACAGATATGCTGGTCGATACATGGGGCGAAATTCGGACGGCCTATCAAGTGGCGCGTTTGGGCACGGTGTCAGGGGCGGCTGAGGTTTTGGGCGTGCACCATGCCACGGTGATCCGCCACATCGACGCTTTGGAAAAGCGCTTGGGCACCAAGCTGTTTCAACGCCACGCGCGCGGCTATACGCCGACCGAGGCGGGGCGTGATCTTTTGTCAACCGCCCAGCGCACCGAAGAGCAGTTTGGCCAATTGGTCAGCCGCATCAAAGGCCAAGGCGAAACGGTTACCGGAGAGTTGGTTGTCACCTCGATTTCCGGCATAGCCCCCGTGCTGTCACCCGTCTTTGCCGAGTTTCAGGCCCTACATCCTGATGTCGCCATTCGGTTTTATTCCGATATGCGCCTGTTTCGTCTGGATTACGGCGAGGCGCATGTGGCCATTCGCGCAGGCGCGGCCCCACAAGATGGCGACTATGTGGTGCAGCCCTTGGCGCGGGTGCAATCAGCCCTTTACGCGGCTAAGGCCTATGTGCAGGCGCGCGGAATGCCCATTGGACCGCAAGATTACCTTCGCCACCAATTCATCGGCCCCGTCGATTCCGAAAATCGCGCGCCGTTTTACCGCTGGCTGCGCGACAGCGTTCCGGCAGAAGCAGTCAGCTACCGCGTCAGTGAACCCTCAGCCACAAGCGCCGCTGTTATGGCGGGGCTTGGTTTGGGCTTTATGCCCGTGTGGGAGGCCGAAAAGCACCCCGATCTGGTGCAAGTTTTGGCCCCGATGCCCGAATGGGAATCGCCCTTGTGGATCGTGACCCATGTCGATCTGCACCGCACCTTAAAGGTGCAAAGCTTTCTCACGGTGCTGAAGCGCGCCGCAACCCGTTGGTCCTGCGCATGATCCGCACCCCTGCGCAAAGCGGCCATCTGGCGATGCTGGCCTTTTCGGCTTTGGTGGCAGGGTCGTTTTCACTCGGCGCACTGGCTGCCCCGCTGATCTCACCCGCCGCGATGACGGTGGCGCGGTTCGGGCTGGCGGGGGCCTTGGTGGGGGTGGCTGCTTTTGCCAGCAAGGGCGGCGTTCCGCGTTCCGCTGTCGCGGCACCGTGGCGCTATCTGGTGCTGGGCGGATTGCTGGCCTGCTATTTTGTGCTGATGTTTGAAGGCCTGCGCACGGCGGCAGCGGTTCCTACGGCGGCGGTCTTTACCCTGACCCCAGTGATGGCGGCGGGGTTTGGGTGGATCTTGCTGCGCCAAGCCACCTCGGCCCGCATGGCGCTGGCCTTGGCTTTGGGAGCGGCGGGGGCGGTCTGGGTGATCTTTCGCGGCGATGTGCAAGCCATCGTCGCTATGCAAATCGGCAACGGCGAGGTGATTTTCTTTGTCGGCTGCATCGCCCACGCCTTTTACGCCCCGATGGTCCGGCGCCTGAACCGCGGAGAGCCCGCTTTGGTCTTTACCTTTGGCACGCTGCTGGCTGGGTTCTTGCTGCTGGGTCTTTGGGGCGGGTCTACCACTTTGGCGACCGATTGGGCCCATATGCCCGCGATCGTCTGGATCTGCCTAGCCTATGTGTCCATCGCCGCCTCGGCCATGACGTTTGTTTTGATCCAATATGCCACCATGCGTCTGCCTGCGGCCAAGGTCATGGCCTATACTTATTTGGTGCCCTGTTGGGTGATCTTGTGGGAAATGGCCTTGGGCCACTCTGCCCCGCCAGCCAAGGTGTTGGCGGGCGTTGTGCTGATTTTGGCCGCCTTGGGCCTGTTGCTGAAGAACGAAGGTTAGGGCCTGATCCCAACGACCCGCCCGAAGGAATAAAGATGAGCACGAACAAAACTTTTCTGGCGCTGGTGGGTCTTGTTACCTTGGCTTTTGCTTGGGTGCTGTGGCCCTTATTTGGGGCGCTGTTTTGGGGGCTGACTTTGGCCATCGTCTTTGCGCCGCTGCATGCCACGGTGCTGACCCGTCTTGGCGGGCGGCGCAATTTGGCAGCGGTGACGATGATTTTCGGCCTATTGGTGGGGGTGATCCTGCCCATGCTTTTGATCATCGCGGCCGTGGTGCAAGAGGCGTCAGCCTTGGTGGCGGCCATATCCTCGGGCGCGGTTGACCTGCAAGGAATTGCGCAGCAAGCCCTTGCCGAGTTGCCCCTTTGGGCGCGCGGCCTGGTGCAGGGTTTGATCCCCAAGGACCTACTTGGCTTGCAACACAGTCTGGTCGTTTCGGTCAGCCTCTGGCTGGGGGCCAATGTGCCCTTGGTGTTTTCCATCGGCCAAAGCACGGCAGGGTTGGTGATGGGGCTCGGGGTGACGCTGTATCTGGTCTTTTTCTTGTTTCGCGATGGCGAAAGCTTGACCAAGCATTTCACCGCCGCCATCCCCATGCCCCCCGAGGTGCGCGCCGATCTGCTGTCGACCTTCACCACCGTGGTGCGCGCCACAGTTCAGGGCGATATCATGGTGGCCTTGCTGCAAGGCGCTTTGGGCGGTTTTGGCTTTTGGGTGCTGGGTGTCCATGCCGTCTTGCTTTGGACTGTGCTGATGTCGATCCTCGCCCTGCTGCCCGTGTTCGGCGCGGCTTTGGTCTGGGCGCCAGTGGCGGTTTACTTCATGGCAACCGGCCATGTCGTCGAGGGCTTGGGCTTATTGATTTATGGCACTTTGGTGATCAGCCTTGTGGACAACCTTGTGCGGCCCTATTTGGTGGGCAAGGCCACGCGCATTCCAGATTTTGTCGTGCTGCTCTCTACCATCGGCGGCATTGCCAGCTTTGGCGTTCAGGGCTTTATCACTGGCCCTGTTGTTGCGGCGATGTTCATCGCCGTTTGGCGCACCTTTCTGGCCCAGAAATAGGGCAAAGCCAAAATCCTAGGGGGTTCAAGGCGCGCCTGTTGCGACGCCCGCCCCTGTGCTTCCCTTGTTGATTGGAGAACATCATGACCAAACCCACCACACCCAAACCCGTGGCCCCAAAGCCTGCCGTCAAACGCGCCGGTGGCTTCAACGCAGGCCTAACCAAACCCAGCGACGCAGGCCGCACGTCTGCAGCCTTGGGTGGCAAAGGGTCCAGCAACGGCAAGGGGCGCTAGGCGCAAAGCTTGCGCTAGATCACGGCCCGCCCGCCGTGGCCTGATAAGGCAGGGGTTCGTCATGAATGGACAGCCCCAATGCCCGACACTTTGCCACCCGCCCAGCCCAAGCCGACCCGCAAAGCCGCTTGGAGCCTAGGCGCTGTTGTGATCCTTGGACTGGCGAGCGCATTTTGGCTGCAACCCTTTGCGCCCAAAACCCCTGTCGTCACGGTCGAGGTGATCGCCACGGCCCCCGCCCAGAGGGTGCTTGCGGTGAACGGGCAAGTGGCTGCGCTGAGTTCAATCTTTGTGCGCGCTGCCGTCTCGGGGACTGTGGTGGGAAAGATGGCCGAGGAAGGGCAAAGCGTTGCTGCGGGCGATATTCTTGCCCAACTTGACGCCACCCAGCAGCAAGCCGTGGTCCGTCAGGCGCAATCGGCCCTTGCCCAAGGGCTGCTGGTGCAAGCGCAGGCAGGGTCTGATTATGCCCATTTGCGTGATTTGGGCCCCCTCGCCCCGCGCATCAAGCTTGAGGATGCCGAGCGCGCCTTGGCGCGCGCCGCTCAAAGCGTGGAATTCCTGCGCGCCACCCTTGAGCAGGCGCAAATCCAACGCAACCGCTATACGATCCGCGCCCCCCTTACGGGCGTGATCCTGCAGCGCAAAGCCGATCCGGGCCAGTTCATCGAACCGGCGCTGTCGATCTTTACCCTGTCAGACCTGTCCTCTTTGCGCATCGAAACCAATCTGGACGAGGCCTATGCCACCCAAATTGCCACCGGCCAAAAGGCCGTTTTGCAACTGGTGGGCACAACAGGCACGCAAGACGGCACGGTCAGCTTTGTCTCGCCTCGGGTTGATCCGGCAACGGGCGGCTTGCAGGTCAAGATCACCCCCGATGCGGGCCTGAAGGCGCCCGTGGGCCTGACGGTGACGGCCAATATCATCATCGAAGATCGCCCCCTTGCCCTGACCATCCCACGCAGTGCGATGGTAGCCGGGCCTGCGGTCTTTGTGCTGGTGGCAGGCCATGCCGTCAAAACCGCGGTAGAGGTCATTGATTGGCCCGCCGCACGCTTGATTGTAACCAAGGGCCTGTCGGTGGGTGATGCTGTGATTGTCACCGCCGCAGGGCTGACAGACGGCCAAGCCGTCAAGGTTGGCCCCTGATGCTCTATGCGTTGAAAATCGCGGGGCGCTATCTAACAGCGTCCAAGGCGCAGACGGGGCTGTTGGTCTTGGGCGTGGCGGTGGGGGTCTTTATCTTTATCTTCATGTCAGCACTGATCGGCGGGTTGGCCGAGTTGATCTTGTCACGCACCGTGGGCGACATTGCCCATGTCTCGATCCAAGCAGAGCCAGAAGTCCCCGCCCTGTTGCTGGCAGGCGCCCCCCTTTTGGTGCAGCAAAAGTCCAGCACCACGGCAGCAAACCTGCCCACGGCGGCCAATTTCATCGCCTTGATCGAATCCTTGCCCGGTGTGCGCGCGGTCTCGCCGCAAATTTCGGGCGCAGGGTTTGTCACCCATGGGGCGCAGGTGGCGCAGGTTAGCATCAATTGGCTGATGCCAGGCCGCGAATCGGCTATCGCCAATCTGGACGGCTATGTCGTCGAGGGCACGGCGCGGTTGGGGGCAGGATCGATCCTGATCGGCAAAAGGCTGGCCGAGGATCTTAACCTGCTTTTGGGCCAATCTGTCCGGCTATCCTCGACCAAGGGGATCGAGACGGCCCTGACGGTCACGGGCATTTACCAAATGGGCGCGGGCGGGCCAGATCGGCGCACGGCTTATGTCAGCTTTGGCACGGCACGCACGCTTTTTGCCATGCCGCAGGGACTGACACGGGTAGAGATCAAATTGACCGACATATACGCCGCTGACGCTATGGCCCCGCAGATCACTGCGCTGACAGGGCTGACGGCCAAGTCATGGACAGTGGATGGCGCGCAGTTTCTAGAAGCCTTGTCCGCGCAGGCCAAAACCGGCGTCTTTTTGAAAAGCTTTGCGCTGATCACCATCGTGATTGGCGTGGCATCGGCCTTGCTGCTGTCGACCTATCGGCGCAGGCCCGAGATCGGGATTATGCGCGCTATGGGGGCGTCAGAGCGGTTCGTGGTGCTGGTCTTTGTGCTGCAAGGCGCGCTGATCGGTCTGATGGGCGGGCTTTTGGGCGCGGCTTTGGGCTATGCAGCGCTGCTGCCCTTTCCGGCAGGCGGGCAGTTTCGCACCGGATCATTGCCCATTGACATCAAGCAAGGCTCTTACGGGTTGGCGATTGGGTTGACACTTTTGGGGGCCATTCTCGCCTCGATCTGGCCGGCGCGGTCGGCGGCCAAGGTCGATCCGGTGACGGCGATCGGCCAATGAGTGCGCTTGTCGTGGTGCAAGATCTGGTCAAGACCTTTGGTGCGGGGCTGACCGAAACGCCCGTGCTGCGCGGGCTGAACCTGACGCTGCAAACGGGTGAGGTCTCGGCGCTTTTGGGGCCTTCTGGCTCTGGTAAAAGCACGCTTTTGACCATTCTGGGCACCTTGATGCAGCCCACATCTGGGGCACATCAGATGCTGGGGTGCGATCTGGTGCGCGCCAGTGACAGCGCGCGCACCGCCTTTCGCAACCAGCACATCGGCTTTGTCTTTCAGTTTCATAACCTTTTGCCCGACTTTACCGCGCTGGAAAATGTCATCTTCCCCGCCGCCATCCGCGCGGGGCGCGAAACGACTGTGGCACAAGCGCGGGGCAAGGATTTGCTGGCCCGCATGGGGCTGCAAGACCGCATTCATTTTCCAACGGCCCATCTGTCGGGCGGGCAAAAGCAGCGCGTGGCCGTGGCGCGGGCCTTGATGAACCGCCCCGAACTGGTGCTGGCCGATGAACCCACGGGCAACCTTGACCGCGCCTCAGCGGGCCAAGTCATGGAATTGATCGCCCAGATCAACCAAGACGAGGGCACGACCTTTCTGATCTCGACCCATGATGAAAAGATAGCGGCCTTGTGTGCGCGGCAACTGGTCGTTGTGGATGGGCAGGTGCAGGGCTAGGCCACCTGCGGGGTGAAGAACGACCGCAGCAGCGCCATGGGATGGCTGCGCAGGGTCAGGCGCATGGAAACATAATCCTCTACCACCTGTTCGCCCTCACTCATCGTGCGAAACTGCACGGCGGGTTCCACGATCCCCTCGCCGTCGATATCGGCGGCAAACAGCGGCAGGGGCGCATCGCCTGTTAACGCACGCGCGGCCCACAGCGCATCGCGCCGCGACAGACCAAGGGGGGCAAAGGCATCCGCCTCGGCCAAGCGGGTGATGGTGGTGGGTGATGCGCCCGCCCTGCGCCAGACATCTTCCACCGCCAAATAGCCATTGCCCCGCGCGGCAATGATCCATAACGCCTCTTCCTCGGACAGGCCCTTGATCTGGCGAAAGCCCAGACGCAGGGCCAAGTCGCCGTCGGTCTTTTCCATCACATTGTCCCAATGGCTGGCGTTGATCGAGGGCGGCAGAACGACAACCCCATGTTCACGCGCATCACGCACGATCTGGGCGGGGGCATAAAAGCCCATGGGTTGAGAGTTGAGCAGCGCACAGGCAAAGATCCCCGGGTGGTGCCGCTTGATCCACGCCGAGGCATAGACCAGCAAGGCAAAGCTGGCCGCATGGCTTTCAGGAAAGCCGTAGCTGCCAAAGCCCTCGATCTGGGCAAAGCAGCGGGCGGCAAAGTCGGCCTCATAGCCATTGGCGGCCATGCCCTGCAAAAACCGGTCGTGAAATTCGCTGACCGAGCCGTGCTTTTTGAACGTGGCGAGTGAGCGGCGCAAGCGGTCCGCCTCGGTCGGGGTGAAGCCCGCGCCGATGATGGCGATTTGCATGGCTTGCTCTTGAAACAGCGGCACTCCCAAGGTTTTGCCCAACACCCGCCCCAAAGCATCGGACGGAAAGCTGACCACTTCCTGCCCGTTGCGCCGGCGCAGATAGGGATGCACCATGTCGCCCTGAATAGGGCCGGGGCGGATGATGGCCACCTGAATAACCAAGTCATAAAAGCTGCGCGGGCGCATCCGGGGCAGAAAGTTCATCTGCGCGCGACTTTCCACCTGAAAGACGCCCAAGCTGTCAGATTGGCAGAGCATCTCGTAAACCTGCGGATCTTCGGGCGGCAGGGTGGCAAGGGTATAGGCGGCGTGGTGGTGCTTTTCCAACAGGCCAAAGGCTTTGCGGATGCACGACAGCATTCCCAAAGCCAGAATATCGACCTTTAGGATGCCCAAGGTATCAATATCGTCTTTGTCCCAGCAGATGACGGTGCGATCCTCCATCGTGGCGTTTTCGATGGGCACCAGCTCGTCAAGGCGGCCTTCGGTGATGATAAAGCCGCCCACGTGCTGGGATAGGTGGCGGGGAAAACCTTGGATTTCTTCGATCAATTGCAAGGTCAGTTGCAAGCGACGGTCGGTTGGATCTAGGCCTATTTCGATCAGGCGTTGGGTGTTCATGGTCTTTGACGCGCCAAACCCCCAGATTTGCGATGACATGGCCGACAACGTATCTTCGCTAAGGCCCATGGCACGCCCCACCTCGCGCACGGCGCGTTTGCCACGGTAGTGGATGACGGTGGCGCACAGGCCAGCGCGGTGACGGCCATAGCGGGCATAGATGTGCTGGATCACCTCTTCGCGGCGTTCGTGTTCAAAGTCGACGTCAATGTCGGGCGGCTCATTGCGCGCTTCGGACACGAAGCGTTCAAAGACCATGGTGCCGATTTCTGGGCTGACCGAGGTGACGCCCAAAGCATAGCACACCACCGAATTGGCCGCCGACCCGCGCCCTTGGCAAAGGATGCCACGATCACGGGCGAATTGAACGATGTCGTGGACGGTCAGGAAATAGGGCTCGTAGTGCAGCTTGCCGATCAGGGCCAGTTCATGCGCCATTTGGGCGCGGGCCTTGTCAGGCGGGCCTGCGGGATAGCGCCAGTGCAAACCCGCCTCGGCCAAGCGGGCCAGACGGGTGGCGGGGGTTTCGCCTGCGGCGATTTCAGACGGGTATTCATAGCGCAATTCGTCCAGCGAAAAGGTCAATGTGGCGGCGAGGGTGCTTGCGCGGTGCACAGCCCCCTCATAGCCACGAAAAAGCCGCAGCATTTCCGCCTCTGAGCGCAGACGGTTTTCGCCGTGCGGGGCGGCATCAAGGCCCAAGGCGTCAATCCGCTTGCCCAAGCGAATGGCGGTAAGCACATCGGCCAATTTGCGCCGCGCACCGTGGTGCATCAAGGGCAAGGCCGAGGCGAGTGTGGGGATGCGCAACTGGGCGGCCAACTGGGTCAGGGCCGCAAAGCGCGCCCTGTCCTGCCCGTCATAGCCGGGCGCCATCAGCAGGTAACAAGCCCCCCCAAAGCGGCGCGTCAGCCTGTGCGCCAACGTCACCCAAGCCCCCGCGCCGCCCTGCACTGGGGGGGCCTGCGTCACCGTTTCGGGATGGATCAGCAGCGCCAGTCCTTCGCCCCCGTCGAGCAAATCCTGCAAGGTCAGATGGCACTGCCCCTTGGGCGCACGCCTGCGCCCAAGGGTAAGCAAACGGCACAGCCTGCCCCAACCGGCGCGGTTCTGCGGCAAGGCGGTGACGCTAAAGCCGCCCTCGACCACAATCCGCGCGGCGGGGATCAAGCGCAGCTTAGGCCCGCCATCCCGCGCCAATTCCCGCGCCTTGGTATGGGCGCGCACAATGCCTGCAACCGAATTCACATCGGCAATGGCTACGGCGTCAAACCCCAACTCTGCCGCGCGCAGCACATAGTCCTCGGGGTGAGAGGCCCCGGTGAGAAAGGTGAAGTTCGACGTGGCGCTCAGTTCGGTGAAGGGCATGGGCAGGACCAGAACAATAAGTGAACAACTTACCCCACCCCGCGCCCCACCGCCAGTGAGTCGTTGCCCAAACCCTGCGGCCTTTGCCTTTGGATATTTGGGCACGTATGAAAGACAAAGCCGCTCGCCCGCGCCGATTGGCGGCACGCCAGAGGCGAGATAAAACCAACGCGCTGAAAGCGCTCTGTTTTCTTACTTCTTCTTTGGGTAAAACCGCCGACCAGCAGCGCGCAAGGCCGAGGTTTCCATCGTCGCGGTGTTGGTGCCGTCTTCGGCCAACAGCTTTTGCCAGCGCACAAGGCGGGCAGGGTCTAGATCACCCGCGGCAATGGCGCCTTGCACCGCACAGCCCGGCTCGCCCGCGTGGCGGCAGTTGCGAAACTTGCAGGTCAGCGACAGGGCGGTCAGATCATCAAAGAACAGGCCGATCCCATCATAGGCGTCGCTCAGTTGCACTTCGCGCATTCCCGGCGTGTCGATGAGCCAGCCGCCATCGGTCATGGCCACCAGATAGCGGCCGGTCGTGGTGTGACGCCCCTTGGCGTCATCATCGCGCACCTCTTGCACGGCGGCGGCCCCGCCGGTTAGGGCATTGGCGATCGTGGTCTTGCCCACGCCCGAAGACCCCAGCAGCGCCACGGTCTGCCCCGGGCCGCACCAGGGCGCCAGTTGGCCGCGCACATCGCCACGCTTGGCATCCATCAGCACCACCGCAAGGCCCGATTTGAGCGCCTGCGCCTGCGTCACAAAGGGCTCGGGGTTTTCGGCGGTATCGGCTTTGGTCAGCACCACCACGGGTTCCACGCCGGCACTGGCGGCAAGCACCAAAAACCGCTCCATCCGGCCTGCGTTGAAATCGGCGTTGCAGGACGACACGATGAACAGCGCATCCAGATTGGCGGCAATCACCTGTCGCGCCACATTGCTGCCGGCGGCTTTGCGCGCAACAAGGCTGTGGCGGTCCAGCACCCGCAAGGCCACCCCGTCCCGTGCCACCACCCAATCGCCCACAGCCACGGTCGAGGTCGACAGGGTTGAGGCTGGGATCAAATCCACCGCCCCCATGGCCCCCAAAGCTTGAATGCGCGCGCGGTGCACGGCGGTGACACGCACAGGAACCACGTCAGGTTCGGTGACTTGGGCGCTGAACTGCCCCGACCAGCCCAAAGCGGCCAAAACCTCGGTCAGCGGCTTGCCCTACGGCAGGAGATTTCACGGTCCATGAATCATCCTCCGCCAATTGAGGGACAAGGTGAGAGGTCGACCACGACCCAAGTGGGGCTCGTTACGGCTGCTTCCTTCCGGACCTGACCGGGTTGGCGAGGCACCTGCCCGCGCCAACCTCTCGCCCGTTCATATAGGGCAGAACTTGGCAGGGTGCAAGAACGCCGCTGTGGGATTTGGGGCAAGCGGCGCTGCCTCCGGCGGGGATATTTGGGCACATATGAAAGGGGACGCGGGGGAAGGCGGGTTAAAGCAGACCCGCGCGGCGCGCCCCTGACATCAGGTCTGGGGCCACATGATGGGCCCAGCGGCCACTGGCTTGCACCACATCGGGCACCTGCACCACCACGCAACCCGCACGATGTGCGGCCTCGGCACCCGCTTCGCTGTCTTCAAACACAAGGCAGCGCGCAGGAGAGACACCCAAAAGGCGGGCGGCCAGCAGATAGGGTTCAGGGTCGGGCTTGGCGCGGGTGACATCATCCACCGTGACAACCGTCGGGAAAGCTGCCCGCAAGCCTACAACCCCAATCTTGTGATGCGCATCTTCGCGACCTGACGAGGTGACCACGGCGCGGTGGATATGGCCGGGCGCTGCCGCCAAAAGCTCGTGCACACCCAGCTTGAGGTTCAGGCCGCGATCAACCCCGGTGCGAAAGCCTTGGTTCCAATGGGCATTGAGCGCCGCCAGATCAATATCGGGCACATGGGCGCGGATGATGCCAGCTGAGGTGGGCTGATCAATACCGATCAGCCGGTGCAAAAACGCCACCTCAACCGCATAGCCCAAACTTGCAAAGGCCTGCAAACCCGCTGCCATCGACAGGCTTTCGGTGTCAATCAAGGTCCCATCAAGGTCAAACAACACGGCGTCATACATGGCAGGCTCCCCTTCGCTTGGCCCAAGTCTTAACCCATCACAGATGCAGGCGAAAGCGGCGGAAGCCTTGCGGCGTGATGGAAAGGGGTGTTGCGCGCAGTGGGGTAAGGCTGGGCAGATGGCTTTCGGCGCGGGGCGCAGTGTCAAACAGCACGGTGGTGTTTGACATTTGCATAAAGTGCCAAGGGGGCGGGGCTTCGGCGGCAACGGGGGCATTTTGCGCGATATAGGCCGCCAAAGCCTCACGACTGCCACGGGGCGGGCCGAGCGGCAGTGCTTTGCTGGTAGGGCCAACGAAGCCGCCTGACCCACTGGCGCGGTAGGTGTTGGTCGCAAGAACAAAGGGTTGGTCGGGGGCCAAGGGCTGGCCGTTATAAGAGAGGTTCAAGATGCGGCGTGGGGATTGGTAGACCACCCCCTTCGCATCGACCCACGGCGGGGCGGACAAGTCGACGGCCCAAGTCAGACCCTCGATCGTGTCGAAGTTGAAACTGGGAAAATCTGGGTTCAGCAGGGGGACATCTTGCGCTTGCGGAGCAATTTGCAAGAATTGGCCAAAGGACCGTTCGAGCCACAGCCGCAGCTCTGCGCCTGTCACCAGCAATGCCGCCACAGCATTGGGATGGGGGTAAAGGTCATAGACATGGCGTAGGGTCAGGGGGCCTGCGGGGATGTCGACAAAGTTATCCGGCCCACCGCGCCCGCCCGCATGAAAGGGGGCGGCGGCGGAGAGGATGGGCAGATGCGCATAGGGGCCGCCGGAGAGGGCCTGCGCAACATGCGCCGCTTGGGCGCGGGCAATCAGGCGTAACGTGCTGCTGGGGGCTATCATCGCGAAATAGCTGTGCAGGGCATGGGCGCTGGACCCCACGGGCTTGTTGGCCCAAGCGCGGGTGGCCCGATGGGCTGGGGCCGAGGCTTGGACAATATCGGGCGCATTGGCTGCCACCGACCGCAGCGCCCCACCCGCAGAACGCCGCGATATGGGCTGCAAAGCGCTTTGTCCGCCCTGCACCTGCCAGCGCCCTGCAACCCAGATCAGGTCCAGATCAATCACCCCAAGGTGCGATCCGTAAAATCCGGGCATCACGGCAGGCTTGCCTGACAAATGGCCACAAGCGGCCTTGCCGGACACGGGAAAGGTTTGGTGCGTATGCCCTGTCACCAGCGCGTCAATGCCATCGAGGGCCGCAAGGGCGGCGCTGGCATTTTCCATCCACTGCGCGGCCATCTCAGCCCCTATGCCCGAATGCGACAGCGCCACCACCACATCGGCGCCTTGCGCGCGCAGCCTTGGCACATAAGCAATCGCCGCCTCTAGAATATCGCGACCTTGAAGCTGAGCGCCAAGCTTTGCCGTCTCCCACACAGCCGTCTGCGGTGGGGCTAATCCCACGAAGCCCACGCGAAGCGGGTGGACCTGCCCGTCTTGATCGGCGAGTTCACGGGTAACAATCACGCTGGGCGGGACGAGCCGTTCATCTTGCAAAGGGCTGGCGCCAAGGCGGCGGACCAGATTGGCCGAGATGGCGGGAAACTGGGCGCGGGCCAGATGGTTCATCAGAAAATCTAAGCCATACGAAAACTCATGATTGCCCAGATTGGCCACATCATAGCGCAACAGGTTCATCGCCGCGATCATTGGGTGCAGCGCCCCTGCGGCGGCGGGAGAGGCCAAAGCCTCCCCCTCGCCCAAGGGACTGCCTTGCAGAAAATCACCATTGTCGACCAACACGCAACACTCAGCCTCGGCCCGCGCTTTGGCGATCAGGCTGGCGGTGCGGGCCAAGCCCACGGCGGGGTTGGGGCGGTTTTTCAGATAATCCCATGATCGCAGATGCGCGTGCAGGTCCGATGTGGCCAGAATACGCAAGCAGGCGGGGGATGAGGCGCGACTGTTCAAGGGTCAAAAACTTTTGATTTAAATGGGGTTAATGTCGCCTATCTGGGGCTGTCTGCACCGAATTCAAGGAGAATTTGCCACCGCCCCGCTCGCATGGCATCAAGGCTCAAATCGGGGGGGCACAATGCGGCTGGCAGAGAAGGTGACATTCGGCGGATCAGGATTGGATCGGGCGGGGGCTCTGCGCGACAACCCACAAAAGCAGGCCGATTTGTGGCAGCGCGGGCAGGTGCTGGCGCTGTGGAAGGGGCGGCCATTGTTGCAAGACGGGCAGTCCATTGCTTGGCTGCCCAGCGATGCGCCCTTGGCTGGGGTGCGTGAGACAGCGATTTTTCTAGGCCTGTCAGAGGACACGCCCGTTTTTGCCCAAAACGTATCGTCTTGGGTGCCTGAACAGTCCATCACCCCATCATCCGGCTTTTTTGACACCCAAGTGCAAAGCCACCCCGACCTGCCCACCGACCACGGCTTTTGCGAATTGCGCGCGGTGATGGCGCATTTGTCGCCCCGCGATGCCGAGCTTTGCGCCACGGCGCGCGCGGTGATGGAATGGCACCGCAGCCACGGCTTTTGCGCCACGTGCGGCGCCAAGTCAGACATGACCCACGCCGGTTGGCAGCGGCTTTGCCCCGCCTGCGGCACATCGCACTTCCCGCGCACCGACCCTGTGGTGATCATGCTGATCACCCATGGCAACAGCCTGCTGTTGGGGCGGGGCCCGACTTGGCCCGAAGGGATGTATTCGCTGCTGGCGGGCTTCATCGAACCGGGTGAGACGATTGAGGCCGCCGTGCGGCGTGAGGTGTTTGAGGAATCGGGCATTGAGGTGGGCGAGGTCAGCTATCTGTCCAGCCAACCTTGGCCCTTTCCCGCATCCTTGATGCTGGGGTGCAGGGGGGAAGCGATCACCCAAGAGATCACGATTGACCCAAATGAGTTGCAAGATGCCCGCTGGGTCACGCGCGAAGAGTTGGTGTCGGCCTTTGCAGGCACGCATCCCTTGATCAAACCATCCCGCAAAGGAGCTATTGCGCAGTTTATCATGCAGCACTGGCTGGCTGATACGCTGGATTGACAGGCTGCTGTCAGCCCCTGCGGCGGTCGGCGGGGTAGACGCCCAAGATCTGCAAATGGCTGGTGAAATAGCCCAGTTCTTCCAAAGCCAAGGCCACGTTGGGGTCTTCGGGGTGGCCTTCGATGTCGGCGTAAAACTCGGTCGCGGTGAAGCTGCCGCCGATCATGTAGCTTTCCAGCTTGGTCATGTTCACGCCGTTGGTGGCAAACCCGCCCATGGCTTTGTAAAGCGCTGCCGGAATGTTGCGCACACGGAACACAAAGGTGGTGATCATATCGGCCGCGCGACGTGTGTGGTCGGCTTGGCGCGACATGACCAAAAAGCGCGTGGTGTTGTTGGCTTGGTCTTCGATTTGGCGCGCCAAACAGTCAAGACCATAAATCTCACCCGCCAGTTCCGAAGCCAGCGCCGCTTCGGCCTTATCGCCTAAGGCTGCCACTTCGCGGGCCGCAGCGGCATTGTCATGCCAAGCCAAGGTCGAAAGGGTATGCTCGCGGATGAACCCCCGCGCTTGGCCGTGCAAGATGGGCATGCAGCGCACGCGCTTCACATCGGCCAGCGTCGCCCCTTTGACAGCCAGCAAGTTGATATGCACCCGCACAAAGGCCTCATCCACGATATGCAACCCGCTTTGCGGCAAAAGCGCATGCACATCCGCCACCCGCCCGTAGGTAGAGTTTTCGACAGCCAGCATCCCCAAGTCACAATCGCCTTGGCGCACTTGATCGATCACCTCTTCAAAGGTGGCGCAGGGCACGGCCTCCATCGCAGGGCGCGACTGGCGGCACGCCTGATGAGAATAGGCCCCCAGCTCGCCTTGAAAGGCAATTCGGACTGACATCTGCGTTACTCCGAAAAAATCACGCCCTTTCGGGCAATTGTTGGCGCTACTACACCTTGCACCCCGCCGTGGGAAGCGGGTAGATAGCGCGCAAAGTCCAGTCCAGCGGAAGGTGCTGCATGTTCGACACGATGACCATGACCAAGATTGTTGGCGGCGTATGCGGAACGCTGCTGTTTTTCCTGTTCGGCGCTTGGGCCGCAGATGCCATCTACGGGCTGGGCGAACAACCCAAAGCCGAAGAGCGCACCTTTGCTTATGCAATCGCTGTCGAGGGCGGCGAAGAGGTTGCGGCCGAAACGGCCGAGGCCGAACCCACCTATACCGAGGTTGCGGCGACCGCTGACGCTGCGGCCGGCGAAAAGGTTTATGGCAAGTGCAAATCTTGCCACTCGATCGAAGGCAAGGAAATGACAGGCCCGCACATGAACGGCATTGTCGGTCGTGCGCGCGGCTCTATGGCCGGCTACACCTACTCTGAGGCTATGGCTTCAGTCCAAACCCCTTGGACGGGCGACGAGCTTTACGCATTCCTCAAAGCGCCCAAAGAATATGTGCCCGGCACCAAGATGGGCTTTGCGGGCATTGCAGCCCCGCAAGACCGCGCCAATTTGATCGCCTATTTGGCGACGACCAAGTAAGGCAAATGCCACTCAAACATTGGGCCGCCCCCTTCAGGGCGGCCTTTTTGTTTGGTGCGCGCCCTGCTCACGCAGTTGCAACTTGTGAAACAGGCGCGTTCCGATTTAGCTAGAGATTGACACAATCCGGCGCACTTTTGGGGGCACTCATGGGCAAAGCAGCAACAGTTACGGCCAAACCACAGGATTTGCGCGCTTTACGGCGCTTGGGGGCGTCAGGGCTGGCGATTGTGGCGCTGGCAGTCTTTGTGCAAGGCGCGCGGGCGGATGATGGCAAGATCATCACCAGCCACGGAATTTCCACCTTTGGAGATTTGAAGTACGGCCCCGACTTTGTGCCCGACTATGTGAACGTCAACGCCCCCAAGGGTGGCGAGATGTCGCAGTGGGCTTTTGGCAGCTTTGATTCGATGAACCCCTATTCGGTCAAAGGCAGCGCCGCTGCGGGGTCGAGTTTTCCTTACGAATCTATCCTGACAGGCACGGCCGATGAAATAGGGGCGTCGTATTGCTTGATGTGTACGTCGATGGACTATGCTGAAGACCGCTCATGGGTGGCCTTTCATCTGCGCCAAGACGTGAAATTTTCCGATGGCTCGCCCATGACCGCCGAGGATGTGGTGTTTTCTTATGACATCTTCACCACCAAAGGCCTGTCCGATTTTCGCACCGTGTTCAACAAACAGGTCGAAAAGGTCGAAGCGCTTGATCCCTATACTGTGAAATACACCTTCAAAGCGGGCATCCCCTACCGCGATCTGCCCGCATCCGTCGGGGGTTTGCCCGTTATCTCGAAGGCCGATTACGAAGCCAACAAGCGCGATCTGGAAGAATCCAGCCTAAAGCCGTTCTTGGGCACAGGGGCTTATCTGTTGGACAAGCTAAGTGCAGGGCAAAGCGTGGTCTACAAACGCAACCCCGATTATTGGGGCGAGGCGTTGCCGATCAACCAGGGCACCAACAACTTTGACACGGTGCGCTACGAATATTTCGCCGACCCCAACGCCGCATTTGAAGGGTTCAAGGGCGGCACTTACACCTTCCGGCAAGAAAACTCGTCAAAATCTTGGGCCACGCAGTATGACTTCCCGCTGGTGGCATCGGGCGAGGTGCAAAAGGTGGAACTGGCCAATGGCAACAAGGCCAATGGCCAAGCCTTCCTGTTCAACCTGCGCCGCGACAAGTTCAAAGACCCCAAGGTGCGCGAAGCGATTGGGCTGATGTTCAACTTTGAATGGTCGAACAAGACGCTGTTCTTCGGGTTATATGCGCGGATCAATTCGGTCTGGGAAAACTCGTATCTCGCAGCCACTGGTGCGCCGACCCCAGAAGAAGTGGCGATTTTGCAACCTTTGGTCGACCAAGGGCTGTTGCCCGCCACGATCTTGACCGACCCTGCCATTCTGGCCCCCACATCTGGCGACAGCCAGCTTGACCGCGCAAATCTGCGCAAAGCCTCTGCCTTGCTGGATGAAGCAGGCTGGAAGGCGGGCGCGGATGGGATGCGGGTGAATGATAAGGGTGAGGTGTTGAAGGTTGATTTCCTCAACGACAACCCAGCCTTTGACCGCGTTATCACGCCCTATGTCGAAAACCTCAAAGCCTTGGGCATCGACGCCACGCTATCAGATGTGGATTCCGCCCAGTTTGATACCCGCACCTCACCGCCCTCGTTCGACTTTGACATCATTACAGGCAACGCCCGCGCAGGGATGGAACCGGGGGATGAGATTGAGCAGTTCTATGGCTCTGCTACGGCCGACAATTCAACCTACAACGTCATGGGCCTGAAATCGCCCGCTGTTGACGCTTTGGCGCAGGTGGTCAAAGCCGCCAAAACCAAGGACGAGCTGATCGTGGCGACCAAAGCGCTGGACCGCGTTTTGCTGGCAGAAAAGTTCTGGGTGCCGCAGTGGTATAAGAACGTCTACACCTTGGCCTATTATGACATCTACGCCCACCCCGACCCCCTGCCGCCCTATGCTTTGGGCGAGTTGGCCTATTGGTGGTATGACGCGGACAAGGCGGCCAAGCTAAAGGCCGCGGGCGTTTTGAACTGAAAGGCGCGCGGCCCCAATGGGAGCCTATATTTTAAGACGGTTGCTTTTGGTGATCCCCACGCTGTTGGGGATCATGGTGATCAACTTTACGCTGACCCAGTTTGTCCCCGGCGGGCCCATCCAACAGGTGGCCGCGCGGGTTGAAGGCGATGGGAATGCGATCGAGAAAATCTCGGGCACGGGATCGGATGCGGGGCAGGATGTGGCGGGGGCCGATCAGGGCAACGGCTATATCGGCGCGCGCGGTCTGCCGCCAGAATTCATCGCCCAGCTCGAGGTCGAGTTCGGCTTTTCGCGCATCGTCTGCGACGAGGGGTTCACCGGACCGCCCAGCCTGAAAGACCCCGCCTGTCATAAAGAAACGATCCCCGCGTGGAAGCGCTTTTTCATCATGCTGGGCAACTATGTGCGGCTTGATTTTGGCGACAGCTATTTCCGCTCCACCTCGGTCGTGGGGTTGATCTTGGAAAAGATGCCCGTGTCGATCACGCTGGGGCTGTGGAGCACGTTGATCGCCTATCTGATTTCCATCCCGCTTGGCATTCGCAAAGCCGTGCGCGATGGATCGCGGTTTGATGTGTGGACATCGGGCATCATCATCGGGGCCTATGCAATCCCGGGGTTTTTGTTCGCCATTTTGCTGTTGGTGCTGTTCGCTGGCGGCAGTTATTACCGCATCTTCCCTCTACGGGGCCTAACATCGGAAAACTGGGCCGAGCTTGGCGTGTTAGACCAGATCAAGGATTACTTCTGGCACATCACACTGCCTATCGTCGCCTCGACCATCTCTAGTTTTGCCACGCTGACACTGCTGACCAAGAACTCTTTCTTGGATGAAATCCGCAAGCAATATGTGATGACCGCCCGCGCCAAGGGCCTGTCGGAGGCGCGTGTGCTTTATGGCCATGTCTTTCGCAACGCCATGTTGATCCCAATCTCGGGCTTTCCAGGCCTATTCATCAGCGTGTTCTTCGGCGGATCTCTGATCATCGAAACGATCTTTTCCTTGGATGGCTTGGGCCAGCTTGGCTATAGGTCTGCCGTTGAACGCGACTATCCCGTGGTCTTCGGCACGCTGTTTGCGTTTGGCCTTTTGGGCCTGATCGTGGGGATTTTGTCTGACCTGATGTATGTCTGGACCGACCCGCGCATCGACTTTGAAAGGCGCGGATGATGGCGCTTTCCCCGCTGAACCAACGCCGCTGGCGGATTTTTCGCGCCAACAAACGGTCATACTACGCGCTGATCCTGTTTTCGGCGCTGTATCTGATTTCGCTCTTTTCGGAAGTTCTGTCGAACGACCACCCGCTTTTGGTCAGCTACCAAGGCCAGTTGCGCGCGCCGTTTATCAGCTTTTACTCCGAAGCCGACTATGGCGGCGATTTCAAAACCGAGGCGAACTACCGCGACCCCGTGGTGCAATGCCTAATCCGCACGGGTGGGGGGGTGGATTGTTTTGATACGCCCGAAGAGATCCTGATCAAGGTGCAAGCAGGCAGCTATCAGGCCGAAGGGTTCCAACACGGCTGGATCCTGTGGCCGCCCATTCCCTATGCCTACAACACGATAAACGATGTGAAGGGTGCCGCTCCCTCTGCCCCTGACCGCGACCATTGGCTGGGCACGGATGACACGGCGCGCGATGTGCTGGCGCGGGTGCTGTATGGCTTTCGGCTGTCGGTCAGCTTTGGGCTGATCGTTACCCTGCTGACCTCTGTCATTGGCATTCTTGCAGGGGCCATTCAGGGCTATTTCGGCGGTCTCACCGACCTGATCTTCCAACGCGTGATCGAAATATGGTCATCGACCCCCACGCTTTACGTCATCATCATCATTTCTGCCGTTTGGACGATGAACTTCTGGCTTTTGACGTTCCTGATGGTGTTGTTTGGGTGGATGGGCCTTGTCGGGCTGGTGCGGGCCGAGTTTCTGCGGGCGCGCAACTTTGAATATGTGCGCGCCGCCAAGGCCCTAGGGGTCAGCGATTTTGCCATCATCCTGCGCCATGTGCTGCCCAATGCCACAGTCGCCACCATGACGATGATGCCCTTTATCCTGTCCGGCACGATTGGCAGCCTAACTGCGCTTGATTTTCTGGGTTTCGGCCTGCCCGCATCAGCCCCCAGTTTGGGCGAGCTGACCCAGCAAGCCAAACAAAACCTGCAAGCGCCGTGGCTGGCCTTTACCGCCTTTGCGACCTTTTCCATCATGCTCAGCCTGCTCGTGTTCATCTCTGAAGGCGTGCGCGATGCTTTTGACCCGCGAAAGACCTTTTCATGAGCCTGTTGTCGGTTGAAAATCTGAACGTAGGCTTTCGGCAAGACGGGCAGATGGTGCAGGCCGTGAGGGGCGTCAGCTTTACGCTGGCCAAGGGCGAAACCTTGGCGCTGGTCGGCGAAAGCGGCTCGGGCAAGTCGGTGACGGCTTTGTCAACCGTGTCTTTGCTGGGAGATACAGCACAGGTGACAGGTTCCGTGCGCTATGCGGGCCAAGAGATGATCGGCGCGCCCGAAGCGCGGTTGCAAAAGATCAGGGGCAACGACATCAGCTTTATCTTTCAAGAGCCGATGACCTCGCTGAACCCTTTGCACACCATCGAAGCGCAGATCACCGAAAGCCTTGCCCTGCATCAGGGCCTATCCGGCCAAGCCGCGCGAACCCGCGTGCTAGACCTGCTGGATAAGGTCGGCATAAGGGATGCCGAAAGCCGCTTGGCCGCCTATCCGCATCAGCTGTCCGGCGGGCAGCGCCAGCGCATCATGATCGCCATGGCGCTGGCCAACGGGCCAGACCTACTGATCGCCGACGAACCCACCACGGCGCTGGATGTCACGATTCAAGCGCAGATCTTGGACCTTTTGGCCGAACTGAAACGCACGGAAGGGCTAAGCCTGCTTTTCATCACCCACGATCTGACCATCGTGCAGCGCATTGCCGACCGCGTTTGCGTGATGCAGGGCGGCCAGATTGTTGAACAGGGGCCGACGCCTGAGATTTTCGCCAAACCACAGCATCCGTATACGCAAAAGCTGCTCGCCGCTCATGCCACGGGTGTTCCGGATCCTGTGGCCCCCGATGCCGCCGAAGTGCTGCGCTGCGAACATCTGCGCGTGTGGTTCCCCATCACCTCGGGCTTTTTGCGCCGCACCACGGGCCATGTGAAGGCCGTGAACGATGCCAACCTATCTGTGCGCGCGGGCGAAACCTTGGGCGTGGTGGGTGAAAGCGGGTCGGGCAAGACCACGCTGGCCTTGGCGATTTTGCGGCTGGTGCAATCCAGCGGTAAAGTGTGTCTTGATGGAAAAGATCTGTCCACCCTGCCCAAATCCGCCCTGCGCCCCCTGCGCCGCGATATGCAGGTGGTGTTCCAAGACCCCTTCGGCAGCCTATCCCCCCGCATGACAGCCGAGGCGATTATCGCCGAAGGTTTGGGCGTGCATGGCGTTGAACCGGGCCGCAACCGCCGCGACATGGTGGGGGCCATTATGGAAGAGGTGGGTCTAGACCCCGCCACGATGCACCGCTACCCGCACGAGTTTTCCGGCGGGCAAAAGCAGCGCATTGCCATTGCACGCGCGATGATCTTGCGCCCAAGGCTGGTGGTGCTGGATGAACCCACCTCGGCCCTAGATATGACAGTGCAGGTGCAGATCGTTGACCTGTTGCGCGACCTGCAACGCCGCCATGGGCTGGCCTATGTGTTTATCAGCCACGATCTGCGCGTGGTGCGCGCCCTGTCGCATCAGGTGATGGTGATGCAAAATGGCGATGTGATCGAACATGGACCCGCAGAGGCCTTGTTTGCCAACCCGCAGAAGGATTACACAAAGGCATTGCTCACCGCTGCCTTTGGAAACCCTTTATGAAAATTCTGTTTGTTCACCAAAATTTCCCCGGCCAATTCCTGCACCTTGCCCCAGAACTTTCCCGCCTTGGGCATGATTGCCTTGCCCTGACCGATGTTAGCAACCAGCGCACCTCGGCCACCGAAACGCTGAAATACAAACACACCGCGCAACCTATTGAGGCCGCAGCCACCCGCTTGGGCCGCAATTACACCCAGATGAGCGACAGGGGCGTCTCTGTCGCCCGCGCCGCACTGCACCTGCGCCAGCAGCGCGGTTATGTGCCCGATGTGATCTTTGGCCATTCTGGCTGGGGCGAGACGCTGTTCTTGAAAGAGGTTTGGCCCGAGGCCAAGCTGTTGATCTATGCCGAGTTCTACTATCGCGGGCGCGGCGCGGATGTGGGCTTTGACCCCGAATTCAACCCGCCCAGCTTTGATCAGGTGATGATCGCCCAAGGCCGAGCGGGGCATTTGGGCCAAGCCATGTTGCACGCCGATGCCGGGGTGGCACCCACGGCTTGGCAAGCCTCGACCTTTCCCGCCCCTCTGCGGCAGATGCTGGATGTGATCCATGACGGGGTGAACACCGCTGTCATGGCCCCCAACCCGCAAGCCAGCTTTGCCCTGCCCAACGGCCAAAGCGTGAAAACGGGGGACGAGGTGCTGACCTTTGTAAACCGCAACCTTGAACCCTACCGCGGCTATCACATCTTTATGCGCGCCCTGCCCGACGTGCTGAAAGCCCGCCCCAAAGCGCAAGTGGTGATCGTGGGCGGCGACGAGGTGAGCTATGGAAACGCGCCCGAGGGCGCAAAAGGCTGGAAAGACACAATCCTGAACGAGGTGCGTGACAGGTTGGATGTGTCGCGGGTGCATTTCATGGGCAAGGTCCCCTATGACCAGTTCACAGCCCTGATGCAGGTCAGCCGCGCCCATGCTTACCTGACCTATCCCTTCGTTCTATCCTGGTCGATGATCGAGGCGATGAGTGCGGGGGCCCATGTGATCGGATCAGCCACAGCCCCCGTGCAGGAAGTGATCCAAGACGGCGTGAACGGCACTTTGGTGGATTTCTTTGATATTCCCGCTTGGTCCGTTGCGCTCATCAAGGCGCTGGCCCAACCCGAGCAGTTCCAAACTCTACGCCAAGCCGCGCGGCAAACGGCGCTAGACCGCTACGATCAGCGCCTTTTGCTGCCCCAAATGATCAATTTCGTCGAACGCCACGGGCCAAAGCCCTAACGCCCCTTTGCCCAAGTAGGCTCGCCAAAGGCATCCCCAAGCCGCGCCTCGTTAGATCGCCGCCGAATGCTGCGCCTTCGTTTGGTCATATGCATCAAAGCCCCGCGCAATCATCCGCGCCAAGGGCCGCCCTTGTGGCAAGATCGACAGGGCCACATCATCCAGCAGAACAACCCCGTCAAAAGCGGCAGCGACCTTGGAAAGCATGGCTGCGACTGTCTCGGCGGCAATTCCAAAGCCTGCCAATTCCGCCCGTTCCACCCGAAAATCGCACATCAGCGCCTCGATGATGCGGGCGCGCAGAAGGTCTTCGCCAGCAAAGACATGGCCGCGATGAGTGGAGAAATGCCCGTCACGGATGGCTTGTGTATGTGCCGAAGTGCCTGAAGCATTCTGCGCATAGCCCTGCGGGAATTTAGAGATAGACGAGGCCCCAAGCCCCACCAGCGTTTGTGCCACATCGTCGGTATAGCCCTGAAAATTGCGTCGCAAGTGGCCGGTGCGGGCGGCCACGGCCATGGCATCGGTGGGCTTGGCGAAGTGGTCGATGCCAATCTCTTGGTAGCCATGGGTCAAAAACAGCGCCTGTGCTGCCTCATATAGCCCCAAGCGTTCCTGCGGTGTTGGCATGGTATCAGATGGGATCATTTGCTGCCGCTTGCTCATCCACGGCACATGGGCATAGCCATAAAGGGCCACACGATCTGGCGAAAACGACAAAAGCTTGGCCACCGAATCGCTGATTTTGGCTTTGGTCTGATGCGGCAAGCCAAACAAAATGTCAGCGTTCAGGCTGCTCACCCCACGCGCCCGGATCATCGCCACCACATCACGGGTCAGTTCAAACCCCTGCACGCGCCCAATGGTTTTTTGGATTTCGGGGTCAAAATCTTGCACGCCAATCGAGGCGCGGTTCATCCCCGCCGCTGTCAGGGCATCTAGGCGCGGTTCGTCAATTTCGTTGGGGTCAATCTCGACGGAAAACTCTGCCCCTTTGGCCAAGGGGGCCACGTTCAAAATCGCCCCTGCCAAATCGCGAATCAGCCCCGGGGCCAGCATGGTTGGCGTGCCCCCGCCCCAATGCAGGCGCGACAGGGTGACGCCTTTGGGCAAGTGTTGCGCCAAAAGCGCAATCTCGGCTTGCAGCATATTGGCATAGGCAATGACCGGATCATCGCTGGTGGTGCCCTGTGTGCGGCAAGCGCAAAACCAGCACAGGCGGCGGCAAAATGGGACATGAACGTATAAGGATATGGAGGAATGGGGCGGAATGGCCTCTATCCACTTGGCAAAAGTTTGCGGCCCAACACCACCCGCAAATTGCGGCGCTGTCGGGTAAGATGTGTAGCGCGGCACGCGCGCATCAAATAGGCCAAAGGCTGCGAGTTGCGAAAGGGTGCTCATAGGGATAGGATCAGCCATGGCGCAGGTGACTGCCTTGATCAGGATCAAATGCGCCCAATGAAAGGCCCGCCATGTCAGTTCATGGGTTAAAGCTCGCTCCCCAAGATTGCGGTGACTGCCCCATTCGCCACCGCGCCGTCTGTTCGCGCTGTGACGGACCGGAATTGGCACGGCTGGAAGAGATGAAATATTACCGCAGTTTTGAAGCGGGTCAGAATATTGTCTGGTCGGGCGACCGGATGGATTTTGTGGCCTCGGTCGTGTCGGGCATCGCCAGCCTGACCCAGACGATGGAAGATGGCCGCCGCCAGATGGTGGGCTTGCTTTTGCCGTCAGACTTTGTTGGCCGGCCGGGCCGCGTTGTTGCACCCTATGATGTCACCGCCACCACCGATCTGGTCATGTGCTGTTTTCGGCGCAAGCCCTTTGAAGAAATGATGGCCACCACCCCCCATGTCGCCCAGCGCCTGCTGGAAATGACCTTGGACGAGTTGGATGCCGCGCGCGAATGGATGCTGCTATTAGGCCGCAAGACCGCGCGGGAGAAAATCGCCTCACTGCTGGCCATTCTGGCGCGGCGTGACACGGGTCTTAAGGCCAAGGCCGCCAAGGGGCCGATCAGCTTCGATCTGCCGCTGACGCGCGAAGAAATGGCCGATTATCTGGGCCTGACCTTGGAAACCGTCAGCCGTCAGATGAACGCGCTGAAACGCGACGGCGTGGTGGAACTGGCCGAACGGCGCCGCATCGTCGTGCCGAACTTTGACCGCTTGGCCGAAGAGACCGGCGACGACAGCGATGGCGGCTTCCTGTCCTAAAGCTTTGCGCTTAAGTTGGCCGTTCAAACGAGGGCCAGATGCAAGACGACGATACACCTCCCGCCAGCTTTCCCCTGCGCTCGCACGGCCGTCTGAACGTGCAGGTCAGCGCCAAGCCGCGCGATTTGATGGCGGATGTGCAGGTCAAGGGCGCGTTCACTGTCAAGATCGTCACCCTGTTCCCCGAGGCATTTCCCGGCACCTTGGGCCTTTCGCTGACGGGCAAGGCGCTGGATCTGGGCTTATGGCGGCTGATCCCCATCGCCCTGCGCCCCTTTGGCGAAGGCAAGCACCGCAACGTCGACGACACGCCCGCAGGCGGCGGCGCGGGCATGGTGCTGCGTGCCGATGTGCTGGACCGCGCTTTGGATGAGGCCGCTGTTGGGGCCAATCCTGATCGGCTGAAATGGCCCGTGATCTACCTGTCACCGCGCGGCCGCCCCTTTGACCAAGCCATGGCCCACCGCTTTGCCGCCTGTGATGGAATGACGATGATCTGCGGGCGCTTCGAAGGCATCGACCAGCGCGTGATCGACCATCACCAGATTGAAGAGGTATCCTTGGGCGATTTTGTCCTGACCGGCGGCGAAATTGCAGCCCAAGCGATGCTGGATGCCACCGTGCGCCTGCTGCCCAAGGTCTTGGGCAATCAAGCCTCGACCGAAGAGGAAAGCTTTTCGGATGGGCTTTTGGAACACCCCCAATACACCAAACCCGCCGAATGGCAGGGCCTGCCTATCCCCGACGTGCTGCAATCGGGCCACCACGGCGAGATCGCCAAATGGCGCAAGGCGCAGGCGGAAGAGTTGACCAAGGTCCGCAGGCCCGATTTGTGGCAGGCTTATGTGCGCAAGAAGGGTCCGGCAAAGTAGCACCACGAAGGGCCGCGCCCGATCTCGAAATGGAGCGCCGAGGCTGGTTCTAGGCGCTTTATGGGTCAACCACTTCCACCGAAGTTCTACGCGGAAGAGTTGCAAACGCGCCCTCCCGGGGGGAGGGAGGGCGCGGCCCGGCGGCGCAAGCGCCTTGAGTCCGGGCGAAGAGGATCAAGCGGTTCATCTTGACCGCCCCCTCCCCCTGCCCTATACGCCCTTTGTCTGGGGCAATCTGCCCATCGGACACGATTCCTTTTGGCCTTAGCGCTGGCCTTCTTCGATCAGCGTGGCCTATAGGAGCCGACGATAAAAGCAGGCCCCATCTCTGGCGGGGTTGCCCAAAAGGGCAGCGACCCGGTTGAAGACCAGAAGCTCTGGTGCGGCATCACCTCTGCGGAACACCGCAGGAAACTGGAGACATGCGATGAATATGATCGCCATTCTGGAAGCCGAGCAGATCGCTGCGCTTGGCAAGAATATCCCCGACTTTAAGGCGGGCGACACCGTCAAAGTCGGCTACAAAGTGACAGAAGGCACGCGCTCGCGCGTTCAGAACTACGAAGGCGTTGTGATCGGCCGCAAGGGCGGCGCTACAATCTCGGCCTCGTTCACCGTGCGCAAGATTTCGTTTGGGGAAGGTGTGGAACGTGTGTTTCCGCTATATTCCACCAACATCGACAATATCGAAGTGATCCGCCGTGGCCGCGTGCGTCGTGCCAAGCTGTACTACCTGCGCGATCGTCGCGGTAAATCGGCGCGGATCGTCGAAGACACCAATTACAAACCCATGTCGGAATAAGGAACAGGACCATGAAAGAGGGCATTCACCCCGAGTATCACCTGATCACCGTCAAAATGACCGACGGTTCCTTGTTCACCACCAAGACCACTTGGGGCAAAGAGGGCGACCAAATGGCGCTCGACATCGACCCACTGGCTCACCCGGCATGGACAGGCCAATCGGCCCGTCTGATGGATACGGGCGGCCGTGTGTCGAAGTTCAAGAACAAATACGCAGGTCTTACCCTGTAACTTACAAAGGCGCTCCTTCGGGGGCGCCTTTTGCTTAGGGCCATTTGGCCCGTCGCGGCACCCGCAGCGCCACCATGGCTTTGACCACGGGGCTGCGAAAGCGGGTTAAGTCCAGCGCTTCGTGGACGCCTTGCACGATTTCCCCATTGAGTTGAGTTTGCACCAGACAGCGGCTGTAAAACGGCGCTTCCAGCATTGTCATGGTCTGGCGCGGCGTGGCCCCCACATCGCAGCGCGTGCCACGGCTGATGCCCCAAGCGGTGCGGCGCAAAGGCGCGATGGGTGGCGGCGGCAGTTCGGTGACTTGGCCATTGGCCGCAACATCTATGCTGACCTGCAGCGACGACCCATCCGTGCGAATCCCGTCATAAAAGCAGGTCGTCCCGCCATGTGCGCGCGGATAGCGGCCCCATGTCCAGCGGTGAAAATCCGCCTCTAGCGCCGCACTGCCGAAGTTGGAATCGAAATAGCCATGACCCGTCCAACGATGGCCTTGGGTCAGATCCACCTCGATCTTGGCCGAGGGCGCAAAGGGCCGCCAGACATGGCTGGCAGAGGGTGTCAAGATCGCCTCAAACTCTGTAACAGCCGTGGGCGTTAGGCGAATTTGTCCCTGCACACGGCTGATGATCGGCAAGGCAGAGACCTCGTCCACATCAATCACCAGCGTGCCGTTGACCCAAGCCATCCGGCTGGGGCCAACCTGCAAAGCATCGCGGCTTTGGCGCAGGGCGGTGGTGCCGCGGTCTGTCATGGTAAAGCGCCCACCGGGGCCGTAGGTGACCACATTGATGCAGCAATGGTTTTGCGGGTGTCGCCGCCCCGCCCACGCATACCACGGCGAAAAGACCGAGCCGATAAAGCCAATCACCGAAACGGCGCGTTTGCCGTCGTCTGACACACCATCCACATACCACCACGCATAGCCATCGGGGTCGACGGTTACGCCAAAGTCAGGTCTTTCAAGATCGCCTCGGCCGCGTGCTTGCCGGACAAGGCTGCCATCGGCACCCCCGCCCCCGGATGCGCCCCGCCCCCCGCCAGATACAGGCCCCGCAGTCGCGTGCGCGCCGTGGGGCGCTGAAAACTCGCCAAGGCTCCGTGCGGGCTGCGGCCGTACAGCGCCCCCTGTGATGCCGGAAAGCGGGTCGAAAACCCCTGCGGTGTCATCAGCGCCGTGTCGGGCGGTTGCGGCGAGAAGGTCAGGCCGAACTTGGCCAGGGGGGGAAAGGTTTTGGCGCGGCATTCAAGCACCTCATGCGGGGAAAGGGTGGTTTTGGCGGGGGCGTTTAGGATGATCTCAAAGCGTTCCAACCCCGTGGCAGCGCCAAGGGCGCGGTCTTGGGCGCAGACATACAGCGTCCCGTCTTGCGGCATTTTGCCTTGAGCTATGGGGCCGAATTCTTGCGCGGGATCAGCGTTGAAGAACACGTTGTGATGGATCAGGTCCGCGCCCTTGGGTTCTGCGGCAAACGACCACACCCAAGCCGACAGGCTGCGCGGATGAACCGCTGTTCGCGGGATCAAGCGCTGCACATCTGCGCCTAGCAAACCCTGCTCTAACGCCGCAGGGTCGCCGTTGAACACCACCGCATCACAGTCCAGCGCCCGCCCGTCTGACAGGATAACCTGCGCCACGCGCCCCGCCTTTTGCGCGATCTTTTCAACTGGCGTTTCGTAAAGTTGCGCGACACCAAGCCGATCGGCAACCCCTGCCAGCGCGCGCGCCAAGCCGTGCATCCCGCCCTGTACCGCCCAAACCCCCTGCGCCTCGGCCTGCCAGATCAGGGCCAGCACGGCGGGGGAACGGTCTGGCGCGCCGCCGACATAGGTGGCGTAGCGCCCGAACAACTGGCGCAGGCGCGGGTCGGTGAAGCTTTGGCACAGTTGGCGCGCCAAGGTTTGTTGGGGACGCAGGGTCGACCACAATGCAGGGCTGCGCAGGGTGTTGGCCAGAATACCGGCTAAGCGGGGCCTATCAGATAGCATAACGGGCGCCTCAAAGGCTTGGTAAAGCTGGGCCGATAAGGCGTTGAACCGCAAAAAGTCTTGGGCGGCTTTCGGCCCCGCCCACCCTTCAATCGCGGCAGCACTTTGCGCGGGGTCGGTAAACAGGTCTAATTGGCTGCCATCGGGCCACCAGTGCCGCGCCAGAATGGGTTGGGGGATCAGGGTCAGGTGATCTTCCAACCGCTCACCTGCAGCGGCAAAGACCTGCTCAAAGACCGCGCGCAGGGTCAACACCGTTGGCCCCGCATCCACCGGCCCCGCATCTGACGCCACAGCGCGCATCTTGCCGCCGGGGGTGGCCTGCGCTTCAACCAGCGTCACAGACAGGCCCGCAGCGGCCAGACGAATGGCAGCGCACAGCCCGCCCATCCCTGCGCCCACCACAACCACCTTTTTTGTCGCCGTCTTTGCCATAGCTGATTGTTGACTCGCGAAAGGAAAGTGTCCAGTATGATTTACACATAAGGTGTCTAGTTTAAGTGACACCACCACAGGGAAGGGCTTGGCATGTCCATAACAGACCGACTTGATGCTGCCACAGCGCGGGTTCTGGCCCGCGCCATGGGAGGCGAGGCCCCAGCACAGCTGGCGCAGGCCTTGCACTATGCCGTCACCCCCGGTGGTGCAAGGATCAGGCCCACGATCATGCTCAGCGTTGCCATGGCATGCGGCGATGACCGGCCCGCCCTGTCGGATGCGGGGGCTGTGGCGTTAGAGCTGATCCACTGCGCCAGCCTTGTGCATGATGACCTGCCCTGCTTTGACGATGCCAACACACGGCGCGGCAAGGCCACGGTGCATAAAGCCTTCTCTGAACCCTTGGCGGTGCTGACGGGCGATAGCCTGATCGTGCTGGCCTTTGATATTCTGGCCGAAGCGGCTGGCAACGATGCCAAACGCGCCTTGCAAATGATCCGCGTTCTGTCGCGCCGCACCGGAATGCCCGATGGCATCTGCGCCGGTCAGGGATGGGAGAGCGAGGCAGAGGTCAACCTTTCCGCCTATCACCGTGCCAAAACCGGGGCGCTGTTCATTGCCGCGACCCAAATGGGGGCTTTGGCGGCAGGACAAGATTGCGAGCCATGGGAAGAACTTGGCGCGCGGATTGGCGAGGCGTTTCAGGTTGCAGATGATCTGCGCGACGCGCTCTATGACGCCGAAGCCTTGGGCAAACCCGCTGGCCAAGACGAAGCCCATGGGCGGCCAAATGCTGTTAGCACCTACGGCGTGCAGGGGGCCATTCGCCATCTGAAAGACATTCTGGGCGGTGCTATTGCCTCTATTCCGTCGTGCCCCGGCGAAGCGATGCTGGCCGATATGGTGCGCCGCTATGCCGAACGCATGACGCCTGTGGCCCCCGCGCTCAACCGTGCCAAAGCCGCCCGATAGGATGACTGACGCGGTGAAGATCAGATCTAACCCGCTGTCGCTGCGGGCTTGGGTGCTGCGCATGGCCGCCTCACGCAAGTTTCAGGCTTGGGCCGCGCGCACCCCGATTTTCCGCCGCATCGCGCGGGCTGAAGGGGCCGCGCTGTTTGATATTGTCGCTGGCTTTGTGAACGCGCAGGTTCTGCGCGCCATCGTTGACCTGCGCGTTTTGCAGCATTTGCAGCAAGGACCTGCCACCGCCGCGCAGATTGGCGCCTTGTGTGACATAGCGCCCGACCGGATGCAGGTTTTGCTACAAGCGGGTGCGGGGCTTGGCCTGCTGACCCGCCAGCGCGACGGCCGCTTTGGCTTGGCCCTGCGCGGCGCATCGCTTTTGGGCGTGCCGGGATTGGCCGAGATGATCCAGCATCACAGTGCGCTTTACGCCGACTTGGCAGACCCCGTGGCGTTTTTGCGCAATGATGATCCTACCGCCTTGGCGCGGTTTTGGCCCTATGTCTTTGGCGCAGCGGGCGCGGTCGATCCGCAGGTGACGGCAACCTATTCGAATTTGATGGCCGAAAGCCAAGTGCTGGTGGCCGAAGACACGCTGCGCATGATTGATCTGTCAGGTGTCAAGCGCCTGATGGATGTGGGCGGCGGCACGGGGGCCTTTTTGGCGGCGGTGGGGGCGGCCTATCCGGCTTTGCAGCTGGATCTGTTCGATCTGCCCGTGGTGCTGCACGGCGCAGGCGCACGGCTAGGGGCCGCGGGTTTGGCCAACCGTGTCAGCTTGCATCCGGGCAGTTTTCGCGACGATCCGCTGCCCTTGGGGGCGGATGCCATCTCGCTCGTGCGGGTGCTTTATGACCACGCCGACGCCACTGTAGCGAATCTTTTGACGGCTGTTCATGCAGCCCTTCCCCCCAAAGGCCGGCTGATTGTGTCAGAGCCGATGTCGGGCGGCGCACTTCCTGATCGCACAACGGACGTATATTTCGCAGTTTACACCTTGGCCATGCAGACGGGCCGCACCCGTTCTGGGGCCGAAATTGCGTCCCTTATGGCCGCTTCTGGCTATGTAAACATCAAAATTCAACAGGGTTTTCGTCCCTTTGTCACCTCGATCGTCACGGGCGAGCGGGCGGGGGTCTAAAAGAGTTGTGGGGCGATGTGTCTATTTTATTTGACAGTTCAATCTGTAAGTTTAGAATGACACATGAAGGTTACGTTCTGCAGAATCCAAAGCCGATTTTGCGCTAGATCAAGGAAGCGACCGTGAAGACCACCGCAGTCATCTTGTCCGGCCCGAAGGATTTGGCGTTAGGCCAAGTCGTTCTCACCGCGCCAAGCGCTGCAGATGTTGTGGTGCGCGTCACCCATTCTGGCATTTCCACTGGCACCGAAAAGCTGTTCTGGACAGGCACAATGCCACCCTTCCCCGGCATGGGGTATCCCTTGGTTCCTGGCTATGAAGCTGCGGGCGAAGTGGTGGAAGCTGGCGCTGAGTCAGGACTCAAAGTTGGCGATTATGTCTTTGTGCCTGGGGCAAATTGTTTTCAAAACAATGATCAAGGCCCCGTGCGCGGGCTTTTTGGCGCGGCCTCGCGGATGCTGGTATCGCAAGCCAGCCGTGTCACCAAGATTGACCGTGGCTTTGGCGCGATGGGCGCTTTGTTGGCACTTGCCGCTACGGCCCGTCACGCTTTGGCCCCGCCAAACGCCCTGCCCGATTTGATCGTGGGACACGGCGTTCTGGGCCGCTTGCTGGCACGTTTGACGCTGGCCGCGGGCGGCCCTGCCCCCACGGTTTGGGAAACCAATCCGGCGCGGCGCACAGGCGCCTTGGGCTACGAGGTGATTCACCCCGATTCTGACACACGGCGCAACTACCGCGCCATTTATGACGCTTCTGGCGCGCCTGATCTGCTGAACACGCTGATCGGACGCATCGCCAAGGGTGGCGAAGTGGTCTTGGCGGGCTTTTACACAGCCCCCCTGTCTTTCGCCTTCCCGCCCGCATTCATGAAAGAAGCCCGCCTGCGCATTGCGGCGGAATGGGCGGCGGATGATTTGATCGTCACCCGCCAGCTTGTCGAAAGCGGCGCGCTCTCGCTGGAAGGTTTGGTGACACACACCAACCCCGCCTCAGCCGCGCCAATGGCCTATGCGGCGGCCTTCACCAACCCCGACTGCCTTAAAATGATCCTCGATTGGAGCGGCGAAGCATGACGATGGATATTCCGAACCTGAAGGATTTCGACTCGCGCCTGCGGCTTGAAGCGGCGGAAGAACCCACGCTGGAAATCCCGCAGGGCGAACCCACCAAGAAAACCCAGATCATCGCGATTTATGGCAAGGGCGGCATCGGCAAAAGCTTCACGCTGGCTAACCTGTCGCACATGATGGCCGAAATGGGCAAACGCGTGCTGCTGATTGGCTGCGACCCAAAGTCAGACACGACCAGCCTGCTGTTTGGCGGCAAAGCTTGCCCGACGATCATCGAAACCTCGTCCAAGAAAAAACTGGCGGGGGAAGAGGTGAAGATTGGCGACGTCTGCTTTAAGCGTGGCGGGGTCTTTGCGATGGAACTGGGCGGGCCGGAAGTGGGCCGTGGCTGCGGTGGCCGTGGCATCATCCACGGCTTTGAACTGCTGGAAAAGCTGGGCTTCCACGATTGGGACTTTGACTATGTTCTGCTCGACTTCCTAGGGGATGTGGTCTGCGGCGGCTTTGGTCTGCCCATCGCCCGTGACATGGCGCAAAAGGTGATCTTGGTCGCCTCGAACGATCTGCAAAGCCTCTATGTGGCCAACAACGTCTGCTCGGCGGTGGAATACTTCCGCAAACTGGGCGGCAATGTGGGTATCGCGGGCCTTGTGATCAACAAAGACGATGGCACGGGTGAGGCGGCTGCGTTCGCAAAAACCGTAGGCATTCCGGTGCTGGCCGCCATTCCGCAAGACGATGATCTGCGCAAGAAAAGCGCGAACTATCAGATTGTTGGCAGCTATGAAAGCCAATGGGGGCCAATGTTTGCCCAACTGGCCGAAGCTGTGGCCCTTGCCCCACCGGTGCGCCCTGCACCTGTCACGCAAGATGGCTTGCTGAGCCTGTTCTCTGCCGAGGTGACGGGGGCCGATTTTGTGCTGATGCCCGCCAGTGACGCAGATATGCGCGGCAAGAACGCCGTTTTGAAGAAATCTCTGGAAGTGGTGTATGACAATGTTTGATCTGGAAACCCTCGCCCAGTTTGAAGCTGCTTTGCAGCGGATCACAGGGGCTTCGCGCAAATGAGCGAAGTCAGCTATGACAAGGCCCATCAGGCACCTTTGACCGAGATCGCCTCGGTCGATTTGCCAGAACCACAGGGCGCTGCCCCCGTGGATGGCATGGGCTGTCATGCTGGCGCTGAAACGATGCAAGCGGCGGCGCGGGCTGCTGGCAATTCTGAACTGCTGGATCAATACGCGCGTGATTATCCCCAAGGCCCCCATGACAAGCCGCAAAGCATGTGCCCCGCCTTTGGGTCGCTGCGCGTGGGTTTGCGGATGCGGCGGGTGGCAACCGTGCTGTCGGGGTCGGCGTGCTGTGTGTATGGGTTGACCTTTGTCAGCCACTTTTATGGCGCGCGCCGCTCGGTCGGCTATGTGCCGTTCAATTCGGAATCCTTGGTGACGGGCAAGCTGTTCGAAGACATCCGCGATGCGGTGCATGAACTGGCTGACCCAGATCGTAACGATGCCATCGTGGTCACCAACCTGTGTGTGCCCACGGCATCAGGTGTGCCGCTGAAACTGCTGCCGTCCGAGATTAACGGCGTGCGGATTGTGGGCATCGACGTGCCGGGCTTTGGTATCCCCACCCACGCCGAAGCCAAAGATGTTCTGGCCGGTGCGATGCTAAAATATGCGCGTGCAGAGATTGAGGCTGGCCCCGTCGCGGCCCCTGCCTCTGGCCGCTCTGATCGCCCGCAGGTGGCGCTTTTGGGCGAGATGTTCCCCGCTGATCCCATGATGATCGGCGCTTTGCTCGCCCCGCTTGGGCTGGCCGCTGGCCCCGTGGTGCCCTGCCGCGAATGGCGCGAACTGTATGCAGCCCTTGACTGCGATGTGGTGGCAGCGATCCACCCCTTCTACACCGCCGCTGTGCGTGAATTCCAATCGGCAGGCCGCAAAGTTGTGGGCTCTGCCCCCGTGGGTGTTGACGGCACAGCCGCTTGGCTTGCCGCCATTGGGGATGCTTACAACGTTGATCCGGCACGGGTTGCGGCCGCACAAAACGCCTTCCTGCCCGCCATCAAAGGCGCTTTGGCGGGAAGTGCGATCAAGGGCACCATCACCCTTTCAGGCTATGAAGGGTCTGAACTGCTGGTCGCCCGCTTGCTAATCGAATCGGGTGCAAATGTGCCCTATGTTGGCACCGCCTGCCCCAAAACCCCGTGGAGCGCGCCGGATCTGGAATGGCTGGAGGCCAAGGGCGTCAAGGTCAAGTTCCGCGCCAGTTTGGAAGACGACGCATCCGCCATGGAAGCGATCCGGCCTGATCTGGCGGTTGGAACAACGCCTTTGGTGCAAAAGGCCAAAGAGCTTGCCATTCCCGCGCTGTATTTCACCAACCTCATCTCTGCTCGCCCCTTGATGGGGCCTGCAGGCGCTGGGTCTTTGGGCCAAGTGGTCAATGCCGCCATCGCAGGGCGCGAACGCATGGAAGGCATGAAAGCCTTTTTCGAAGGCGTGGGCAAAGGCGACACCGCAGGCATCTGGGAGGGCGCCCCCAACCTGCGCCCTGACTTCCGCGCGCTGCACCAAAAGAAGCTCGAAAAGGCCGCCAAAGCCGCCAAGGCCGAGGAGATGATCTGATGCTGATCCAAGATCATGATCGGGCGGGGGGCTACTGGGGCGCGGTTTATGCGTTCTGTGCTGTCAAAGGCTTGCAAGTCGTGATCGACGGGCCGGTAGGCTGCGAAAACCTGCCTGTGACTTCAGTTTTGCACTACACCGACGCCCTGCCGCCGCATGAATTGCCGATTGTGGTTACGGGCCTTGGCGAAGAAGAACTGGGCCGCGATGGCACCGAAGGCGCTATGCGGCGCGCTTGGAAAACGCTTGATCCGGCTTTGCCTGCGGTGGTTGTGACGGGGTCCATCGCCGAGATGATCGGCGGCGGCGTCACGCCGATGGGCACGAATATTCAACGCTTCCTGCCGCGCACGATTGACGAAGATCAATGGCAAACCGCTGACCGCGCCATGACGTGGATCTTCACCGAATTTGGCCAAACCAAAGGCCGCATGCCGCCCGAAACGGCACGCCCCGAAGGGTCAAAGCCGCGCGTCAACATCCTTGGGCCGATGTACGGCGTGTTCAACATGGCGTCCGACCTGCACGAAATCCGTCGCATGGTCGAAGGCATCGGGGCCGAGGTGAACATGGTGCTGCCGCTTGGCGCGCATGTGGCCGAAATGCGCAATCTGGTCAACGCCGACGTCAACATCGTGATGTACCGCGAATTTGGTCGCGGCTTGGCCGAAGTGTTGGGCAAACCCTACCTACAAGCACCCTTCGGCATTGATTCTACAACGAAATTCCTGCGCACTTTGGGTGAGTTGCTGGGGCTAGACCCCGAACCTTTCATTGAAAAGGAAAAGCATTCGACGCTGAAGCCCGTTTGGGACTTGTGGCGTTCAGTGACGCAAGACTTCTTTGCCACGGCCAGCTTCGGCATTGTGGCAAATGAGACCTATGCCCGTGGCATTCGGGCCTATCTAGAAGGCGACCTAGGCCTGCCCTGTGCTTTTGCGGTGGCACGCATTCCGGGCAAAAAGACCAACAACGATGCGGTGCGCGCGCTGTTAAAGCAGCACCGCCCGCTGGTGGTGATGGGGTCGATCAACGAAAAGATGTATCTGGCTGAAATGAAGGGCGGCTTCGGCCCTGCCCCTAGTTTCATACCTGCCTCTTTCCCTGGTGCTGCCATTCGCCGCGCCATCGGCACGCCGATGATGGGATTTTCCGGCGCAGTCTGGATTTTGCAAGAGGTGTGCAACAGCCTGTTTGACGCGCTGTTTCACATTCTACCCTTGGGCACCGAGATGGACTCGGCCCAAGCCACACCCACAACCCTGCGGCGCGACTTCCCTTGGGATGCCGATGCGCAGGCCGCTTTGGATAGAATTGTCAACACGCACCCCATTCTCACCCGGATCAGCGCCGCAAGGTCGCTGCGCGATGCTGCCGAAAAGGCAGCCCTCGATTCCGGCGCAGAGCGGGTGGTGCGCGAAACTGTGGAGGCTCTGCAAGGCGCAGCGCTTTCACTTAACGAGGGGGGAAGACCATGAGCGACTACACCGCCAACGGGGATCTGCATCATGCCAAGCGCGTGAACAAGGCCGAGTTCGTCATCTACTTCGCCCTGATCGTTAGCTTGGCGATCCTGCCGCATACGATCGGTTGGACCTACCAACTGATCCGTCACGCCAGCCTGCCCCGCCTGAACCCGGTTATGCGGGCTTGGAAAGATGCGCAGGCGGTGACGCCCATGATTTTCCGCGGGTAACCGCGCAACGCAATTCGCCCTTCCCACTAGGGGATGGCGAAACATCGGAGGGGCATTCTGCCCACCGTGACCCAGCCGCAGGGAGTGCGGCGTCAGTCCGAATGTCCGGAGGATACAATGGCTGATAAATCTGACCTGTCTTTCACAGGTCTCACCGACCAGCAGGCGCAGGAACTGCACTCGGTCTACATGAGCGGGCTTTGGTTGTTCGTGACCATCGCCGTTGTCGCCCATGTGGCCGTGTACATTTGGCGTCCGTGGTTCTGAGGGGAAAAAAGACATGAGCAAGTTTTACAAAATCTGGCTGATCTTCGATCCCCGTCGCGTGTTTGTGGCACAGGGCGTCTTCCTGTTCCTGCTTGCAGCGATGATCCACCTCGTTCTGCTGTCGAACCCGTCGTACAACTGGTTTGACATTGCGACGGCAAAGCACGGCTACGCGCCAGCAGTGCCCGCAGCACCCGCCCCGTAACGGGCCTGCCTTTGGTGCGGGCGACGTCAGCCGCCCGCACCAACTTAAACCTTTAGTCCTACATCTGACGGTTCGGGGCCCGGCATCGCGCCCAAAGAACCCTCGGCTTAATGCGGAGAGGGAAGCATGGCACTGCTCAGCTTCGAGCGAAAATACCGCGTGCCGGGTGGCACGCTTGTCGGCGGGAACCTGTTCGACTTTTGGGTCGGGCCGTTCTATGTCGGCTTCTTTGGCGTCACAACATTCTTCTTTGCAGTGTTGGGCACCATCTTAATCTTTTACGGTGCGGCCATGGGCCCCACTTGGAATCCTTGGCTGATTTCCATCGATCCGCCAGATATCGCTTTGGGCTTGGGCCTTGCGCCTATGCTGCAGGGTGGTCTGTGGCAGATCATCACCTTTTGCGCCATTGGCGCCTTTGTAAGCTGGGCGCTGCGCGAGGTGGAAATTTGCCGCAAGCTGGGCATCGGGCTGCATGTGCCTATGGCCTTTGCGGTGGCAATTTTTGCCTATGTCACGCTGACTGTGATCCGCCCCATGCTGATGGGTGCTTGGGGTTATGCCTTCCCCTATGGGATTTTTAGCCACCTCGATTGGGTATCTAACACCGGCTACACTTACGGCAACTTTCACTACAATCCGCTGCATATGATTGCCGTCACCTTCTTCTTCACCAATGCCTTGGCCTTGGCCCTGCACGGCGGCCTGGTGTTGTCGGCGGCCAATCCGCCCAAAGGGCAGTTGATGAAGACGCCTGATCACGAAGACACGTTCTTTCGCGATCTGATCGGCTATTCGGTCGGCACCTTGGGCATCCACCGCGTTGGCCTGTTGCTGGCCCTAAACGCCGGCTTCTTTAGTGCGCTTTGCATATTGGTTTCGGGCACGATTTGGTTCGACCAATGGGTCGATTGGTGGAACTGGTGGCTGAACCTGCCGATCTTTGCGAATGTTCATGGGGGCGTAAATGGCTGAGTATCAGAACTTTTTCACCCAAGTTCAGGTGAGCGCCGCCCCTGAAATGGGGATGGTGGAAGGGGTAGACGTTGGCCAGCGCACCAAAGGTGCCAGCTTCTCGACCCTGATGGGATGGATCGGCAACGCCCAGTTGGGGCCGATCTATCTGGGCACCGCGGGCGTTGTCAGCATCGCGGCCGGCCTGATCTGGTTCGAAATCATCGGCTTTTGGTTCTGGCGTCAGGCGGGCTATGATCCGGCGGTGTTCCTGCGCGACCTGTTCTGGCTGTCGCTGGAACCGCCAGCCCCGGAATGGGGCCTGCGGATTCCGCCGATGGATCAAGGCGGCATGTTCTTGCTGGCCGGGTTCTTCTTTATGATCTCGCTTTGGTCCTGGTGGCTGCGCACCTATCTTCGGGCTGAGGCTTTGGGGATGGGCAAGCACATCGCTTGGGCTTTCGCCGCAGCCTTGTGGCTGGTGATGGTGCTTGGCTTGATCCGCCCCGTGCTTATGGGAAGCTGGTCCGAGGCTGTGCCTTACGGCATCTTCTCGCACCTTGATTGGACGAACCTCTTCAGCCTGACCTATGGCAACCTGTTCTATAACCCCTTCCATGCGCTTAGCATCGTGTTCCTCTACGGTTCAGCCCTGCTGTTTGCCATGCACGGGGCGACGATCTTGTCGGTCACCCGCCTGGGCGGCGACCGCGAGTTGGAACAGATCGTCGATCGTGGCACAGCCTCGGAACGCGCCGCTTTGTTCTGGCGTTGGACCATGGGCTTTAACGCCACTATGGAGGGCATTCACCGCTGGGCTTGGTGGTTTGCCATTCTGGTGCCGATCACCGGCGGGATTGGCATTCTGCTGACCGGCACTGTTGTCGATAACTGGTATGTCTGGGCGCAAGACCACGGCTACGCGCCGCTGTAATAGGAGCTGTCATGTCTGACCATAACTATCTTGAAGACCAAAGCCCCACTGTGCGTCTGCGCGTCTGGGCCTTGGGACAGATGATCTGGGGCGGCTTTATGGCCAGTGTTGGCCTTATAGCACTGGGTCTTGTCTTGCTGGCGATCTGGGGGGTGGGCCAATTGTTGGACGAAAGAAGCAAAACCGCTCCTTCGCCCTACTCCGCACTGCAAATCGTTCAAACGCAGGACATCGCCTGATGAGAAAGCGGACCGAGAGCGCTTGCCCTCGGTCCGCCACGACGTTCGGGCCTTATGCCGGCCCAAACCTGGGCACCTACCACAGCCCGGTTCCCTTCCTGCTGGCAACAGGGAACTGGTGCCGCGTGTCAGCCACCCGGCACCTTTTTTATTGAAAGGCCACTCCCATGTCGCTGCTCGACAAAGTCTCCTCTCCCGCTGATCTTAAGGCGATGAGCGATGCCGAACTGGGGCGCTTGGCCGATGAAGTGCGGGGTGAGGTGATCTCGGTTGTCTCGAAAACCGGTGGGCATCTTGGGTCATCTTTGGGCGTGGTGGAACTGACGGTGGCGATCCATGCCGTGTTCGATGCACCGGTGGACAAGCTGATCTGGGATGTGGGCCACCAGTGCTATCCCCACAAAATCCTGACAGGTCGGCGCGACCGGATGTATAGCCTGCGGCAAGAGGGCGGGGTTTCGGGTTTTACCAAGCGGTCCGAAAGCGCCTATGACCCCTTTGGGGCGGCGCATTCCTCTACGAGCATCTCTGCCGCTTTGGGCTTTACCCTTGGCCGCGACATGGGCCAGCCCACGGGCGACGCCATTGCCGTGATCGGTGACGGGGCCATTACAGCGGGCATGGCTTATGAGGCGATGAACGCCGCAGGCCACCTTGGCAAGCGGATGTTTGTCATTTTGAACGACAACGACATGAGCATTGCGCCCCCTGTCGGCGCGCTGAACCGCTACCTGAACGGGCTGTCGCGTCACAAGCCCTTTGATCTGCTGCGAGATATGGCCGAGGGCTTTGAAGCAGCCCTTCCTGGCCCGCTGCGCGAAGGCGCACGGCGCGCGCGGCAAATCGTGACGGGCGTGCCTTCGGGGGCCACGCTGTTTGAACAATTGGGCTTTACCTATATCGGCCCCGTCGATGGCCATTCGATGCCCGACCTTCTGGCAACCCTGCGCGCCGCGAAAACGCGCGCAACGGGGCCGGTGCTGATCCATGCGATCACGGTCAAGGGCAAGGGCTATGCGCCCGCGGAAAACTCGGCCGATAAATACCACGGCGTGGCGAAGTTTGATGTGGTGTCTGGCGCGCAGGCCAAGGCCAAGTCGAATGCCCCGGCCTATACGTCAGTCTTTGGACGCTGCCTGACCGAAGCCGCTGGCCGCGATGGCAAGATCGTAGCCATCACGGCCGCCATGCCCTCGGGCACGGGGCTGGACATTATGGCAGAACGCTTCCCCGCGCGGGTGTTTGATGTGGGCATTGCCGAACAGCACGCCGTGACCTTTGCCGCAGGCATGGCGGCGTCGGGGCTAAAGCCGTTTGTCGCGATCTATTCCACCTTCTTGCAGCGCGGCTATGACCAGATCGTGCATGATGTGGCCCTGCAGGGCCTGCCCGTGCGCTTTGCCATCGACCGCGCGGGGCTGGTGGGGGCCGATGGAGCCACCCATGCGGGGGCCTTTGATGTGGGCTTTTTAGCCAACCTGCCCGGCTTTGTGGTTATGGCCGCAGGGGATGAGGCAGAGCTTGCCCATATGGTCGCTACTGCCGCCGCCTATGACGCTGGTCCAATATCGTTCCGCTATCCGCGCGGCGAGGGCAGCGGTGTGCAGATGCCCGATCAGGGCCAAGTTTTGCAGATCGGCAAGGGCCGCGTGGTGCGCCAAGGGGCGGATGTGGCGCTGCTGTGCTTTGGCGCGCATTTGCCAGAATGTTTACTGGCGGCCGAAGGGCTGGCAGCACAGGGTATTTCGGTCACCGTGGCGGATGCCCGCTTTGCCAAGCCTTTGGACACCGACCTGATCACCCAACTTGCGCGCCACCATCAGGCGGTGATCACGGTGGAACAGGGCGCAAGGGGCGGCTTTGGGGCGCAGGTTTTGGAGTATATGGCCAACTCTGGGGGGCTAGATCACGGCGTGCGTCTGCGCACCCTGACCCTGCCCGACCGCTTCATCGAACAGGCCAGCCCCGCCGCCATGTATGCCGATGCAGGCCTAAGCGTGGCAGATATCATCCGCGCGGTGGAACGTGTCTTGCCACAAAGGGTGCAGGCCTTGCGGGCTTAAGGCCCGCTGCGTTCACATCAAAAAGCCCCCAGAAGGTTCTGGGGGCTTTTTGATGCGTTAGATAAGATCACTTGGCGGGGCTAAACTGCGCCAGATAGGCATAGACGTCAGCAGCACTTGCCGCGTCTTTGACCTTGAAAGCCATTTTGGACTTGGCCGAGCCACCAAGTTTGGCCTTCAGGAAAGACGTTGGATCTTGCGCATATTCTACAAAGTTTACTTCATCCCAAACCAAACCGGCCGCACCAGCTGCAACAATCGATTCGCCATATTTGAAGCCTTCGTAGGTGCCAGCCTGACGGCCAAACAGGCCGTACAGGTTCGGGCCGACCTTGCCTTTGCCAGCCAAGACTTTGCCGTCGGGGTCAACGACCGCGTGACAGGTTTGGCACGTTTTGAAAACAGCTTCCCCCTTGGTCGGATCGCCTGCGGCGAAAGCGGGGGCTGCAGCGGTGGCCAAGACCGCAAGAATGGCCAGTGTTAATTTCATCGGAGTCTCCCTAGAGCTTTAACAGTCTTTATACGCGCAAGTCGCAACGATAGATCACCTAGTCTAATCCTAGGCCACCGCGCGTGCCAAGGCACAATGTTGCCACAGCGAATGCAAAGCGTGACCAAGGTGGTCAATATCCGCATCGGTGTGGAAGGGCGATGGCGTGATGCGCAACCGCTCGGTTCCTTTGGGCACGGTGGGGTAGTTGATCGGCTGCACATAAATGCCCCAGTCGCGCATCAAAATGTCGGAGATCATACGGCACTTGACCGGATCGCCGATGACCACGGGCACGATGTGGCTTTCGTTGGCCATATGGGGAATGCCCAGTTTATCCAGTTTGGCCCGCAGCTTGGCCACTTGAGCGCGCTGCCCTTCGCGTTCCACCTGCGAGGTTTTCAGGTGCTTGATCGACGCAGTCGCCGCCGCCGCAATGGCCGGCGGCAAGGCGGTGGTGAAGATAAAGCCAGAAGCAAAGCTGCGGATAAAGTCGCACAGATTGGCAGAACCCGTGATATAGCCACCAACCACGCCATACGCCTTGCCCAAGGTGCCCTCGATCAGGTCAATCTGGTCAGCCAGCCCTTCGCGCTCGCTGACGCCGCCGCCGCGATTGCCATACATGCCCACGGCATGGACCTCGTCGATATAGGTCAGCGCGCCATGAGCCTTGGCGACTTGCACGATTTCCTTGATGGGGGCGATGTCGCCATCCATCGAATAGACGCTTTCAAAGGCCACGATCTTGGGGCGGTCGCCCACGGCGGCCAGTTTCCGATCCAAATCGCGCCAATCGTTGTGACCCCAGATAACCTTGTCGGCGCGCGAGTGGCGCACGCCTTCGATCATGCTGGCGTGGTTGCCCGCATCCGAAAAGATCACCGCGTCTTTGATGCGGCTGCCCAAAGTCGACAGGGCCGCCCAGTTCGACACATAGCCCGAGGTGAACAGCAGGGCCGCTTCCTTGCCGTGCAAGTCGGCCAGTTCCGCTTCCAGCAGCAGGTGCTTGTGGTTGTTGCCCGAAATGTTGCGCGTGCCGCCGGCGCTGATGCCACCATTTTGCACGGCATCGACCATGGCGTTGACCACATCAGGGTGCTGGCCCATGCCCAGATAGTCGTTCGAACACCACACCGTCACCTCGGCCACTTTGCCGTCCTTGTGGTTATCGGCCCTTGGGAAAGACCCGCGCTTGCGGTCAAGCTCGGCGAAGGTGCGATAGTTGCCTTCGGCCTTCAACGTGTCCAGTTGGCTGCGGAAAATCTGATCAAAGTCCATTGGCGTCCTCAAGTTCTTTTTGCGGTTTTGCGGCGGGCATCATCCAGCGCCACAGCTTTTCATCCGGCAGCGGCAGCACCATAAACCAGTGCTCCAACAGGGCCAGCAGGCATAGGCAGGTCAGAAGCGCATAGCCCACAGACATGCCCGCGTGTTCAACGTTGATCGCCCGTTCCAAGAGCAGGGCGGAAAATACGGTTAGGCAGGAAATAGATGCGGGGAAAAGGGCTGTGATGCGGCCAATGCGAAAGTGGCTGGCAAGATGGGCCAGCGGCTTGGGCAGGAAATGCACGTTGATGCGCGGCACACCAAGGAACAAGTTCAGCTTGGCCGAGATGCGGGCGATAAACAGCAGGGCGAAGGTGCCAAAGGCAAAGGGATTGGCGGCCCCGATCGTGGCAAGGCCCAAAGCGGCCAAGGTCGCGACCAACAGCGCCTCGTGCCACGCAATCGTGCCCACAGCGCGCCAGAAGCGGTTGCTTTGCGACACAAAGGGCGGGCAGGGTTTGGTGTTGGGGCCAGTGATCACGCCCGACAGAAAGGCCAGCTCGATCCACCCCCACAGGGCGAGGGCCGCCAGAAAGGCCAGATAGATGCCCCCCGCCGACAGATCCATCAAAGACGCGCGTGCGGCCAAAAAGCCAATCGCCAGCAAAGGCAGGCCCATGATCACCGAGGTTTGGTGATCTTGCGCTGTGCCATTATCTGCCACGCGCACGCGCCATAGGATAATGCCCGTGGAAAACCACCACAGAAACAAGGTGACGAGGGCTGCAACCCAAGGGTTATCGGTCATACCGTCCCCCTAGGCCAGCCGCAGACGGGACGCAAGCGCCCCGCCTGATAGGCATATGGTAGGTGCCGCTCAATAGGCTGGTTCCAGCCGCACGTTTTTGGGCGGCTCGCTGCGGATCACGGGGATCGTGTAAAGCGCCACAAAGGTTGCCGCTGCAATCACAGCGCCGCGCTTGGCCTTGATCCAGCCCGCCAAACCGCCTTGCTTCTTGCCTTCGTCCATAAGGCCAAAGGCATCGCGCATCCGGCGCAGGTTGGGCAGCCAACGCTTATGGTCGATGTCCAACTCCACAGGGAACACCTGCCGCGCGATGGCAGAGGTTTTGCGGAACACCTCTTGGTCATACCATTCGATATCCACGCCAAGCGCTTTGTGGAATTCGGGGCGGGCATGGTCGCGCACATACATGGTGGAATAAACCGCCGTTAGAAAGAAGCGGATCCACAGTTTGTTGGCGAAGGATTGTGTCAGCTTGGGGTCGGTGCGCATCAGCAACGCGAAAGCCTCACCATGGCTAAACTCGTCATTGCACCACTCGCGGAACCATTTGAAAATCGGGTGGAACCGTTGGTCGGGGTTGGCCTCTAGATGGCGGAAGATGGTGATGTAGCGCGCATAGCCAATCTTTTCCGACAGATAGGTCGCGTAGTAGATGAACTTGGGCCGGAAGTAGGTGTATTTCTTGGCCTTGGTCAGAAAACCAAGGTTCACGGCCACACCCGCTTCGCGCAGCGCATCGTTGATAAAGCCAGCATGGCGGGCTTCATCGCGGGCCATAAAGTTGAACAGCTCGCAGATGTCGGGGTTGTTACCGCGCCGCTTCATCTCCTTGTAGAGCACGCAGCCCGAAAACTCAGCGGTGCAAGAGGACACCAGAAAGTCGATAAACTCGCGCTTCAACTTGGGTTCCATCCCCTCCCAATCGGCGTCCCATTCGGCATTTTTCTTGAAATGCGCCTTATTGGGGTCAGAACGCATTTGCTCCAACAGCGTGTCCCATTCAGCGCGCACGGGGGTGACGTCGATGCGGTCCATCTCGTCGAAATCGGTGGTGTAAAAGCGCGGGTTCAACAGCGTGGTTTCGGTGGCCAGCGCTTGGGTTTCTTGCTGGGTTTGAATGGCCAATTCAGCGTATTCGGCCTCCAGCGCCTTGGGGGTCGCGTTCATAGTGTCACCTCATCCGAAAACGAAAATTCGCACAATTCCATAAAGCCAAAATCGCCCGTCATACGGGTCCACAACCGTTCCAGTGCTGACGCACGGGTGATCGTGGCTTGGCGGTCTTCAACGATCAGCTCGCCATAAGCGGCAAGGATCGGCTTGCCGTGCACCAACACCTCGTCGCCGGGATAGATCACGGCCCCGTTGTTAAAGCGGACATGGGCGTGCAGGCTTTCGAAGCGATGACTGACTTCGACGGTGCAAGGCACATCCTCGGCGTATCGACTGAAAATTCCCATCGTTTGGTTCCCATTATTGGTTGTCAGTTTTGCGACATGAGCCGTTCGAACGCAGCCCTATTGTCTGATCCGAAGGCGCCCAATTCGGCGCTCCATCCAGAGTGGTCATCCACGGCCGCCATACGGCCATTGGCATAGCTTACAATACGCAACGGTAGCAGTTTATCAACACCAGCCGTCAGACGGGCGCGTTCCATCGCATTTTGAATAACGGTGATAAAACCGCCATGCGGCAGGTCCATCAGCACGGTTCCATCTGCGGCCATAACCGTCACAGCCTGCGCCCCGCCGCCCTGCAGGATGATCGACCGCTCTTGCACAATCTCGGCCGATTTTGGCACGCCCACATGGTCGCGGCCGGAATAGACCGAGTAGGCGACCAAGATCACGCTGGCCACCACCAGTGCCAAAATGGCGCGCAGCAGGGGCGCTGGTATCTTGTCGGGGTCGTCAGACGGGCGCACATAGGTTGATGACATCGCGCTACTCCGCCGGGCTAAGGGTGAGACTGGTTGGGACGCGGATCACTTCGGGTTGGTTCAGGCGCGTTTGCGCGGCCTCGGCCAGCAGTTTGGCTACGCGCTCTGCATCAGGGATGCAGCGCAGCATCGGGTGGGTTTTGGCCAAGCGCCACGGTCGCACATGGGGCCAGCAGACCAGATAGGAAATGGTGGTATCGCCCATTGTGTCCAGGGCAATCGACCCCGTGCCATTTTTGCGCAGCGCCAGATTGGCGTTGGCCACCTGTTTGAACGGGATGTTCAGCGTGACCGTCAAAGCCGCCCCGATCCGCATAGCAACCCGCGCGGTGGTCAGGGTGTAAAGGGTTGAGCGGGCTTGGATCAACGCGATCAGATAAAGCATGGCGCAAAAGGCAAGGCCAAGCCCTAGATAGGGCAGCGTGACCAAGACCCGCTCACCCAACGTGTCGCCGATGATCGACGCCCGCCAGACCGCCAGAACCACAAAGTAGCCCGCAAACCAAGTGATTTTATAGGCATCCCGCGCCAGCGCAAAGCTGTCGGGGCGGCCCTGCCATAGGATGTCTTCACCCTTGGGCGGGCGCGCAGGCAGGCCCGGCACAGGTTCCGAGGCGAAGTCGTCGTGTGTGCTCATGGCTTCCAGCTTTCCGAACCGCCCTTGCGCTTGGCCTGCCCATAAAGCGTGCCGCCCGCGTAATAGGCGCTGATTTTGTCTTCTTCCAACAGCGTCACCTCAGACGCAGATTTGGTGGTGGGAACGCCCACGAACAGGTCGGATGACAGAGAATTGATCCGCACCCGATCTTTCCAGATCTTCACCATGGGCATGGGCACCAACCGCTTGCCGCCCTCGTTCAGGTTAATCTCCAGATAGCGCACAAGTTGTTCGGGCGCATCGACCCACATGTCAGAGATCGTGCCGATAACTTCGTTGTCATTGGCCTGCACCGCCAACCCGCGCGGATCGCGGCCCGCCGAGACGCCAAAGGCCGTGGCGACGGCCATGGGTTGGATCTTGACATGGCCGTGGCCATCCAGTTCCGGCATATCGCGGCGCGGGGCCCAAGCAGCGGCACCCACACCATCGGCCATCGGGTCGCCAAGCGGTGCGTGGGGGAAGCCTTCTGACACGGCGGTGCGCCCTAGGGAGACTTCGCGCGCTTCGCGGGCACCGCTGGGCACAGTCACCTGACCCCGACCATGGGGAAGAAGAAAGGTTTTCGGGCGCGGCAAGGGGAAAGGCCCCTGATTGGGCGCGGTTGCCCCGTCTTCTGTTTCCAGCGGGTAGCCTTCGCGCATATTCTCAGTTTGCAGATAATAGACCAGCACAGCGAAAAAGCCCCAGAACAGCCAGATCGCCAGCGAGGCTAGGTCGAAGTTGCCGAAGAAATGAGTACCAAGCATCGGGTTTTCCTTTCAGTTTGGAAAGTCAACAAGACCCATACGGGCCGCATTGGCTTTGGTTTGTGCATTGAACAAAGTGACCCGCACCAAAGGGGCCAAGGCGATTAGTGTGGCAAAGAGCACCACGATTTCGATTTGATAGACGGCGGCGTAGCCAAATGCCTTGGAGGCAAAAAGCGCGCCAAACTTGCCTTGCAGGGCATAGCTGCTGACCCAGTCCCGCAGCCCCCCGCCCAGCGCAATAGAGACACCGGCCGCCGTGGCTTGTGCGGCCCCCCAAGCGCCCAGCACCAACCCGCGGCCAGCCTTACCCTGCTCGGGCATGGCCATCGCGGCGGTTAGGGTTGATACGGCAAACAACCCCGCGCCAAGGCCAATGCCCCAAGCCCCCGCATAGAACAGCCCGGTGGAGTTCATAGGGGCGGCGAAGATCACCATCAAGAACGCCACAACCCCCACCAGCAACCCCCGCGCGGCCATGCGGTACATATCTTGGCCCTGCGCCATCCAGCGCCCCGCCAGAATAAAACCCACCAGCGCACCCATGGCATTGCAAGCGGTCAGCCATGTGGTGGAGCCCACCGACAGCCCCAAGATTTCAGCGCCGTAAGGCTCCAGCAGAACGTCTTGCATCTGAAAGCCCAAGGTTCCCAGCATCACAACCAGCAACAAGCGCCCAGCTGTGCCGCCCGCCATCAGATCGCGCCAGCCTTCGTGGAAGATGGGGCGCACCTCCTCCATCTGGTCTTTGGTCATGGGCCGGACTTTTTCCTGCTTCCACAGCGCGATGAGGTTCAAAACCATCGTCAAGGCCCCGCAGCCCTGCACCACGCGGATCAGTTTGATCTGGTCAAAGTCGCGCAGCAACACGCCCAAGATCACAGCCGCCACGGCCATGCCCAGCAGGTTCATCACATACAACAGCGCCACAACGCGGGGTCTTGTGTCTTCGGTGGCGCGGTCAGAGGCCAGCGCCAGACCCGCCGTCTGGGTCATGTGCATGCCGATGCCCGTCATCAAAAAGGCCAGACCAGCCAAGGCCTTGCCCGCCCATTCCGGCCCGTGGATCTGATCGCCCGACAGCACGATCAGCGCAAAGGGCATAATCGCCAGCCCGCCCATTTGCCACAAGCTGCCAAACCACAAGTAAGGAATGCGCTTCCAACCAATCCAGCTTTTGTGCGTGTCAGACTTATGGCCCAGCAGCGCGCGAAACGGGGCCGAGATGACGGGCAAAGCGATCATCACCGCCACCACGCTGGCAGGCACGGCCATTTCCACGATCATCACGCGGTTCAACGTGCCCAAAAGCAACACCGCAGCCATGCCGACCGACACCTGAAACAGCCCCAAGCGCAGCAACTGCGCCATGCTCAACCCGGTCGAGGCCGCATCGGCAAAGGGCATCCACTTGGCGCCCAATTGCTGGATGTGTTTGGACCTAAAGACGATCACGCCCGATACTCCAAACATTCCGAAATATAAAAGCCGCGCGACACACGCTCGATCTTGGTCAGGCGGGCATCGGTGGCGCGGTTAAGCGTGCCAAAGGCGTGCGGCACCATGATCGGGCTGCGGTCTGATCTGGGGAAGGCCTTGCCCAAGGTCCAGAAGGTCATCAAGAACGGGGTGCGCGGGGCCACCGTAAAGACCACGGCCTGCGCCGTGTTGCGACCCAAGCGGTGTAGGGCAGATGTGATATCTTGCGTTCCGTAGTAGATCAGGCTGTCCATCGCCAACACAAAGTCAAAGCGCCCGTAATCGGCCGTCATGTCGCCGCTGGCGAAGGTCACTTTGTGGGCGTGTTCGGCGGGCAGGCGGTTGCGGGCGATGTCAACCAAGGCGGGCGAGATATCCACCGCCATCACATCGGCCCCGCGCGCCGCCAGTTCCGCCGTCATCTGCCCCGCGCCACAGCCCGCATCCAAGACGCGCACGCCGCGCAGGTCGGCGGGCAAGCGGCCCAGCATCACAGCCCGCATTCGGTCGCGCCCCTCGCGCACGGTCTGGCGAATGCCGCTGACCGGCGCGTCAGAGGTCAACCGCTCCCACACTTTGGTGGCGGACCGGTCGAAATAGTCTTCGACCCGTGACAAGGTTGACGCGTAATCCGCCATCAATCGAACCCCAAGAGTTCAAAGATTTCACGGTCGGGCAAGGGCGCGGGGGATGACCCCTCACCAGCCACCGACCGCCACAGCGTATCGGCCAGCCGCATATACTCAGCCCGCGCCATGACGATGTCTTGTTCATCGTCCATCTCGAACAGCGTCTTCTTCTTCAAGCGCGAACGGCGGATGGCGTCAATGTCAGGCATATGGGCCAAGCGGTTGAACCCAACGCGCGCGCAATACCGATCCACCTCGTTTGTTTCGCGCGAGCGGTTGGCAACACAGCCCGCAAGGCGCACCTTGTAGTTGCCCGACTTGGCCTGAACGGCAGCGATGATGCGGTTCATGGCATAGATCGAGTCAAAGTCGTTGGCGGTCACGATCACGGCGCGGTCGGCGTGCTGCAAGGGGGCTGCAAAGCCACCGCAGACCACATCGCCCAGAACGTCAAAGATCACCACATCGGTGTCATCCAGCAGGTGGTGCTGTTTCAGCAGCTTTACCGTCTGCCCCACCACATAGCCGCCGCAGCCCGTGCCGGCTGGCGGGCCGCCAGCTTCAACGCATTTCACACCGTTAAAGCCCTCGGCCACATAATCCTCAGGCCGCAGTTCTTCGGCGTGGAAATCGACGTCTTTCAGAATGTCGATCACCGTCGCTTGCAACCGCCCTGTCAGGGTAAAGGTGCTGTCATGCTTGGGGTCGCAGCCGATCTGCAACACCCGCTTGCCCATCATCGAAAAGGCCGCCGACAGGTTGGACGAGGTGGTCGATTTGCCAATCCCCCCCTTGCCATAAACCGAAAAGACCTTGGCCCCTTCGATCTTAGTGTCTGCGTCCTGATGAACCTGAACGGACCCTTCTCCGTCTAGGCCGCGCAAAATTGGAACCGCATCAAGGCTCATGCTTTTGCCCCTTTCATACGTGTAAAAATATCCCCGCCGGAGGCTCCGACGGTGGAGTTAGCGCCAGTTTGAAAGGCTTTGCTCATTCGGCTGCAATCCCTTCCAAACGGTCTTCCAGTTCATCCGCAGCCCCTTGAAGGGCGGCAAGCGTGGCGGCATCGGGCGTCCAGTACGACCGTTCCGACGCTTCGATCAGGCGGTTGGCCATGCGGGCACTGGCTTGTGGGTTCAGCGCCGCCATGCGCTTGCGCATCGCCTCGTCCAGCACAAAGGTTTCCGACAGGCGCTGATAGACCCATGGGTCCACGGCCTCGGCCGTGGCAGACCAGCCCATGGTGTTGGTCACATGCGCCTCGATCTGGCGCACGCCTTCGGCCCCGTGTTTCAGCAGGCCTTCGTAGAACTTGGGGTTCAACGTGCGCGAACGGCTTTCCAGCGCGATTTGGTCCCGTAAGGTGCGGATCTTGCCCGTGCCCCGCGTTTGGTCCGAGATATAGACCGGCGTATCGCTGCCACGTTGCCGCTTCACCGCGCGTGCAATCCCTCCCAGCGTGTCAAAGTAATGATCGACCGAGGTGACGCCCAGTTCGACCGATTCCAGGTTCTGATAGGCCATTTCGACGTTCTTGAGCGCCTTTTGCATCAGCGCAGCCTGTTTGACCGGCTTGCCGTTCAGCCCATAAGCGAAGGATTTGCGCGCTTCATAGGCATCGGCCAGTTCGTTTTCATCGCCAAAGGCAGAACTGTCGACCAGTTGGTTGACGTTCGACCCATAGGCCCCTTCGGCATTGGAAAACACCCGCAAAGAGGCCGTTTCCATATCGCAGCCCATCTGCTCGGCATAGGCCAGCGCATGGGCGCGGATGAAGTTTTGCGCCAAGGGTTCGTCGACCATCGCGCATTTGTAAGCGGCTTCGGCCAGCATCTTGGTTTGCAAGGGCAGCAGGTCGCGGAAGATGCCTGACAGGGTCATCAACACGTCAATTCTTGGGCGGCCAAGGTCAGCCAGCGCGATCAAATCCGCCCCGCATAGGCGGCCATAGGCGTCAAAGCGCGGCTTTGCCCCCATCAGCGCCAAGGCTTGCGCAATCGGTCCGCCGTCAGATTTGATATTGTCCGACCCCCACAGCACCAAGGCGATAGAGCGCGGCAAGGTCGGGTGGGCGGCCAGCAACTTATCAGCCTGCGCCGCGCCATCGCGCAGGGCGAATTCGGTGGGCATACGGAAGGGGTCAAAGGCGTGGATGTTGCGGCCCGTGGGCAGGATTTGGGGCGAGCGGATCAGATCGCCACCGGGCACGGGTTTGATAAAGCGGGCCGACATGGCGCGCAAAATGGCTGGAATTTCGCTGTCTTGCTGCAACAGGTTGTCAATCTTGGCGCGCTGCGCATCCTCCATCGGGGGAAGCAGCGCCATATAGTCGGCCCGTGCCTGATCGCTCATCACCTTGCCCACGATGTGCAGGCCGTCGGGGATCAGGGCATCTTCCGCCTCGAGCAGTTTCAGCCACAGGGCGGCGGGTTTGTGGCCTGCCATATCCACGACCGCGGCCTGTTCGGCGATCAAGGCTTCCAGATCAGCACGTTCGGGCGCGTCGGCGGACATGGAACGCCAGCGGGTCAGGCTGTCTTTCAGATCGATCAAGCCCTTATACAGGCCCGCTTGTGCCAGGGGAGGGGTCAGGTGCGTGATGGTGATGGCATTGGCGCGGCGCTTGGCAAGGCTCGCCTCAGACGGGTTGTTGGCGGCGTAAAGATAGATGTTGGGCACTTCGCCAATCAACCGATCGGGCCAATCGCTCGCGCCTAGGCCAGCCTGCTTGCCCGGCATGAATTCCAACGCGCCGTGCATTCCAAAGTGCAAGAATACGTCAGCTTGGTAGGTGTTGCGCAGCCACAGATAGAACTGCACAAAGGCATGGGTCGGGGCAAAGCCGCGCTCGAACAGCAGGCGCATCGGGTCGCCTTCGTAGCCGAAGGTGGGCTGCAAGCCGATAAAGACATTGCCCAATTGGCGCCCCAGCACAAAGACATTGCGCCCGTCGCTTTGTACCTTGCCGGGGGCGGGGCCCCAGACGGATTCGATGATTTTCAAGGGCGGCGTGTTGCGCACAATCGTATCGGCATCAACAAAAGCCGCCACGTTGGCGGGCTGACCGTAGGCTTTGGAATTGCCGCCCAAGACAGCATCCCGCAGGTCTTGCACCGTTTCCGGCACATCCAGCGTATAGCCGTCGGCCTTCATGGCTTTTAACGTGTTGTGCAGGCTTTCAAAGACCGACAGATAAGCCGCTGTGCCCGCAGCACCGGCATTCGGCGGGAAGCCGAACAAAACGATACCCACCTTCTTATCTGCATTGCCCAACTGGCGCAGTTTGGCCAAGCGTTGGGTTTTTTCGGCCAGCGAGGCGATGCGTTCGGGGCAAGGCGACATGGCGCGGCTGTCGGGCGACCCTTTGCACATCAGGCTGCAGCCAGTGCAGCCGTCAAGCCCATGACGGCCCGCAAAGACGGTGGGGTTGGTCGCCCCGTCAATTTCGGGCAAGGCGATGAGCATCGTGGTTTCAATCGGGCCAAGACCCGTGCCCGCGTTGGCCCATTGGCCAAGGGTTTGGAACTCCAGCGGATGCGCCGCGATATAGGGCACGTCCAGTTCGGCCAAGGCTGCAACCGCTGCAGGGCTGTCATTATAGGCGGGGCCACCGACCAGCGAAAAGCCGGTCAGCGACACCATGGCATCCACACCCTTGCCGGTCTTGAAATAGGCGTTGATCGCGGGGCGGCCATCAAGTCCGCCGGCAAAGGCGGGAATGCAGGCGATGCCGCGCGCTTCAAATGCAGCGATGACGGCGTCGTAATGGGCGGTGTCTGACGCCAGCACATAAGAGCGCAGCATCAACAGGCCCACGGTCAGCTTGGCCCCCGCAGGGCGGGGCAAATCGGCCAGATTTGTGGTGATGCGGGCGGAAAGTTTGGGGTGATACAGCCCGACATCGGGGTAATCGACCGGCGCTTTGGCCACAGCGCCGCGCCAATCTTTGCGCGTGGCGTAGCGGCCTATCAGGAAGCGCACCATCTGTTCGATGTTGTCATCCGACCCACCCAGCCAATATTGCATCGACAAAAACCAAGCCCGCAAATCCTGCGCCTTGCCCGGAACCCAGCGCAGAATCTTGGGCAAGCGGCGCAGCATCGACATTTGCTTTTCGCCGGAATTGGACGAGGTTTTGGCCGTAGGTTTCAGCTTTTTCAAAAGCTCCATCGTCATCGAGGCGGGCTTGGACATATCCAAGTCGCCCATCTTGGTCAGCTTGACGATGGCGCTGTCGGCCACAACGCCCACAAAGGCATCCGCGCGAGCGCGGGCGTCTTTCAGGTCGGGCAGGATGGCGGTGATATGCTCTTCGATGAAAAGCAGGTTGGCCACAACGATGTCAGCGGTTTTGAGCGCCTCTTTACACCGCGCGAGGGAAGCGGGGTTTTCGGCCCATTCGGCGGCGGCGTGAATAGAAATCGTCAGGCCAGGAAAATCTTTGGTCAGGCGCGGGGCGACGCGTGCGGCGGGGCCAGCGGCGTGTTGATCAAGCGTGACCACAACAATATTGTAGCCTACCCGCGTGCCATTCAAGGGGGGATCAGCGCGCATAATGTGCCTTTGCCTCGTACAAGGTTTCGACAGAAATCGCGGTGACACCCTTGGTTTGGGCGTAGGTTTCGGTGTTGCGGCGCGCTTTGCCGCGCACGAAGAAGGGGATCTTTTTCAACTCGGCTTCGGCATCTGACAGCCAGACGATATCGCCCGAGGGTTGCACCACGGGCACGGCCTGATCCAAGGATGCGGGTTCGGCGGGCATCGAACCCGCCTCTTCCGCTGCCGCGGGGGCGGCTTCAGCGGCCGCTTCCCGAGGTTTGTGCGCGCCGCCATGGTGCGAGGCACCCGCGTCATCGTGAAACTCAAAATCGTCGCGGAACATGTGCAGCAGGTGTTCTTCAAGCCCCATGACCAGCGGGTGAACCCATGTATCAAAGATTACATTGGCGCCTTCCCAACCCATTTGCGGCGAGTAGCGGGCGGGGAAATCTTGAACATGGACGGGGGCCGAGATCACCGCGCAAGGAATGCCAAGGCGCTTGCCGATATGGCGTTCCATCTGGGTGCCCAAGATCATTTCGGGCTGCAGCGCGGCTATGGCGGCTTCAACCTCCAGATAGTCGTCTGAAATCAGCGCCTCGACCCCGTAGTCTTTGGCCAAGGCGCGGATCGGGCGGGCCATTTCGCGATTAAAGCAGCCAAGGCCTGCGACCTCAAACCCCATTTCTTCGCGCGCAATGCGGGCGGCGGCGGCGACATGGGTGCCGTCGCCAAAGATAAACACGCGCTTGCCGGTGAGATAGGTGCTGTCAACGCTGCGCGTCCACCACGGCAAGCGCAGGCGCGTGGTATCAGTTTTCGGGGCAAGGCCGGTGATCTTGGACACTTCGGCCAGAAAATCGCGCGTCGCCCCAACGCCGATCGGGACGGTCTTGGTGTAGGGCTGTTTGAAATTCGTCTCTAGCCAACGGGCGGCGGATTCGGCGTGTTCGGGATACATCAGCACGTTGAAATGGGCAGCCCCTAGGCGCGCGATGTCAGACGGGCGGGCGCCCATTGGGGCCACAACATTCAAGCCGATGCCCATTTCACTCAACAGACGGGTCAGTTCGGTGATATCGTCGCGGTGACGAAAGCCCAAGGCGGTGGGGCCGATGAGGTTGGCGGTGATCTGTTCGGTGCGCGCACAAGGCTGGGCCAGATGGCGCACGATCTGCAAGAAGGTCTCATCGGTGCCGAAACCCTCTTTGCGCTGATAAGACGGCAGATCGAGCGCAATCACGGGCAGGCCAAGGTTCATCGACCCGGCCAGACCAGCGGGATTGTCTTGGATCAGTTCAGCGGTGCAAGACGCGCCAACAATGATCGCTTCCGGCGCAAACCGGTCAACGGCGTCTTGGCAGGCGCTTTTGAACAATGTGGCGGTGTCGCCCCCAAGATCGCGGGCCTGAAAGGTGGTGTAGGTTACAGGCGGGCGGTGATCGCGGCGTTCGATCATGGTGAACAAAAGGTCGGCGTAGGTGTCGCCTTGCGGGGCGTGCAGCACATAATGCAAGCCCTTCATCGCTGTGGCGACGCGCATTGCGCCAACATGGGGCGGGCCTTCGTAGGTCCACAGGGTAAGCTTCATGCCACACCCCCCAAAGCCGGGGGCGCTTCGCCCCCCGGACCCCCAGAGGATATTTGCGCACGTATGAAAACGCGGGTCATTCTGCCGCCTCCATATCAGGCGCAAGCGGCGCAAGCAGGGCGCGGCGGCGCAGGGGGCGGGCGAAGAGCGCGGCGAGGTCGCCGGCTTGTTCGTAGAAATGCACGGGCGTGAAGACGAGTTCGATGGCCCATTTGGTGGCCATGCCCTCGGCCTCGAGCGGATTGGCGAGGCCGAGGCCGCAAACGGTAAGATCGGCGCGGGCGGCGCGCGCACGGGTGAGTTGTTTATCGACATCTTGGCCTTCCGAGATCGTCGGGCCATGGGCCAGCAGGGCCAGATCGGGGCCAAGCAGATCGCGGTGCAGGAAGGGGGTGCCCACCTCGATCGCGGTCATGCCGCATTCGCGGGTGAGAAAGCGCGCCAAGGGGATTTCAAGCTGGCTGTCGGGGAAGAAGAAGATGGATTTGCCCGAAAGCGTTTGAGTTGCCGCCGCGACCGCTTTTTCAGCACGTGCGCGGGGGGCGGCGGTAACTTTGGCGAAAAGGTCGGGGTCAACGCCGAATTCGGTGGCTATGGCTTGCAGCCAAAGGGTCGTGCCTTCGGCACCAAAGGGAAAGGGCGCCGGAATGTGGCGCGCACCGCGACGGGTCAGGGCGGCATGGGTGTCTCCCAAGAAAGGTTGCAGCAGCGCAAAGACCGTGTTCGGCCCGATGGCCAACGCATCGGCACTGCGCCGCGCGGGCAGGCAGCGCACTTTGGTGATGCCAAGGGCAGCCAGTAGGGCCATCGCCTGATCTTCGACCACATCGGGCAAGGCCCCAACCAGCAGCAATTCCTTCTCAGCCGTCGCGCCCAATGTGGGCACCATCGAGGCAAGGCAGGCATCTTCGCCTTGGGTAAAGGTGGTCTCAATCCCAGAGCCGGAATAGTTCAGCACCCGCACATGGGGGGCGTGCTTGACGCTCATGCGTTCGGCGGCGCGGTGCAGGTCAAGTTTGATGACTTCGGAAGGGCAAGAGCCCACCAAGAAGAGTTGACGTATGTCAGGCCGGCGTGACAGCAGGCGATCCACCTCGCGGTCAAGTTCAGTTTGGGCATCGGCCAAACCGGCCAAGTCTTTCTCTTCCAGAATGGCGGTGCCAAAGCGGGGTTCGGCGAAGATCATCACACCTGCGGCCGACTGTAACAAATGGGCGCAGGTGCGGCTTCCAACAACCAGAAAGAAAGCGTCCTGCATCTTGCGGTGCAGCCATATGATTCCCGTCAGACCGCAGAACACCTCACGCTGGCCGCGCTCTTTCAGCACGGGGGTGTTGGTGCAACCCAAGGCGGGGGCGGGCGCGTTCATGCCGGCACCGCCGCATCCAACCGCGCGGCGCGCAGCTTCAGAATGAACTGCGCGGCGTTCACGGCGTAGGTGGCATAGGCCACCAAAGCCAAGGTCATCTGACCGACAGGGTCCAAAACGCCGGTGAAAAGGCTTAACAAATAGGCGGTGTGCAGGGCGATTACGCCAAAGCTGAACACATCCTCCCAGTAGAACGCCGGGGCCAAAAGGTACTGGCCGAAAACGACTTTCTCCCAAATGGCGCCGGTGATCATGATCACATAGAGAAAGCCAGTCTTCACGATGATCGAGATCGTGGCCGCTTCATATCCCATGCCGGTGTAGATGTAGCGCAGCACCAAAACCAACGAGACGGCAAAGGCCAAAAACTGCAAAGGCGCCAGAATGCCTTGCACCAAAGTCCACACCGTCGCATCGCGCCGCACACGCTCTTCGGGCGTGTAAAGCGCGGGCCGGCGATCTTGGTCGAGACGATTCTTGGTCATAAACAGGCTTTCACGTGTCAGGTCCATGACATGATCCTAGCCCTGCGATCTCGAATGTGTCAACCAAAACTTACACAATTTTGGTTTACACCATGTGAAATGAGGGGAGGAGAGTGGCGGCTTCTTGCTGCGAAAAATTGACCTCTTTCCTATTATAAAACAACTACTTGCAAAATTAACGCACGAGAACTATAAGAAATAGTGTCAATTTTCTTTGACAATGCGGCAGACCTAAAGGAAAGTTGACGGCAAGGATGGCCCCAATTGTGCTGACAGACTCAGGCGCAAGATCGACGGGCCGCCCCAAGGGGAGCCGTGCTGATGCAAGAAATTCAGGCGCAAGATCAAGGGCGTGCGGGGTCCAAGGACAGCGCCGGGGTGATCTATTTCGCCTCACAAGTGGTCTCACTGTTGGCAGAGCGGAACTGGAGAACCTTCTCCGAATTACGCGAACCCGTGGTGTCGGGCCTGATCACGGCGGCCTTATCGGGCAAGAAAGATGCTTTTGCCGATCTGCTGCGCGAATTGAAAAAGGCGCGCGTCAGTGCCGCGGCGTTGGCCGATCTTTACATTCCCGAAGCGGCGCGCCGCATGGGCGACGCTTGGGCCGACGATCAGATGTCGTGGCTGGATGTTTCGATCGGCGTGGGGCGGCTGCAAAGCCTGCTGCGCGAGATTGGCATGGCCTGGGTGGCCGATCAGGCGGGCGATACGGGGCATGGCACGGTCTTGCTGATTGTGCCCGACCGCGAACAGCACACGCTAGGGCCAATGGTGGCCATGGGGCAAATGCGCCGCTATGGGATTTCGGTTTGCTTACGAATTGCCCCATCGCACAACGAATTGCGCAGTCTTATGGCGGCGCGGCAATTCGATGGGGTGCTGATCTCAATCGCGACCAAAGACAAATTGGAATCGGTGTCCAATACCGTTCAATTCATCAAGGCGGTGTCTGGAAAGCCGATGCCGATCGTGGTGGGCGGGGCGGTGACGCCAAAAGTAGAAGATCTTGCAGCCGCGACGGGGGCAGATCTTGCCTCAAATGATATCTGCGAAGCCCTTGAATCCCTTGGTCTTAAGTTTGACGCATCCTGCGTGCTTCGGCGCGCGTAACATACCGCTGTCCCGGTCAACCGGGTGGGTGGCAAGAATGGGCAAGCCCAGTGAACACTGATACCACGCATTTCCTTGCAGGCATGTCGATGCCGCTGATCGATCCGGGCTTTTTGTCCGAGGTTTTGTCGACGGCGTCTGACATCACCCTGATGGTCAGTGCAGATAAGATCGTCACCGCCGTTATGGTGAACCCGCATCACCCGGCCTTCGGTCGGTTGGACACGTGGGTTGGCACCAAAATCATCGATCTGGTGTCAGACGACAATCATGACAAATTGAACCACCGCATAGCCGCGCTGAACAAGCCCGGCGCGGGCTCTGTCACGGCGGAAGTGAACCACTACGATGCCGCCTTGCTGGAATTTCCAGTGCGCTACACGATGCACCTGATCCGCAGCGACAAATCCATTCTGATGCTGGGCCGCGATATGCGCCCGATTGCCGAAATGCAGCAGCAGCTGGTCATGGCGCAAATAGCCCTTGAGCGAGATTATGAATCGCAGCGCGAAATGGACACCCGCTATCGCGTCTTGATGGAAGCGACCCGCGATGCCGTGGTGTTGCTGGCCATGAACAACGGGCGCATCGCCGACCTAAATGCCGCAGCCGCGCTGATGTTGGGCGGCTCACGCGCCGATCTGGTCGGCGCAGCCATCGCACAGGAATTCGAAGGCCGCCGTCGGGGTGAGTTCTTGGAAAGCCTGTCCAACATCGCCTCGGCCGACTCGGTGAGCCCTGTGGAGTTGATTGCGCGCCGATCGCAGCGCAAATTACGCGTTATTCCAAAGCTGTTCCGCGCTGCAGGCGAACGCCTGATGCTGTGCCGGCTTGAAGCGACTGAACACAGCCCAACGCAGCAAAGCGAATCTAACGAAAACTTTGAACGCCTGTTCCATGAAGGCGTCGATGCCGTGGTGTTTTTGGATGGCGACGGCATCATCACCTTTGGCAATGATTCCTTCCTAAAGCTGACCGACAGCACCCACCTTTCGAACGTGCGCGGCCGATCTTTGGCCGATTTTCTGGCACGCGGCACGGTGGACCTGCGGGTCTTGCTAGACAATGCCAAGCGCAGTCGCCATTTGCGGATTTTTTCCACCAAGATCGTGAACGAGTTTAACGGGCAAGTGGCGGTCGAAATTTCGGCCACTTATCTGAACGACCGCCCCAATCCCGGCTTTGGCCTGATGATCCGCGATGTCAGCCGGGTAGAGTTTATGCGCCGGCCCACCACTTCGGGGACGGACGAGGGGATGCGCGGCGTGATGGATTTGGTGGGGTCGTCGACCCTGAAAGACATTGTGGCCGAAACCACCGATGTTGTTGAAAAGATGTGTATTCAAACGGCCGTCGACCTAACGCGCAACAACCGTGTCGCTGCGGCCGAAATGCTGGGCCTGTCGCGGCAGTCACTTTATGTCAAACTGCGCAAGTTTGGCTTGCTTAGCAAAGACGACGAATAAGACAACAATTTAAAGCAAAGTCCAAGCGCCCAGTTCCGGGCGCTTTTTTGTTATGGCAAAGGAAAACTCGGGGCTTGATCGACTCGAAAATGTAAGGCAAAGTTGACACATGTCTGTATCGCCCGCCTTACACACCTCGACCTACCCGCAGCCCAAAGCCATGCTTGAGCTGATCAAACCCATTACATGGTTCCCGCCCATGTGGGCCTATTTGTGCGGTATCGCATCCGTCGGGGTATCGCCTTGGGGCGTTTGGCCGATGGTGGTTTTGGGCGTGCTGCTGGCAGGGCCTGTGGTCTGCGGCATGTCGCAGGCGGCGAATGATTGGTGCGACAGGCATGTCGATGCCGTGAACGAACCGCATCGGCCGATCCCGTCAGGGCGCATTCCAGGTCGCTGGGGGCTGTGGATTGCGCTGACTATGTCGGTTCTTTCTTTGCTGTTGGGCTGGCAGCTGGGCACTTGGGGCTTTGCCGCCACCGTGGTGGGCGTGCTGGCCGCTTGGGCCTATTCGGTGGAACCTGTGCGCCTGAAACGGTCAGGCTGGTGGGGGCCGGGACTGGTTGGCCTGTGTTACGAAGGGCTGCCGTGGTTCACAGGCGCTGCCGTTCTGTCGCAGGGGATGCCCAGCTTTCAGGTTTGCACCATGGCGCTGCTATATGCGCTTGGGGCGCATGGCATTATGACGCTGAACGATTTCAAGGCACTGGAGGGCGACAAGCTGCACGGCGTGCGATCCTTGCCCGTGACCTTGGGGCCAGAGGTTGCCGCCCGCGTCGCTTGCACGGTGATGGGCTTGGCGCAGGCTTTGGTGATTGCGCTCCTGCTCGTTTGGGGCAAGCCGGTTCACGCGCTGGGCGTTGGGCTGCTTTTGGCGGGGCAGGTCTGGGCCATGGGGCGGCTGCTGCAAGACCCCAAGGCCAAAGCGCCTTGGTACAATGCCACGGGGGTTGCGATGTATGTCAGCGGCATGATGATCACGGCCTTTGCGCTGCGCAGTCTGGGGGTCATGCCATGAAGCACCTGTCTTGGGGGTCAATCTTTCGCCTTGGCGCGGTGCAGATGTGCCTTGGGGCCATTGTCGTGCTGTGCACGTCCACCTTTAACCGTCTGATGGTGGTAGAAGCGGGTTTGCCCGCCGTGCTGCCGGGGCTGTTGGTAGGCCTGCATTATGCGGTGCAGATCACCCGACCAACATGGGGCTATAAGTCCGACACAGGCGGCAAACGCACAAAGTTTATCATCGGCGGCATGGCGGTTTTGGCACTGGGCGCTTTGGCGGCGGCTGTGGGCTTTGTGCTGATGGGCACGATGTTTTGGGCAGGCTTGGGGCTGTCAGTTCTGGCTTACGCCATGATCGGCGCGGGGGTGGGGGCATCAGGCACCTCGCTTTTGGCGCTGCTGGCAACCACAACCCACCCGCGCCGCAGGGCAGCAGCCGCGACGATCACGTGGTTGATGATGATCTTTGGCATCGCAGTCACAGCCACAATTGTTGGCAAAGCGCTTGATCCTTACTCGCAAACACTGCTGCTGAAAGTGGTGGCTTTGGTGGGGGCTGGGGCGGTGGCACTGACCAGTTTGGCCGTTTGGGGCATTGAAAAGCACTACCCAACCGCCACAGTTCGGGAAAAGCCCCTGCCCTTCCGCCAAGGCTTGGCCGAGATTTGGAACGAGCCTCGTGCCCGCAACTTCACCATCTTCATCTTCCTGTCGATGGTCGCCTATTTCATGCAGGAACTGATCCTGGAACCCTATGCAGGGCTAGCCTTTGGCTTCACACCGGGGCAGTCGACGCAATTGTCGGGCGCGCAAAACGGCGGGGTTTTCGTGGGCATGCTGACAGTGGGCATCGCCGCCACCGGCTTTCACATTGGGTCGCTGCGCGCTTGGGTTATGGCCGGATGCACCGGATCGGCGCTGGCTTTGCTGGCGATTGCGCTGGCGGGCCAAATGGCGGCTGGGGCGACACTGATCCAACCGGCTACGATAGCCTTGGGCTTTTTCAACGGGATGTTTGCCGTCTCGGCCATAGGCTCGATGATGGCGCTGGCCGGAGAAGGGCGCGAGGCGCGGGAAGGCACGCGCATGGGCCTGTGGGGGGCGGCGCAAGCCGTGGCGGCAGGTGTTGGTGGCGTTTTGGGCGCAGGTGCGGTCGATCTGGCACGGCATTTTATCGCCACGCCCACGGCCTTTGGCGTGGTCTTTATCGCCGAAGCTGCCCTTTTCGTCGCAGCCACCCTGATGGCCCAACAGATTATCGAAGGGCGCACCGCGCCTGAGTTTCGCAGCTATGTACCGGGAGAATGACATGTTTGACGTTGTGGTGATCGGCGGCGGACCTTCGGGCGCAACAGCGGCCAATGATTTGGCCCGCGCTGGGGTGGATGTGGCATTCTTAGACAGGGCGGGGCGGATCAAGCCCTGCGGTGGGGCCATTCCGCCGCGCTTGATTGAAGATTTCTCGATCCCAGAAGAGCAATTGGTGGCGCATATCCAAACCGCGCGGATGATCTCGCCCACACAGCGGCTGGTTGATATCCCGATTGAGGGTGGCTTTGTCGGCATGGTTGACCGCGAGCATTTCGACGAATTCCTGCGGGTGCGGGCGGTCGAAAACGGGGCAGAGCGCGTCACCGGAACCTATCTGCGGCTGGAACGTGACGCCAAAGGCACCCATGTGATCTACCGCGACAAGGCATCGGGCGAAGAAATGCGCCTTTTGACCAAGCTGGTGATCGGGGCCGATGGCGCACGGTCAAACGTCGCCAAAACTGAAGTTCCCGGCGGCGACAAAATCCCCTATGTCATTGCCTATCATGAGATTATTAAGGCCCCTGTCGGATCGAACCTCTACGATCCCGGTCGCTGCGATGTGATCTATGACGGCAAAATCAGCCCTGATTTCTACGGCTGGGTCTTTCCGCACGGGCAGCACGCCAGCGTTGGCATGGGCACGGGGATTGACGGGATCGACCTGAAACAAGCCACGGCTGATCTGCGCGAAGCCTCGGGCCTGACGGGTTGCGAAACCATCCGCCGCGAAGGCGCGCCCATTCCGCTGCACCCAATGGATCGGTGGGACAATGGCCGCGACGTGGTGCTGGCAGGCGATGCGGCGGGGGTGGTGGCACCCTCATCCGGCGAGGGGATTTATTACGCCATGGTCGGCGGGCGGGTGGCGGCCATAGCGGCGCAGGCCTGCTTGGCCACGGGGCGGGCATCCAAGCTGCGGTTGGCGCGCAAGATGTTCATGAAGGAACATGGCACGGTGTTCAAAGTGCTGCGGTCTATGCAAGACGCCTATTACAAATCTGACGAGCGCCGAGAAAGATTTGTCAGCCTGTGCCACGATGTTGACGTGCAAAAGCTGACGTTCGACGCCTATATGAACAAAAAGCTGGTCAACGCACGGCCCTTGGCGCATCTGAAGATCGGCTTCAAAAACATCAGACATCTTATGGGCTGGGTGGCCCCGGAACACGTATGATCGAAATGGTTCCCGCTTGGGTCGACGGAGTGTTGACCCCTGTTGAAAAGCTAGACGCGCATCAGCGCGGTCTGCGCCATTTGGCTGTGTCGGTCTTTGTGATGAACGGCCCGCGCACTTTGCTGCAACGCCGCGCTTTGGGCAAATACCACACGCCGGGCCTGTGGGCCAACGCCTGCTGTACCCATCCTCGTTGGGGAGAGGCCCCGCTTGACTGTGCCACCCGGCGGGTGCGCGAAGAACTGGGCCTGACGGGCGCGACCTTGCGCCTTGTGGGCGGCACAGAATACCGCGCCGACGTGGGCGGCGGGTTGATCGAGCATGAGGTGGTGGATTTGTTCGTGGCCGAAGTGCCGCTGGATGTGCCGCTCCGCCTCAACCCTGATGAGGTGATGCAGGTGGAATGGGTGTCGCTGTCTGACCTGTCTGATCAGATCAAAGCTGACCCAGCCCGTTTTACCCCTTGGCTGCGGATTTATCTGGCCGAGGGCTGGGGCAAAGTGGCCCAAACTCTGCAAGGCAGCGACCAAGCCCATGCCTAAACGCCAGCGGGTCTTTCTGTTGGGGGCCACGGGCACAATCGGGCGCGCCACGGCGGCGGCTTTGTTGACCAAGGGGCACGAAGTTGTCTGCCTAGTGCGGGCGAAATCCGGCGATCCGCGCCGTGGCTTGCCCCAAGGTGTCACGCTGCGCTTTGGTGATGTGACCGATCCGGCATCGTTGGAACGCGACGGCTTTGCTGGCGAGCGGTTTGATGCGATGGTCTCGTGCCTCGCCTCGCGCAGTGGCACGCCCAAAGACGCTTGGGCGATCGACCACCGCGCCCATTCTGAGGCGTTGCGCATCGCCAAGGCGGCGGGGGTTGGGCAAGTCGTTCTTCTGTCAGCCATCTGCGTGCAGCGCCCACTTTTGGCTTTTCAGAAAGCCAAACTGGCGTTTGAGTCGGAATTGGCAGCCTCTGGCCTGACCTATTCCATCGTGCGGGCCACGGCGTTTTTCAAATCTTTGTCGGGTCAGGTGGCGCGGGTGCAAGCGGGCAAGCCGTTCTTGATCTTTGGCGATGGCACTTTGACAGCCTGCAAACCGATCAGCGATGCCGATCTTGGCACCTATCTGGCAAATTGCTTGGATGATCCAACCCGTCACAACCGCATCCTACCCATCGGCGGGCCAGGCCCTGCCCTGACCGCGAAAGAGCAGGGCGCGGCTTTGTTTACCTTGCTCAACCAAACCCCAAAATTTCGCAGTGTTCCCGTGGGGTTCTTGGATGGCATCATCGCGGTTCTGTCCGTTTTGGGCAAACTGTCACCCAAACTGCGCGACAAGGCCGAACTGGCGCGCATCGGGCGTTATTATGCAACCGAGTCCATGTTGGTGCTAAACCCCGTTACGGGCAAATATGATGCAAATGCCACCCCGTCTTCGGGCAAGGACAGGCTGGTTGACCACTATGCCCGCCTGTTGCGCGGCGAGGCAAAGGTCGACTTGGGCGAACACGCCGTATTTTAGCCGAACGGGGCAAGGATGCACCCCTGTATAGACCTTGACCCAAGAACATGGTTAGCTAAACCCAACTGAAAGAACAGCGCCTTCGTTTGGCCTTGGGCCAACGGCAGCGTCGATCAAAAGGACCGCGACCATTCCAGCAAAATTGCATCCTGTGATCCTATGCGGCGGCTCTGGCACACGGCTTTGGCCCCTCTCGCGCAAAAGCTTTCCCAAGCAGTTTTCGGCCATTTCCGGCGATGAAACGCTGTTTCAAGCCTGCGTGCGGCGGTTCACCGCACCGGAATTTGCCGCACCTGTGGTGATTTCTGGGTCAGACTTTCGCTTTATCGTGAAAGATCAACTGTCCGCCATTGGCGCATCGGCGCAAGCGACCCTGATCGAACCCGAAGCCCGCAACACCGCACCCGCCATTCTGGCCGCAGCCTTGCTGTTGGACCAAACCGAACCGGGGGCCCTGATGATCGTCGCCGCCTCGGATCATGTGATCCCGCAGAGCGCGCAGTTTCGCGCGGCGGTTTTGGCAGCTGTGCCCACGGCGCAATCGGGGCAGATTGTCACCTTTGGCATCAAGCCTGATCGGGCCGAGACGGGCTATGGCTGGCTGGAACTGTCGCAGCCCACCCCCGATTTCGCGCCGCTAGCGCAGCCCTTGCGCCGCTTTGTCGAAAAGCCCGATGTGGCCCGCGCACAGGCGATGTTGGCAGACGGGCGTCATGCGTGGAATGCGGGGATCTTTTTGGTCAGCACGACCGACCTGATCGCGGCCTTTGCAGCCTTTGCCCCGCAAATTCTGCAAGGGGTGCGGGCCTCGGTTGCGGCCATTCATCACGATCTGGGCTTTGCCCGCTTGGGGGCTGCGGATTGGGCCACCCTACCCGACCTGTCGATTGACTATGCCGTGATGGAAAAGGCCCAAAACCTGTCGGTTATGCCCTATAACGGTGCTTGGTCTGACCTTGGCGGGTGGGAGGCGGTTTGGCGCGATTCCACCCCCGATGCCAAGGGCGTTGTCACCCATGGCAATGCGCTGGCGATAGACTGCACCAACAGCCTGTTGCGGTCAGAAGCGGGCAGCTTGCAATTGGTGGGCATCGGGCTGGACAATATCGTGGCCGTCGCCATGCCAGATGCGGTGCTGATCACCACAAAAGACCGCGCGCAAGATGTGAAGCTGGCGGTGACGCAGTTGAAGGCGCAAAAGACCCAACAGGCCGAAACCTTTCCGCGCGATCACAGGCCTTGGGGCTGGTATGAAAGCCTGGCCTTGGGTGAGCGCTTTCAGGTCAAGCGCATTGTCGTGCTGCCGGGGGCGGCGCTTAGCCTGCAAAGCCATCGCCACCGCGCCGAACACTGGATAGTGGTCGAGGGCACGGCGAAAGTGACCATCGATGCCGATGTGCGCCTGATTTCAGAAAACCAATCCGTCTATATCCCCTTGGGGGCGGTGCATCGGCTGGAAAACCCCGGCAAGGTCAACATGGTGCTAATCGAGGTGCAAACCGGCACCTACTTGGGCGAAGATGACATCATCCGCTATGAAGACATCTACGCCCGTGGTCAGGGCGCCAAGGGCTAGGCGATTGAGCTAAGCCTTCACTCAGGCTCTGCCGTGCCTTGCGCGCCACGCGCTTTGAACATTTGGGCGATCAAATCGCGCTGCACCATGCTTTCCAGAACATTGGCCAAAACCGCGCTGCGGGCATTGCCCAGTTTTTGTTTCCGCCTTGGACGCAGATTGACAAGGTCAAAATCTAACCCCGCCGCCGCCAGCACGGGGGCCAAATAGGTGGGAAAATTTGGAACGGCATCTTCGTAATAGATCTGGATCGGGGTTATCCCGTGCCGCTTAAAGAACGCCATCCACTGTGCATCTTCCTTGATAAATCCGCGCATATGTTTGCGCGCCTGATGAATGTCAAAATCCATTGCGGCGTTAAAGTCTTCGCCAGCCTTTGAGGCATCCCAAACATCCAGCTCTTCGGCGGTGTATTTTGAAACGGTCTGCTCAAAGATGTTGGCGCGCCGAATATAGACCCAAACAGCCTTGGCAAAGAACTTAGCGAAGGGCGCGGTGCGGTTGGGCGCACCATTGGGTGCGATCATGTCAGACAGTTTCAGCACAATGGGAAACATCACCTTGTCAAAAAACACCGGCTCACCCGCGCGGTGGCGCTGCACGATGCTGAAAGCTTGCGTCCAGTTTTCAACGCCTTTGGTCAAAGCAAGGTGGTAAAATGCCTCTGTCTGGCTAGAGGGGCGACCGGTGGCATTTTGAAAATCGTCCACAATCATGGTGGACCCACTGCGCTGAGTGGCACAAAAAATGATGGCGGGGGCGTCATAGGTCATGGCTTGCGGCCGTAAATGCCAAAGGCATACGCGCTTAAGCCCGCCATAAGCCCGCCAGATGATAGCACCAACCGCGCGATGGCTGCGCGCAGATCGTCGGCGGTAAAGGCCACCCTGCAGATCACAGTTACAATCACCTTTAAAAATGCAGATTGAAATATACTCTAAAGTTATACCTTAAGGGTATATCGCCCTAAGATCAACCAAATTGGTATGGGCGTGCCGAAAAACTGACAGGGGGCAGGGTTCGCAGGTGATGCCCAGACGGTAAGCCGCCCTACACATTGCCCAAAGCGGCGCGCAGGTTCACTTCGGCGTTTTCCAAGATGGCGCTCATGGCGACTTACATTCCTTGATAGCCCCCACAGCAGGGGCTTTCGTCGTGACGCAGGCGATTCTTTCCGCAAACTCCAAGGCGGTTCGGGAAGTTCCGCAAGCCGTCAGATAGGCAAACCGCTCCATGCACGAGGGGGCGCATCATGACACTCCCGCACCACATTTTCAAAACTCTGTCGCGACAGGAACGGGTTGTCGCACGATCACAACAGCCGGTCTTTGGTCTATGCCGTTACCCGCATGGACATTCCGCCGTCAATTGTCAGAACTTCCCCTGTGATAAACTCATTGCAAATCATTGACATTGCCCCTTCGGCAACGTCGGACGTGTTACCTTCGCGGCGCAGCAGGATGCGATTGGCAATGTTGTGATCTCGAGCCGCATCGCTCATTTGAGCGTGAAAGCGGGTGCGTATGATGCCGGGGGCTACAACATTCACGCGTATTCCTGCGGAGGCATTGTCAAAGGCAAGGGCCTTGGCCAAGGGGATCAAAGCCCCTTTAACCGTCTGGTAGGCCACTGAGTTCGGACAACCGCGTAGACCCGCGACGGACGAGATCAACAAGACGCTGCCGCCCTCCTTGGCAAGCCACGGATGGGCTGCGCGGAAGAGGTGAAAGACCGGATGGACATGCAGATCGAAGGCGTCCATCCAACTGTCGGCTGTCAACGCCAAAACGCTGCCCGGTACCGGACCTCCGGCGGAATGGATGAGGATGTCGAGACGCCCAAAGGCATTTGCAGCATCCTCAACCAGTGAGGTCGCCTCGGCCGGTTTGGAAACGTCGCCCAAAGCGATCTTAACCCGATCTTTTCCAAAGGTGGACTGCAACTGCTCAGCCTCAGCGGTAGAGGTGCGCCCATTCACCACAACTTTGGCACCGGCGGTTAGAAGATGCCGGGCGATCTCTAGCCCGATCCCCCGCGTGCCGCCGGTGATTACGGCGAGCTTGTCTGAAACATCGTACACAGTCGTTCCCTTTCTGCTTTTGGCCTAAGCCATGTCTGTGCGTGGTCCTTCGCCCTTAAGATACGGTGGCCACGCTTGCTTTTCATTTACCCGGATGATTGCCCGTATCGAGAATAAAGCCGCAAGCTGTTTATCCGGCCTGCGCGGCGGAACCTGACCTTCCCCGCGGATGCGCCGGGTATTTTGCGGCCCACGGGGCTGCACGTTCAACCTCGGCAGCAAGGGCAATGATCAGAGCTTCCCCATAAGGTTGCCCTACAAATTGCACCCCGATCGGCAGGCCCGAAGACGACCAGCCCATAGGCAAAGAGAGGGCGGGCTGGCCTGAAATATTGAACGGATAGGTGAAGGGAATATAGGCCAAGTCGTCATCAGACGCGCGTTCGGTCACGGCTAGGAACGTATCCAGTTGCGGCGGAACCTGGGCCACTGTCGGCAAAATTATGCAGTCCCAATCTGACATCCGCCGGATGATGTCGCGCCCGCGCCCGAAGAGTTCTTCGGTTGCCTTGATGTAGTCGACCGCCGACCACCTTTTGCCGCGCTCGGCGCACCAGGCCGAAAAGGGGTCACTGAATTCAGCCGGATCGCCAAGGTCGTTCGCGGCACTTTCAGAATGGCACATGACGCGAAAGATCGCTCCAAGTCCGGTCAAATCGACTTTTGCTTCGCCCACGGTATGGCCCATCGATTGCAACAGGGCACCGGTCTGTTCAACCGCCGCCACCACTTCGGGGTCTATCCATTGGTCACTGGTCACCAGCATGCCAATCCGTAATCTTGGGGGGTCCATCATGGTCGACGACAAGAACGACTGGGTGGGTGGAGGGGCATAATAAGTGTCTCCAGCCTCGTATCCCGCCATAACATCAAGCATCAGCGCGGCATCAGCAACTGTGCGAGCAATCGGGCCATGAGTGATAAGCCCCCCACGAGGGTTAAAATAAGGCGCGCTTGAAACCCGCCCACGCGAGGGTTTGATACCGACAACGCCGCAACAACTGGCGGGTACGCGGATCGATCCGCCACCGTCCGAACCTTCTGCAATTGGCGACATGCAAGCTGCAACTGCAGCGGCTGAACCACCGCTAGAGCCACCTGCAATCTTGTCAAAGTCCCATGGGTTGCGGGTGGGTGGAAAGAGGCCAAAGGCGGTTGTCGCTCGGTTGCCGAACTCTGGCGTGTTGGTCTTGCCAAGCGGGATGCCACCTGCCTCACGCAAGCGGCGCGCCACGGCAGCGTCAAGCGTTGGCACGTTGTTTTTACGCATGCGCGAACCGTAGGTGGTCAGCATACCTGCCGTGTCGGTCAGGTCTTTCAACGCATAGGGCACACCGGACAGGGGCAGGTCTTCTCCGGCGTCAATGCGGCGTTGGGCAGCGTCGGCCGCAGCGAGAGTAAATGCACGATCGACAGTGACAAAGGCCCCAATATCGCCGTCAGCTAAGGGGATTCGGTCAAGATAGGCCTTGGCCAATTCTGGTGCAGACACCTCGCGTTTGCGGACTTTCTCTCTTAGTTCCAGCGCAGACAGCCTAAAGATTTCATCCAGTTCTTCGTTCATTTCATTCCCCCTAGTTGCCCTAAATTCATGAGTTTTTTGCGTTTCGCGGTCATCTCTTCGCCGAGTGAATAATCGACAGCCTTATGCTGTCACACGTCGGGATCAACGATCCATTGACAAAAAAACATCATCGTGCTGTACATATTGTACTACAAGTTTTCCGCTTCGTATAGAGGCCTGGTCAACGCGAAAAGCGACGCAATACCTCGGCAGGGCATCACTGATGCGGTTGAACCCTTGAGCTGTCCAAACTTCGTAATCAACAAAGAGGAGATAAGAATGTTTATGAAAAAACTGGGTGTTCGCCTGGTGCTTTGCGCCACTTTTGCAACTCTAGCCGCACCGGCTTTTGCGCAGGGCCCGACCATTTGCATGGTGCACAACAATGCGGATCACCCCTCCATCACGGCGGTAGCAAAAGGAATGTCGGATGAGGCGGCGAACTTCGGCGCTGAAATCACCTTCCTGGACCCCGCGTTTGACCCCGTAAAGCAAGTTGCGATGATCGAAGACTGCGTTTCGCGTAAGGCAAATGTTATCGTCGTCAATGCAGTCGATCCGGCCGCCGTTGTTCCCGCAATCAAAAAGGCGAAAGAAGCTGGCATTTTTGTGATCATGCAGAATGCTGACACGACCCCTGAAGGTAAGGGCTTTACCGAAGCATTCATCGGCAGCCAGTCGTTCGATCAGGGCTATGCCGTGGGTGAGATGATCGTCAAGGCACTCAACGGCGCAGGCAAGGTCGCTGTCATCACCGGCAAAACTGGCCAGACCGACTCGGTCAACCGCACGTCGGGCATGGAAGCCGCTTTCAAGGATGCAAATGCCACGATTGAATTGATCGCAGTGCAGCCGGCTGACTGGAGCAAAGACAAAGCGATGACGGTCATGCAAGACGTGCTGACCCGTTTCCCGCAAATTGACGCTGTCTTCGGTCACGACGATCCAATGGCTTTGGGTGCGTTGGAAGCTATCAAGGCACAAGGACGCGAAGCCGAAATCAAGGTCTTTGGCGTTAACGGCAACAAGGAAGCCTGTGCCGCCATCAAGAGCGGCGAAATGTATGGTACCGCGCTTCAGTTGAGCTATCTTGTGGGCGTCTACACGGTTCGTGCGGCCTATGACCTTACCCAGGGTCGGCTTATCTCCAAAACAATTCTGGCACCTACCGCTCCGGTGACACCCGAAACGGTCGCCCAGTGGGAAGGCCAGTGCTGGTAAGCTGAGGTAAGATCAGGATCCAAAAGGTAGGTCATGAACAGTCAAGAAGTCGACCCTTCCCGCCGACCCGACGTTCCTTCGAACAAGGCGCCTCCCGCAAAAAGCGGGGGGCGTCGTCGCCATTGGTCTGAACCATTGCGCAATCAAACCGCCGTGGTGTTGCTGGTCGTCTTAGTCATCGCGGGCAGCTTGCTTTCAGACGTCTTTCTGACACCGCGCAATCTTTTGAACATCCTTTGGGCAGTATCGCTTTTGGGCATTGTATCGCTCGGCCAAACAGTTTTGCTGCTGACCGCACGTTTCGATATGTCGGTTGCCGGTGTGGTCGGCCTTGCAGGTATCGTGACCGTGTTGGCCCAAATCAACGGGTTTGGTCTTATTGCTTCGATCGGCTTTGGCCTTGGGTCTGGCGTTCTGGTTGGGCTATGCAACGGGGTGCTCGTTCTGGCCACGGGTGCCAACCCATTCCTAGTGACGCTGGCGGTCAACCTTCTGGTTTATTCACTTGCTCTATCTCTGACCGAATCAAAGACGCTTTATGCAACCATTCCAGAGTTCAACCTGATCGGTCGTGGCCAATTATTCGGCTTCTTGCATTACTCTGTTATTGTATTTCTAGCTTTAGCTGTCGGACTAGAATTTGTGCTGCGCCGCACAATTCCAGGTCGCACGATCTATGTCGCAGGGCTTAACGAAGTGGCAGGTCGCTTGTCGGGTTTACGCCTTCAGATCACCAAACTGTCAGCCTTTGTTCTGTGCAGTGGTTTGGCGGCTTTGACCGGCATCATCATGACCTCGCGGATCAACAGCACAATTGCGAGTTCGGGGTTCGGGATGGAGTTCGATTCCATCATCGCGGCGGTCTTGGGCGGCACAAGCCTATTCGGCGGCCGCGGCGGCACACTGCGGACGATCGTAGGGGTTGTCGTGTTGGGTGTGATCAACAATCTGCTCGTTCTACTAAACGTGCCATCCGAGGCGCAGCAGATCGCTAAAGGACTTGTTTTCTTGGCTGTGGTCTTGGCCGACAGCGCCCTGAGACGGAGTTGAGCGGATGAAAAGACTTTTGGGACTATTAGAGAACCACAGCGCTGCCCTTTTGGTCTTTGGGCTCGTGATTGCCTTCGGCTCGTCGGCACCAGCGACATTTCTGACCGGCTCCAACTTTGAAAACATCGCACGACAAATCTCGCTGGATGCGCCGATGGTCTTTGGCCAAATGGTCGTTCTCATCGCAGGTGGCATTGATATATCGGTGGGCTCAACCATGGCCATGGCCGCATCCCTTGCCATCGGGCTGCAACCCTATGGCACGCCAGTCGCAGTGCTTGGGGCACTGGGATTTGGTCTGGGGGTTGGGATCGTGAATGGTCTGTTGGTTACAAAAGGCAAAATCGTCGCCTTTGTTGCCACTCTCGGCACAATGAGTTTGGTGCGCGGGTTGCTATTAACCTATACGGGGCAGGCTTCGCTGGTGGGAATAGATCCAGCCTTTACCTTTTGGGGTGACGGGCAGATTGGGCCGGTGCCGGTATCATTTCTGGTGGTCCTTGCGATGCTGTTGGGCCTTTACGCACTGCTTGGGCATTTGCGGCAGGGGCGCAATCTTTACGCTATTGGCGGCAACAAGGATGCGGCCTTCCTTGGCGGGGTTTCAGTCAACAAAGGCTTGATGCTGGCTTTCATGCTTAGCGGGCTGATGGCGGCTGTCTCAGGTGTTCTTGTGGCCTCGCGGTTGAACTCGGCCTCGGTGCAGCTTGGAGCCGATGCACCGCTTATGTCGATTTCGGCAGCGCTGATCGGCGGTGCCAGCCTCTTCGGCGGCAAGGGCAGCATTATTGCTGCCTTTTTCGGTGTGCTAGCACTGGGGATTCTCAACAACGGCATGAACTTGCTGGGCGTCCCCACCTATACCCAAATCGCAGTTCGCGCCCTGATCTTGATCACCATTGTCGTGATAGACGCGCTGGCAACACGGCTGCGCCGCGCCGAGTTGGACAATGCGCGCATCCTAGAATGAATTCGCCCCCCATGACCGTAGGCCAAAAATGACCAAGATCATCCGCATCGCCACCACCTCGCTTGCCACGCTAGAGGACTTTGCGCCGCCCTATAATCTTAGCCACCCCGACCCCAAAGCCACTTTCGCGCGCGGTTTGGCGCTGATCGATGCCGCAGCAGCCAGCGGAGCTCATCTGGTCTGTCTGCCTGAGACATTCATGGCTGCAGGCCTTCCCGCCGCACGCATCCCCGAGCTGGCCGAGCCTTTGGATGGCCCGTCCTTTCAGGCCATGTCAGAAAGGGCACGGCGCCATAAGATACATGTCGTAGCCGGCATGTTCGTGCAAATGGGCACCCGGGTCGAAAACCACGCCATCTTGATCAACGCTGCGGGGGAATTGGTTGGCACTTACTCCAAGAAACACCCAACCGAGGGCGAGATAAGTGGCGGCATCACACCGGGCAGCAGGGCTGCGGTATTTCAGACCGATATCGGCCGGATCGGGCTGGCCATCTGCTTCGATCTGAACTGGGCCGATCTGTGGCAAGACATGGCAGATCAGGGGGCAGAGATCGTCTGCTGGATTTCCGCCTATGAGGGCGGTTTTCCGCTACAGGCGTATGCTTGGTTGCACAAACTCACGGTGGTTAGCTCGGTGCAGTCCTATCAGGGGAAAATCATCGACCGCACTGGCCGCATCCTTGCCGAAACAAGCCGCTGGGGTCGCATGATCACGTGGGACATTGACCGGAACAAAGGCTGGTTTCACACGGATGGGCAGGGCGAAAAGATCGTCGCAGTGCAAACCCGCTACGGCAGCAGGGTGCGGGTTGAAACCTTTGGGCAAGAGCACATATTTTCCATTGAAAGCTGCGATCCAGCCTTAGAGATGCACGACATCGTGGAAGAGATGCAGCTCGTTTCCTATGAAGCCTATATTGCGCGGTGCACCGCGGCCCAAAGCCATGGCCGCGCCCATCCACCCGTCGTTCCTTCTCGAAGTGCAAAGCCATGACCGCGCCACCCCTGCAGTTGATCACAATTTCCAAGGGCTTTCCGGGCGTTCAGGCGCTGAGCGATGTTCAGTTTGACCTGAAAGCCGGTGAAATTCACGCGCTGATGGGCGAAAACGGGGCCGGCAAGTCGACACTGATCAAGATCCTCTGCGGCGCTCAGACCCCCGACAGCGGCCAGATATTGATCGACGGCGCGGCGGTGAGCATTGGCAGTCCGGTTGTAGCGGGCGAATTGGGCATCAGCCCCGTGCATCAGGAACTATCGCTCGAACCCTATCTAAGCATCGCCGAGAACATCTTTTTGGGGCGCCAGCCCGTCAACCGTCTTGGCCTGATCGACCGCCGCCAGATGCTTGCCGCTGCACGGGGCGTGCTAAACGAACTGGGGGTGGATCTTGACCCCAGCGCCATTGTTGGGCGCCTGTCGATTGCAGAGCGTCAGGTTGTGGCCATCGCCCGCGCCGTATCGACCCGCGCGCGCTTTATGATTTTTGATGAGCCAACATCCTCGCTCACACGGCGCGAATCGGATCTTTTGCTGAAAATGATCCGCCGCCTGCGCGATCAGGGCGTGGGGATCATCTATATTTCTCACCGTATGGAAGAAATCTTCGATCTTTGCGACCGCGTCACAGTGCTGCGTGACGGCAAATTTGTGGCCACACACGACGTCGCCAACATCACGCTGGACGACCTGGTCCGCATGATCGTCGGCCGCAGCATTGCAGTTGCGGCCCCTCGGCCACAGACAAAGGCTGGAAATGTCGTGCTTGAGGTTCGCGGCCTATCCAAGCGCGGTTTGCTGAAGGATATCAGCTTCGATCTGCACCGTGGCGAGATCCTTGGTTTGTCCGGGTTGGTGGGTGCAGGCCGCACCGAACTGGCCCGAGCGCTTTTTGGTGACCTTGTTCCAGAAAGTGGCGAAATCCGCATCAACGGCACAAAGGTCGACATCCGCACACCCCGTCAGGCGATTGCAGCGGGTATCGGTCTGGTGCCCGAGGATCGAAAGGAAGAAGGGCTCGTTTTGGCACAATCTGTGATGGCCAATATCGGTATGCCGCAGCTGAAGTTTTTTTCCCGCCTGAGTGTAATCAGCGTCCGCCGCGAACGGCGCTTGGCCGAGCGTTACGTGCAGGATTTGGCCATCCGCACCCCGAGTGTGGATCAAAACGCCATGTATCTGAGTGGTGGCAACCAGCAGCGCGTGGTGATTGCCAAGTGGCTTGCTACCAAGCCCAAGATCCTGATTGTGGACGAGCCAACCCGCGGCGTCGACATCGGGGCCAAGGCCGAATTGCACGCACTTTTGCGCGATCTTGCCGCGGAAGGCATGGCAATCTTGATGATCTCCTCAGACATGCCCGAGGTTCTGACCGTCAGTGACCGAATTCTTGTCATGCACCAAGGGCGCTTGGCCGGTGAATTGTCGGCTGAAAACGCCACTCAAGAAGCCGTCATGAGCTTTGCCATGGGCTTGGGCGCACGCGTCTGACGGCCCGCTTGTAGGAGGCCCTGTTTTGCCCTAGATCGGGGCCATTGAACCATCAAGTGTGATCCTCGCCTAAAAACCAAAATCGCGCACACTGTTACAGGAGCGGACGTGAAGCTGAGCCAGATTGCAGATTTCCAACCCATGATCCGCAAAACCCATCTGCAACTGGGCGACCAACTTGGTCTTGCGATTATGCGGGGGGATTTTAAAGAGGGGGAACTGCTGCCCTCAGAAGCCAAGCTTTGCGAGACTTTGGGTGTTAGTCGCACGTCGATGCGCGAGGCCATGCGCGGTCTTGTGGCGAAAGGTATCTTGGAATCGAAGTCAAAAGTAGGAACCAGGGTCCGCAAGGCCGAAAACTGGAACCATCTGGATGTTGATGTCTTGCGTTGGCAGGTTGCTGTTGCCGATAGCGAAATCTATCTGCGCAAGATGTTCCAGCTGCGCTATGCGACGGAACCTGCCGCAGCCTCTATTGCAGCGCAATACTCGACCCCCGAAGATCATACCGCAATCGGCGAGGCTTTTGACGCCATGCAGACGGCCGGCAAAGACCTTGAGAAATGGATCGAGGCAGACCTGCGGTTCCACAAGGCGATCTATCTCGCAACTCACAACGAATTCTTTTGGTCTATCGGACAGCTTTTCAACATAGTGCTGAAAGAGATGTTCAAGATCACGGCCAGCGGCGCGCACAGACCACGGGCCTTGGCCGAACACCGAGCGCTGATGGAAGCTATTTTTGCTGGCACCTCTGAAGCAGCGCGCGAGCTTTCCCTCAAGATGGTCAGCAATGCCACGGATGACGTGCTTTCGATACGCCGTAGCGCTTCACCAAAACTGCAAAGGGAACCAACATGAGCGATTGCCCCTACTGCGCCAATTCTACCCACCAGGTGATCTGGAATGACGGCATCACACGGGTGATGTATGTTGACGATGCGCCGTTTGTAGGATGGTGCAGGGTGATCTGGCACGCCCATGCCCTTGAATTGACCGACCTGAACGAAGCCGAGCGTGCGCGCCTGATGCGCACTGTTTATGCGGTTGAAACCGGGCTACGCAAATTGCTCTCGCCCCTCAAAATCAACCTCGCCAGCATGGGAACCGCCATGCCGCATGTTCACTGGCACATCATCCCGCGCTTTGCAGATGACACCCATTTTCCCGATCCGGTATGGTCCACAGCCAAGCGCCCCGCATCGGGCAGAAGCGTGCCTGCAGATTTTGCGGCCGCTATGAAAGCGCACTTGGAAACGTCACTCGCCTAGTTAGAAATTGTGGCCTTTTAGGAACCCCAAGCACTTGGATGGCTCGGCGGGGCGTTGTCCATCTTGACGGAACGTGAATGTAACAGTGCGAAAGAAAGTACGGCCCGCATGCCTTCGCCAGAAAGGGGTGCACGCGGATCGTCACTGTGGTCAGGTCTCCGGGCGCGATCGCACAAAGGTGTAAGGTTGAAGGTGGGCTGTTAAGCTTTATGCAGGTGTCTGCACTACTCCCTAAGCATTTCCCAATGCGGCGCGCAGGTTCACTTCGGCGTTTTCCAAGATGGCGCTCATCGCCTCGACCGCGGCTTTTTCTTCGCGGGCACTGACGTGCTGAAAGACCAGATTATGGGCTTGGCAAAGGTTTTCCATGGTCTGTCCTGCCAAGCGCTGGCCTCGGTGGCTGGTGGAAAATGCTTCGTAAAGGGCTGATTCCATGGCTTCAAACAAATAGGTCAGCACGCGGTTCCCGCCGCTTAACGCCAGCGCTTCATGAAAGCGGACGTCAGCAAGGTTAAAGGTGCGCTCGGCCTCGGGTTGGGGCACACTGCCTCTTTCCATTTCCACAGCCGCTGCCTCCATCGCGTTAAGCGCCGCTTCGACCGCGGCAAGGCCAGCGCGGCTGGCGTGGCGGGTAGCCAAGATCACCGACTGCACTTCTAGCGCGCGGCGCACTTGCAACAGATCGAACAGGCTTTTGGGATCCGATTTGATCAGCGAGGTCAGAAAAGCCCCAAACATCGCCCCGTCCGGTTGCGTCACCACAGCGCGCTTGCCCCGTGCAAGGCTGACAAGACCGCGCCCGGACAGGATCTTCAACGCCTCGCGTATGGTGATGCGGCTGACGCCGAAATTGGCCGCCATCTCGGCCTCAGACGGCAGTTGCGCGCCGGGGCGCAAGTCTTGCACGATATGCGAGCCCAGGTCTTCAGCGACACTTGTCGCGGCAGAGGCGGATTGCGGCAGGCGCGGCGCGGGGGGGGCGATTCTCGACATTTGGCAAAGGTATATGATATGTTTGCACAGGTAAACGCCCCAACCGTGGTGCAAGCGCAGCAATTCAGTCCTCTTCTAGCTGCATCGCCGCATAATTTGGCGTTTCAATCGAAATTTTCTGCTCAAACAACGCCAAAAGACAATCCGGCTTTACAAGCATATATGCCTTCTTTAGCCTTTGATCTGCGCGCCAGATGCACAGAATGGCATATGCGGGCACGATCCAATTGGGAGGATGCTATGAAACTGAACGTGACGCTGAACCGCGTGATCGCGGGTTCTGCCCTTGCCCTGTCCTTGATGGCCACCACGGCCATGGCCGCTGACCCGACCGAAAAGTGGTGCTCTGGCGTGACTATCGCCGCATTTCCGGGTGGTCCTCAGGGCGGTGTGTTCGCCAACAACGTCTATAACGGCTTTCGTCAAGCCGAGATGGATCTTGGCGCAACCGTGACCTACTACTTCTCGGATTGGGATCCGAACAAAATGCTGCAACAGATCCAACAGGCTGTTGCGACCAAGGTTGACGGCATTGCCACCTATGGCTTTGCCGGTGAGGCTGCCACTGGCCCGATCGTTGACCAAGCCTTTGCGCAGGGCACGATCTTTACCAGCTTGAACACCTCGCTGCCTGACAGCCAAGCAAAATATGCCCCGAATGGCTTTGGCTATGTCGGTGCGCCGAACTATGCCGCTGGCTTTGCTTTGGGGGCTGAAGCCGCCAAGCGCGCCAATCTGCAAGCTGGCGATGAAGTCTTTGTCTGGGGCCTGCAGGGCCAAGGTGGCGACCGTGGTCAGCGCACCGTTGGCGTGGTCGATGCCTTCACCAAGGCTGGTGCTAAGGTGATCTATCAAGAGATCGACGCTGCAACCAACGCCGATCCGAACGCCGGCACGGCGACCTTTGTTGGTGTGATGGGCGCAAACCCGGGCATCAAGATTGTGGTCACCGACCACGGCGGTCTGACATCCAACGTTGGCGTTTACGCGCAAGCAGCGGGTTTGACACCGGGTCAGGTCTATTTCGCGGGCTTTGATATGTCGCCCAACACCGCCCAAGCGGTGAAGGAAGGCTTCCAAAACCTCGTGATCGACCAGCAGCCGTTCCTGCAGGGCTACCTGCCGATCTTGAATATCTGCCTGACCAAGAAGTTCGGCTTCTCTGGGCTAGATGTGAACACCGCTGGCGCCTTTGTGGATGCCACCAACGTGGATGCTGTGGCCCCCTTGGCAGCTGTCGAAATCCGCTAACCTTCTAGGGGCCCGTCACGGCGGGCCCCTTTCTCTTTCATACAGGTGTCCAGATGGCTGAAGCTTCACCTCGTCCCGGGGAGACGCCGGTTATAGAACTGCGCAACGTCTCTAAGACCTTTGGCGAGGTCCGCTCGCTGTCTGACATCAACTTTGCGGTTTATCCCGGCGAGATTGTGGGCCTTTTGGGCGACAATGGCGCCGGCAAATCAACGCTGGTCAAAACCGTGATGGGCTTTCACAAGCCCGATGCGGGGGGCGATGTGTTCTTTAAGGGCGAAAAGATCGACGACTGGTCCGTCGCCCGCGCGCGCGGCTTGGGGATTGAAACGGTCTATCAGGAACGCGCCCTTTGCGAAAAGCAGCCGATCTGGCGCAATATGTTCATGGGGCGCGAACCGCGCACCGCTTGGGGATTGCTAGACGTCAAAAAGATGCGCGAGGAATCGGCGCGCTTGATGTCAGAACACATGGGCTTCACCTCTGCCGCCGTTCATCCTGACAATGTGGTGACCACCATGTCAGGCGGCGAAAAGCAGGGTGTCGCCATCACGCGGGCTTTGTATTTCGATGCGCAACTGGTGATTTTGGATGAACCCACCATGGGTCTGTCGCTGACCGAAACCAAGAAGACGCTGGATTTCGTCAGCAATATCAAAAAGGCCGGCAAGTCGGCCATTTTCATCGACCACAACATCTTCCACGTCTATCCCGTGGTGGATCGTCTTTATGTGCTGGATCGCGGCAAGGTCGCTGGCGTCTATGACAAAAGCGAGATTTCCATGGAAGAGTTGATTGACCGCCTGTACCGGGTCGCCCGGACCGGCACGTTGGAGTAAGCCCATGTCGGACGAAAAACCCAAAAACAACCGCGTGGCCCCGCCATCTTTCCTGCGCCGCTACGGATCGCAACTGGGCATCATCGGCGTGGGGCTGGTGATGTGGTTGGGCTTTGTGATTGCAGCGCCCACGGTGTTTACCAACACCTTCATCTATGTGGCCTTCGCCCAAACCACGCCGCAGTTCGGCATCATCGCGCTGGCGCTGACCTTTGTGGTCATCACGGGCGAGATTGACCTGTCCTTCCCCTCGATCATGGCGCTTGGAACGGCGATCTTTTGTATCGGCGTGACGCATGGGCTGGTTTGGCCCGTGGCTTTGCTTTTGGGCTTGGCAACAGGGGCCGCTTGCGGCTGGGTCAACGGCTTTTTGGTGTCATGGCTGAACATTCCTTCGCTGGTTATCACCATCGGCACCTCGTTTCTATTTCGCGGGCTGGAATTGGTGATCATGAACGGCACAGGCGTGCCCCTGACGGCAGACATGTATCCCGGTTTGCACGCCCTGCTGCGCGAAAGCTATTTTGGCGTGCCCGTGCAGACGCTGTGGATGCTAGCCCTTTTGGGCCTAACGTGGCTGCTGTTGAACCGCACCCGCTTTGGCGCGCATGTGTTCTTGGTCGGCGATAACCCCACCTCGGCCCGCCTGATGGGGATTGATGCTGTCAGCGTGAAAACCCGGGCCTTTATGCTGACCGGCGTGATCGCTGTGTTCTGCGGGCTGATGACCTCAGTCTATGGCTATTACTTCTGGCCCACGACGGGGGACGGATTCTTGCTGAACACCATTGCCTCGGTCTTCTTGGGCGGCACCTCGGTCTTTGGCGGCACGGGGTCGGTGATCGGGTCGTTTGTGGCATCTTACATCATTGGCGCTATCAACGCAGGCATCGTGTCAGCTGGGATCAACGCGTTTTACACCCAGCTGTGCTTTGGTTTGGTGATTGTGATCTCGGTCGTCTTGCAGACCATCATCGACCGCAAGATCCGCCGCCAGTCGATCACGGGGCGCTAAGGTGAAGATCACCCGCATCAGCACCAGTGTCGTCAATGCAAGGATGCGCAACTGGGTGTTTGTGCGGGTGGATACCGATGTGCCGGGCCTGTTCGGTTTGGGAGAAGCCACGCTTGAGTTTCAAACCCGTGG
>Ga0209550_10000019_pt1 | contig 105535 bp, 108 predicted proteins | sample LauGreSuBDMM15SN_2_FD_187567 | JGI IMG/M metagenome (GOLD analysis project Ga0209550, IMG submission 187567) | Freshwater lake microbial communities from Lake Michigan, USA - Su13.BD.MM15.SN (SPAdes) (version 5) | ecosystem: Environmental > Aquatic > Freshwater > Lake | place: Lake Michigan... | reverse complement strand
GGGCTATTATGGCCGTCGCAAAAATACGATCCGCGTTGCACGTCAGGCCGTCGAAAAGGCCGGCCAATATGCATATCGCGACCGTAAGGTAAACAAGCGGAACTTCCGCGCATTGTGGATCCAGCGTATCAACGCCGCAGTTCGCGCCGAAGGCATGACCTATGGCGTGTTCATGCACGGCCTGAAGCTTGCTAATGTCGAATTGGACCGTAAGGTTCTTGCGGACCTCGCGATGAACGAAGGCGCGATGTTTAGCACGATCATTGCGCAGTCGAAAGCGGCGCTCGCGAAAGCAGCTTAAGCCTCTAAAACTTCGATATTGCGCAAAAGGGCGTGGGCGGCACTTGCCGTTCGCGCCCTTTTGCTTATTCAGTTCAGGCAGTAAATTTTAGGAAAGTGCGGGCGTTAGATTCCCGCCTTCGCGGGAATGACGAGAATTATGGATATTGAAACGCTCCAAACCGAGCTGATGGCGGCTATTGAGTCAGCGGACACGCTAGAAGCGCTGGAGGCTGTCCGCGTTTCTGCGCTTGGCAAACAGGGCAGCGTGTCGGCTTTGCTGAAGACGATGGGCGGCATGTCGCCCGAGGAACGGCAAACCCAAGGGCCGATCATCAACGGCTTGCGTGAAAGCATCACCTCAGCGCTTACCGCGAAGAAAGCAGATCTCGAAACGGCAGAGCTAAACCGCCGCCTCGCCACTGAGCGTGTCGACATGACGCTGCCTGCGCCAGACGCCCCGCGCGGGACCATCCACCCTGTTAGCCAAGTCATGGATGAACTGGCCGAGATTTTTGCCGATATGGGCTTTGCCGTTGCCGAGGGGCCGGAAATTGAGGATGACTGGCACAATTTCACCGCGCTCAATATTCCCGAAACGCATCCGGCCCGCGCGATGCACGACACATTTTACTTCCCCGACGACATGGCCCGTGATGGCCAGAAAATGGTGCTGCGCACGCATACATCGCCCGTGCAAATCCGCACCATGACGTCACAGGAACCGCCCATCCGCATCATCGCCCCAGGCCGTGTATACCGCAGCGACAGCGACGCGACCCACACGCCTATGTTTCATCAGATTGAAGGCCTTGTCATAGACAAGGGCATTCACCTTGGCCATTTGAAATGGACGCTGGAAACATTTTTGAAAGCCTATTTCGAACGCGAGGATGTCGTCCTGCGTCTGCGCCCCAGCTATTTCCCGTTCACCGAACCATCGGTGGAGGTTGATGTCGGCTATTCCGTCATCAACGGCAAGCGCGTTATCGGCGGGTCCGAAGGCTGGATGGAAGTGCTCGGCTCAGGCATGGTCCACCGTAAGGTTATTGAGGCCTGCGGCCTTGATCCCGATGTCTGGCAGGGCTTTGCGTTTGGCACCGGCGTCGACCGTTTGGCGATGCTGAAATATGGCATGGATGATCTGCGCGCCTTCTTCGACGGCGATAATCGCTGGCTGCAACATTATGGGTTCAATGCGCTCGATGTACCGACGCTGAGCGGAGGCGTAGGCGCATGAAATTTTCCTTATCTTGGTTGAAAGAGCATCTGGACACCGACGCGGATATGCAGGCTGTCGCCGATTGCCTGAACCGCATTGGGTTGGAAGTCGAAGGCATTGAAAACCCGGCTGACGCCTTGTCCGCCTTCCGCATTGCAAAGGTTATCAGCGCCGCGCCCCACCCACAGGCTGACAAGTTGCAAGTCCTGTCCGTTGACGCAGGTGGGGATCCGCTTCAAGTTGTCTGCGGCGCGCCTAACGCGCGCGCCGGTATGCTTGGCGTCTTTGGCCCGGCCGGCGCTGTCGTGCCCGCCAATGGCATGCTGCTGAAGGTCGCGGCTATTCGCGGCGTCGAATCGAACGGCATGATGTGTTCCATCGCAGAGCTTGAACTTGGCGATGATCATGATGGCATTATCGAGCTTCCAGACAATGCACCCGTTGGGCAAATCTATGCCGATTGGGCGGGCCTTGATGACCCAGTCATCGATGTTAGCATCACGCCGAACCGTCAGGATTGCATGGGCGTGCGTGGCATTGCGCGCGACCTGGCGGCAGCGGGGCTTGGCACGCTAAAGCCGCTGGGCGACGTCTATAAAATTGACCTTTCCGCGCCTTTCGAGGGCAGCGACCCCGCGCCGAACGTCCGCACGGATGACGCAGCCGGATGTCCCGCATTTTATGCGCAATCCGTCTCCCGCGTGCGCAATATTGATTCGCCCGAATGGATGCGCGCCAAATTGAAAGCGATTGGCCAAAAGCCAATTTCGGCATTGGTCGACATCACCAATTTTCTGTCAATTGACCTTGGTCGTCCTTTGCATGTCTATGACCGTGCAAAATTGAACGGCGCACTTGTCGCCCGCAAGGCGGTTGATGGTGAGCAGCTGGTCGCGCTTAATGGCAAAACCTACACCTTGGATGCCAGCATGACTGTCATCGCCGACGACGCGATGGTGCATGACATTGGCGGCATCATGGGCGGCGAACATAGCGGTGTTTCGGAAGATACAACTGACATCCTAATTGAATGCGCCTTTTTCGATCCTGAACATATTGCCCGCACGGGGCAGAAGCTTGGCCTGACAAGCGATGCGCGTCAGCGTTTTGAACGCGGCGTTGATCCGGCGTTTTTAGACAACGGGTTAGCGATTGCCACCAAGTTGGTACTGGACCTAACGGGCGGGACGGCGAGCGCGATCACCCGCGTTGGCCAAGCGCCCGTTGCGCCGCGTATATTTTCTTATGACACCGATTATTGCCGCCGCCTTGGCGGGGTTGATGTTGCGCCAGAGGAACAGCGCAGCATTCTTGAAAGACTCGGCTTTTCCGTCACATCCGACTGGAGCATAAATGTCCCATCATGGCGTCGCGACGTCGATGGACCGGCCGATATTGTCGAAGAAATCGTGCGCATGATCGGGCTCGATAATGTCGTGTCGGTGCCATTGCCGCGCGCAGACGGCGTGGCCAAGCCCACCGCGACGCCCGCACAATCCTTGGAACGCAAAGTCCGGCGCGCTGCGGCGGCACGCGGGCTGAATGAAGCGATCAACTGGTCCTTTCTGCCGCAAAAGGCGGCGGACGCCTTTGGTGGCGGCGCATGGAGCCTAGCTAACCCCATATCTGAAGACATGAAGGTCATGCGGCCCTCCTTGTTGCCAGGGCTGCTGTCTGCCGCACAGCGCAACATGGACCGCGGCGCATCCTCCGTTCGATTATTCGAGATTGGGCGGCGCTACTTTATGGGCGCTGACGGCGCGAGCGACGAGCGCGCGACCACAGGTATCGTGCTGGCAGGCGATCGTTCCGCACGAAACTGGGCAACAGGCAAGGCCGCGCGCTTTGATGCCTTTGATGCAAAGGCCGAAGCGATCGCCCTGCTCAAGGCCGCGGGTGTCGCCACAGACAGTCTGTTGGTGATGGATGATGCCGGCGCGCATTATCATCCGGGGCAGTCGGCCACGTTGCGCATGGGGCCAAAGACCATATTGGCGGCCTTTGGCACTGTACATCCGGCGACTGCGAAGGCGTTCGACCTTGACGGCAGTGTCGTTGCAGCGGAAATCTTTTTGGATGCCATACCGTTGAAGAAGGCAAGCGGCTTCATGCGGCCAGCGTTCACACCGCCAGCGTTGCAAGCGGTGACGCGCGATTTTGCGTTTCTGGTCGCAGAGAGCATGCCTGCCAATGACCTGGTTCGCGCCATAAAGGGATGTGACAAGGATGATATCGTGGCGGTCCGTCTGTTTGACCGCTTCGCCGGTCAAGGCGTTCCTGAGGGGCAAGTGAGCCTTGCGGTTGAAGTTACGCTTCAACCCACCGAGAAAAGCTATAGCGATGACGCGCTGAAAGCCATGTCAGACAAGATCATTACCGCGGCCACAAAATTGGGCGCCGTGCTACGCGGATAAAAAGGCGGGGCGATTGCCGCTGACCTGCTGACAAACGGGTTGAAGCGTTAATCAATCACCCCTAAGCCGCGCGGCATGACGCTGAACCGCCGGACCTTTGCCATTATTTCCCACCCTGATGCGGGTAAGACCACGCTGACGGAGAAATTGCTGCTGCAAGGTGGCGCAATTCACTTGGCTGGTGAGGTCAAGGCACGCGGGCAAGCGCGGCGTGCGCGTTCGGACTGGATGAAGATCGAGCAACAACGCGGCATTTCGGTGACCTCGTCGGTGATGACGTTCCAGAAAGATGGCATTGTTTTCAACCTGCTCGATACGCCGGGGCATGAGGATTTTTCCGAGGACACCTACCGGACGCTGACGGCGGTCGATTCCGCCATCATGGTCATTGATGCCGCCAAAGGTATTGAGCCGCAAACCCGCAAGCTGTTTGAAGTCTGTCGCCTGCGCAGCGTGCCGATCATCACCTTCGTCAACAAGGTCGACCGCGAAGGCCGCGCCGCGTTTGAAACTATCGACGAAGTGGCCGATGCACTCGCGCTTGATGTCTGCCCGATGAACTGGCCCGTTGGCATGGGCGGTGAATTTGAAGGCCTGTATGATTTCCATAGCGGACGCCTGAGCCAACCGTCCGGCGACAGTAAGGCATTTGAAGGCAAGACGAGCGATCATAAAGGGCTTGACGCGGCCACGCTGGAACAAGTGCTAACGCCAGCCGGGGTCGCACGACTGCGCGAAGAGGCGGAACTTGCGCAGGCTGGATATTCGGACTTTGACCTGACCGCTTTCCAGAACGGCGACCTGACGCCAGTCTATTTCGGGTCTGCGTTGAAAGAATTTGGCGTGATCGAGCTGATTAACGCCATTGCGGCTTACGCCCCCTCACCTAGGCCACAGCCAAGTTCAAAGGGCAATATCGATCCTTCGGACAAGGAAGTCACCGGCTTTATTTTTAAGGTGCAGGCCAATATGGACCCGCAGCACCGTGACCGTATCGCATTCATGCGCCTATGCTCAGGTACGTTCAAGCGCGGCATGAAGCTGACGCCATCCGGGCTTGGAAAGCCGGTTGCGATTCATTCGCCCATCCTGTTTTTTGCCCAAGACCGCGAAATTGCCGACAGCGCCGAACCCGGCGACATCATCGGTATTCCCAACCATGGCACGCTGCGCGTTGGCGATACATTGTCGGAACGCAATGATGTGCGCTTTACGGGTCTGCCCAACTTTGCGCCGGAAATCTTGCGCCGTGTCGTGTTGCGCGACCCCACAAAGACCAAGCAATTGCGCAAGGCGCTCGATGATTTGAGCGAAGAGGGCGTGATTCAGGTATTCTACCCTGAAATTGGTTCCAATTGGGTCATTGGCGTTGTCGGGCAATTGCAATTGGACGTGCTGCTCTCCCGGCTTGAGGCGGAGTATAAGGTTGATGCGTTCTTGGAAGCTGCGCCGTATGACACCGCACGCTGGTTGATGGGTTCGGAAAGCGCATTGGCGCAATTTGTATCGTTCAATGGCGGCAATATGGCCAAAGACCGCGATGGTCACCCCGTATTTATGGCACGCTCGTCATGGGATGTGGGGTATCAGCAGGAAAAGCATCCGGACCTGAAATTTAGCGCAACCAAAGAACGCTAACGCCAGACGGCAACACCAAAAGGTTCGATTTCTGCGCCACCGATGACAAATACTGCGCCAACTGGCGCAGGGGCATGCGCATGCGTTTCAGCGAGATTGAAAGCGAAGGTCAGATCGCCCCGAGAGCGCAAGCGCAAGGTCGGCGGCAGCAATGTTATCGCGACCCCAGCCTCAGCGCACAGATCCACCAGCAGGTTTTTGACAAACGCATCGTCTGTCAACGTCGCGAGATATAAGCTCCGCCCCAACGGGGCGGCGTTGCGGTCGGCGTGCCCAAAACAACCTTGAGGCCCACAGCGCCGAGGGTTTCGATCGCGCGGTCCATCCACGCCCAATCAAAAACGCCTTCGCTTTTTTCGATCCGCCCCCAAGCAAATTCGCCAATCCGGACATAGGTCAGCCCAAGCGCACGCATCCGATGGGCGTCACGCGCCCAATATTCTTCCGGCCAATGTTCGGGATATTAGCAAACACCTAACACAGGCCATGTTTAGCGGACGCCGACCGCCTGACAAGCCTGTAGACGTTGTGCCTGCAGGAACGCGAATGGCGTAAGGGGAACAACAGCGCCATAATTTGCCCATTCTGCCATTTTCTCGCCATGACTGGTGCGTATCTAGGGTGGCATGACAATAACTGGCCCCATTGATTCGCCTATGCGTAACAGCAATCTGACCGCGCATACCCCCGCAACGGATGTCCAGCCGGATACCGATATTGCGCAGCGCGCGGCCGCGCTCAAGCGCGTGCCCGATGACAAAGCGATGCTGCGCGCTGTGGCAGAATTGACGCGCGACTTGGGCGCGCCCAATCCACGTATTTTTTGGTCTGACTTTCTGGCTTCGGCCTTTTTGGGCTATGCTGGCCTTGCCGTAGCCATCCTGTCCGGTAATCTTTGGCTGCAATGCGTGGCGGCTCTCATATCCGTGCTTGCGCTATATCGCGCCGGCGGCTTCATCCATGAAGTCAGCCATGTAAAGCATTCCGCCCTGCCTGGTTTTCGCTTTGGCTTTAACGCGGTGATTGGCGTGCCTTTGCTTGTGCCATCCTACATGTATGAAGGCATTCACAATCTCCACCATGCGCGCACGCGTTATGGCACGGATCAGGATCCGGAATATCTGCCGCTGGCGTTGATGAAGCCTTGGACATTACCCTTGTTCATATGCGTCTCGCTGTTTGCGCCCTTTGCTTTGCTGTTCCGCAACGCCGTGCTTGCGCCGCTTTCGCTGTTCATTCCCGCGCTTCGCCAGATTGTGGTGGAACGATATTCGGGCCTTGCAATCAATCCCGCCTTCCGCCGCCGTCCGGCTGACGGCGAAGCACATCGCAACTGGATCATACAAGAAACCGCCGCGAGCATTTGGTCGATTGTTCTGCTGGGCGGCGTGTTCAGCGGTTTTATTCCGATGCATGCCTTTCTGATATTTTTGGCTATCGTCTCCAGCGTTGCCGTGCTGAATCAGGTCCGCACGCTCGTGGCCCATTTGTGGGAAAATGACGGTGAACCGTTAAGCGTCACTGCGCAGTTCCTTGACAGCGTCAACGTGCCGCCTCCGGGCGTGCTGGCGTCGATTTGGGCGCCCGTCGGGCTGCGTTACCATGCGCTTCACCATTTACTCCCAAGCGTGCCTTATCATGCTTTGGGCGAGGCCCACCGCCGCCTGACGGCACAATTGGCCCCCGATTCCGTTTATCACCGCGCAAATTATGATGGTTTGGCCGGATTGATAACGCGGCTCACACGCAGCACCTTCGTGCGCGGCGCTTAACCAGCCACATTTATAGTGACCCCGAAAGGGTCCACGCGCCCCGCCCGACTTTCGTTTACTAGACGCATGATCGCGTCAGACGGACAGTGCCGCTCAAAAAAAATTGCACATCTAACGCATAATGGATTTTTCTTCCTATATAAGTGATTCACGTGTGATTCCTCACGCGAGGGTAAAATAACAAAACGCTTAGGCAGGCGGTGCGAAAGCTATGGCTATCGCGCTGTTGGTTGTCTGCAACCTGCTGCCGGGTCGCTTCCGGAAGAATGGAGTAAATATATGGCTTTGAATCTATGATCCGGACCATCCGAAAGGCTTTGCCATTGCTATTGGCTCTATCTGTTGCCGGGGTTGCACAGGCCAACAATGTGAGTGAAAACGGTGCCTGGCAGTTGCCCTCAACGGGCGAAAAGGTGAATAAGGCATATCTCGAGCGACTGCGGTTGGAGCAAAATGCAAAGGCATTTGGAGCGCCTGTTTATAACACAGTCGTGCAACGGCAATATAATTGCAGCGTTGCGTCGACGGCTCTTGGCACCACAAGCACGGCCAATGCCTATGGCCTGACATCAAACCAAGCGGGCCACGCTTCCAACGCTCTTGGAAATAGTGAGACCAGCGCAATCAATGCTGCTGCAGGTGGGGGTAACACCTTGAGTGGTAGCCAGAGCAATGACGGACCGATCAATTCTGGCGCCGCAGGCAATGTTTCAGTCGGCGTGCAGGGCAACCCGAACCAAGTGCTCAACAACGAACAAAGCAATTCTGGATCACAGGCGGCTTCGGTCGATGGGTCAAGTGCCTGCAATTTTGCGGAGGGTAACTGACGTGCTCGTTCCGCGGGCTGCGCAAGACTGCCATGACCAAAATCTCGATCCCGCCACCAGACGCAGGATATCGCCCCGCAGCGCTTTAATGGCAGGGTTAGCTTTCAGTCTGCTGGGCGGCTGTTCCTTCCTAGGCGCGCCGGGCATCAGCCTCCAGCGAATGGCCAAGGGAGAGGTTCCAGTACCCATGGGTACCCCCGTGCGAACGAACACCACCCCCATGGAGCCAGCCCTCGCGTGCCTCGCTGATCTCATCGCGCAAAAAGGCGACAGGCGGCGCGTGATCGCGGTGGGTGAGGTCAAGGATTACACTGGCAAATACTCGATCAACGAAGGCAGCGCGATCACGCAGGGCGGGGCGCTCATGGTTTACTCCGCACTTGGCAAGATGGGCGATGCGGTTGCTGTTGCGGAACGCTATGACCCTCTCGTGGCCGAGCGCGAGCTTGGCTATATCGACCGCCGCCAATTGGGCAATGGCGAGGAACATACGGTAAATGGCGCCAAGGTAGCTTGGGTGCCATACTTTGGTGGTACCATCGCCCAATCCGACTATTTCATTGTCGGCGGTATAACGGAGCTGAACTACAATATCCGCTCCGGCGGCGCCGATATCGCGCTCAACAATATCGGTCCCAAAGTGCGGACATTTACGCAGAGTGTGGCTGTCGATCTACGAATCGTAGACTCCCGCTCCCTGATCGTCCTCAAGACGGTCAGTCTGACCAAGCAGTTCACGGGCTATGAGGTCGGCGCCAACGTTTTTCGCTTCTTCGGGAACGATCTTTTCGACATCACCGTTGGTGCCAAAGGTCAGGAGCCCCTGCAACTTGGCATCAGGACCGCGTTAGAAGAAGCAACGATACGTCTGGTTTCGCCGGTCTTGGGCGCTTCGCCCGCACAGTGCCTTGATCTGTCTTCTGCGGCGATTTCAAACAAGCCGGCAGACGAACTGCGCAAGGTGCTTCGCCTCGTCTCGCAAACGGCTACTTCAAGTTTACCTGCGCAGCCAGTCAGCGCAACAGAACAGCCACAGGCGCTGCAGACGCAAGGCGGGCGGGAAACTACGATTTCATTCGAATTTGGCAATGCGGCTTTAATCGGTGGTGGGCAAGCGGCATTTGACGAGATCAGCAGCCCCGGAGCGACGAGCAGCATTCTTTGGCTGTTGGCTCCAGAAACGGAGAATTGGGATCCGGTCCGCCGGGATGCCCTGACCGAGCAGCGTATCGCGGCGGCCGTTGCTGCGTTCGCCAGCCGGGGTATCCCCGCGAGTGCAATCAAAGTTGCCTGGCGGCCCTCCAGCGCTGACCGAACAGTGTACCGCGACGCGTCAGGTATGCAGCGGATTGCCCGCATTGAAGTGAAACGCTGACCCTCCCGCACCTATTGAGTTGACGGCCGCACGGCCCTGAAAGAGAATTTTTCCAATGTATCCTGCCGGGAATTTCAAGCGCCTCTTGCTTTGCACTACCAGCATTATGTTTTCGGCTGGTTTGGGTTTCATGCCTGCGTTTGCGGCAGATCCAAGTGCGACAGTTTCGCTTGGACAAACCCCGACCGTTCAGATCACAGCGGGCTCTGCCTTACCGTCCCAGCAAGACCAGAGCGGCCAAGTTACGACAAACGCCAATGCCAACCAGATTGTGGTTACCGCAACGTCCGGAACCGGAACCGGCGTTTTCACCAACTCTACGAATGCCATCGCGGCGACCGCGACAGGAAACAGCTTGTCGCTGACCGATACCTTATCCAGCCTTGCCTCCCCCGATGGCCTCGCCTTTGGCTTTCTTCAAACCGACAGTGCGATCGTCAGTGCCCTAACCCAGGGCAATGTCATCGGGATAAATTTTGATGGCCTGCAATCGGGCAGTTTTTCCGTCACCGGCAACTCATTTCGTGCGACAGCCAGTCTCAACACGACGGCGATTACGACATCTGGAACGCAGGAATTGGGATACCTGACCACCGCGACCCAGAACGCGCTGGCTCGGATTGCCGGAAACGAGGCTAACCGCGTGGTTCAGGCAACTGGTTCCATCCTGGTCTCGGGCATACAAACCACCAACGTAGCGGCAAATATAGCTGGAGAGGATACTGTCGCGATCGTCGGCGGGAGCGGCGCTGCCGCCAACGTGCTTTCCTTGAACGCGACGAGCCAGGCAAACAGCACGCTTTCCGCGCCGCTTACGCTATCGACCAACACGCTCGCTGCGACGTTCACCGGAAACCAACTTTCGGTCAACCCGCGACTGATAGCGACTGATAGCATTATCGAGGGTACCCTCTCCATCGCGCAAGCACAAAGCTATGATGGTAACGCGACATCCGAGCAAGGCGTCAACGCCGGTTCGGCATTGACGGTCACAGTGGCTGGCGCGAACGGCACCGTTAACTCGTTCGCGAACGGGTCTGTTTCTATGTTGACCAATAGCGTCTCGGCCACGGCAACTGGGAATTCGGCGACGGACAACACCACTTTTAACGCTGGTCAGTCCTACGCTGGGCCCAGTGCCGCCAACCGGGCGACAATCGACCTTGGCACCGTGTCCACTGTGGCAGGGGTTTCCGCAGAAATTGCGAATGCCGCAAGTCAGTATATCGCCACAAGCCCCAGTTCCGCGGCACTTATCGCGGCCAAGACTGTCGATTCTTCGGTCCGCGCGACGCTGCAAGGTGTTTCGGGTAGCCAAGTCACTTTGGGGCCAAACGCTGTAGCTGCAACGACGACTGGCAATTTGCTGGACACAGGGATCCGCGCAATTGCTGGTTCGAACGTCATTGATGGATCGACTGCGCTTGGCTCCAGCCAGATTATCGACGCTGCGAGAATTTCCGCCTTAGTCCTAAACGGCACGGTGGGTGTGTCTGTGGGCACCGGCAATACGGTGGTCAGCGATAGTGCAATTCGCATTGGGACCAACACCTCCCAAGCCCGGGCCTATGGCCAGCAGGCGACACAGACCATCGCCCTGACAGCCGTCTCCGTCCCCCTGTCCACCGAAACCGTGAAGCTGACGACGGACAGCGCCGTCACCGGGACCGAAAAAGCCGTCTCTGCAAGCGGTGCCGCCGTGATTGCAACCTCTCAGAGTAACATCGCCGCAACGTCTGTGGCAGCAAGCAATCTGGACGGCGTGATTAGGCTATTATCGCAAGACATGCGCGGCAATGCCGGCAGCAGCCTGACAGTCACGGCCAACGTTCAGAACAGCACGGCAGTAGCAGATATAGCCTCGAATTCAGCCGCCATCAGTGCCACAAACGCGAGATATGGGTTGGGTGTCGTGAATGCGCAGCGGCTTTCTGATCCCGCATCTACAGTCGCTGCCACGACGACATCTACGATTTCTCTCGAAACTGCGCAGTTGGGCAACAGTGCGCTTGTGACGAGCGCAGTTGCGGATCTGACGTTGAACCGAACCGAGGCTGTCGCCGCCGGGACAAGTGCCGCAAATACCGTGTCACTTTCATCGCAACGTCTTTCGTCGGTTGGACAGGATATCCTTGCGACCAAGGTTGCTTATGGTGCTGGCCTGCCTGGAAGCCTAGCATTCAGCGGTGGAAGTACCACTCCGGCCGTTGAAGCTGCGGTCGCGTTGCTCAATGAACAGACCGTGGATGGCACGATCTCGGCGACTGGTTCGACCAACGTCAAGCTTGATGTCGCTGGTTCTGTTTCGGGTTCAAGCGTGGTCCGTAACACTGGCAACACGCTGACGTTGCAGGCGCAAGGGTCGGTCGTTTCCAACATAATTGGTCTAACAATTCCGGTCATCGGGATATCTGCGGGTGCTTATGCTGCGCCCATAGCGGCACTGGCAAATGTTCAGGCGACCGGCGCAAACGCGAACTTCTCCGCAGCAATGCTTGAGACAGACCAGATCGAGATCCTGTCACGTGTCGGCGGAAGCGTGGCCAATTCCACATTGGCGCAAGCTAACAATAACCTTGCTGCAATCGCAGACGCGAACCGTGCGGGTAACGCCTTGACGGTGACGGCCAACAGCATCCTTGTCGCGGAAGGCAGTGCAATTGCTCCCACAGCTGGACGGGCCAGCTCGCTCAATGGGGTGACCTTACTTGACGCCGCCTTCACGGTGCTCAACACCCAGTCGACCGGCGCACTCAATGGCTCTTCGAGCGTTGTGGCGACCCTGCGCGATCCATTGGACGATTCTACCAACGACGGCGCGCAGATCGCAACAGTGATCCAAGGTAATATTAACGGATCTTCGGTCTCAACAACGACCAACGTGCTGCGCGCGTTGGCCAATGGCAACTATGCCGGCACGTCTACAGTCGTGGGCAATAGCCTGACCCTGAACACAACTAGCGCACAAACAACCGCGGCAGTTGCCAATTTCCAAGTTGCAAATAGCGACGTCCTGGCCAGCATCGGTTTTGAAGGCAACCGCGTCATTTCGCCGACAGGAACCTTGAATGACGGTGGGTTTCTGATCTCTACCGGCGTCGGCGCGGCTATTACCAATAGTATCCTCACCATGACCGGCAATACTGTTACCGGTTCCAGTTTCGCGAACACAGCCTCCAACGCGCTGACGGTCAGCGCCGCCTCGATTGTCGCTGACGGTTCCCGGACTGGCGCAAGCGTAGATAACAGCACGGACGGTCTTGAAGCGTTGGCCGACTATTCGGTGCTGAACAACCAGTCCGTCGGAGCCGATGTGATCATCAGGAGCTTGGTTGCCAACACCTTCGGGATTACAAGCGGGGCAGGCACCACGGTCACGAATTCGACGATAAACCTGTCGACCAACACCCAGACCAGCGTCGCTACCGCCAACTATGGATCAAACGCTCTTACGCTCACCGGATCCACGACCGATCTTGGCGACGGCGGCCCGGGAGCAATTGGCTCAAGCCAGAGCAACGCAAGCGGCGGGGTTACGCTCGCTGCCAGCTATATGGATATCACTGCACCCATGGCCGGAACGGGAAATGTCGTGACAATCAACGGCAACCGAAACGCAGCAGCTGCAACGATCAACGATGTTCGGAACACGCTCACCGCCAGCGGCAATGCGCTCGGCACGTCGGGCATCGTCGCCTTGGTAGGACTGCCATCGAACGGTTCCACAGAGGGTGACTTTGTGATTTCGAATGTCCAGCGCGCTGCGGCACAAGGCAGCGTCAGTTCATTCGCTGCAACACAGATTTTTAACCAGGATTTTGTTAACTCTGGGGCCGAGACAACAAACTGCAGTGCGATCACGATTAGCAACAATATCACTGCCGCCGACGCGATCGCCAATCGTGCAAGCAATTCGCTGACCGCAACGGCAACCGGCCCTCAGGGTTCCAGCGCCGCATTGCGGAATGATCAGGCTAACGCATCAAATGCCTTGGCTAGCTCTGCAAATGCGATCGTGCTAGGCCTTCGCAGCGGAACTGGTTCACAAATAAGCAGCAGTCCTCTCACCTTAGCTTCGAACAGCTCCGTAGCAACAGCGGGGGGAAATATAGCCACCAACGCCTTGCGCCTTGCCGGCGCGTCCTTGGCACCCTCGCAAATCGGCGGAACTATAAGTTCGACCTCAATCGAGAGCCAGGCGGTCGTCCTGAATGCCCAGACCAATACCGGCAGTATTACGGCGACTAGCCTTGGCTCGGTTCTCAATGTGCTCCCTGGAAGTAACGTCGACGGCATCATCAACAACATGTCAGCCGTGATCTCGGGCACAAATGTAGCGGCCAATGCGGCCGGCAACAGCACCAACTCGACGGTAACGCTCAATTTTTTGAGCACCGAATATCCGTCTGCATCCGTTTCTTCGGTGCAGAGCAATAGCGGGGCAGTGTCCGCTAGCGCGACCAGCACGTCTCTCGCCGTCAACACAATCGCGGAAAACAACGTCGGGGCTTTACAGATAACGGGCAGCAACATCACCGCAACTGCGATCGGCAACTCGGCGACACTTACGATCTTGGTCCAGTAGGTCGCGTCTCTGGCTGAAGCGAGACCCGCACGCGCGATGTCGCGGCGCCGTATTGGGCTAACTGCTTCCTACTGGAAACTTCGGACGAGTGAGCCGGCAACCAGCGACCAGCCATCGGCCAAGACAAAGAAAATGATTTTCAACGGCAATGATATTGTCGGCGGCGGCAGCATCATCATGCCCATCGCCATCAACACGGCGGACACCGCCAGATCGATGATTAGGAACGGGAGCAGAAGCAGGAAGCCGATTTCGAACGCGCGGCGCAATTCTGAAATCATGAAGGCTGGAACGAGGGTCGTGAACGGCACCTCAGCGGCTGATTTTGGCACAGCCTTCGAACCGGCTGGCAAACTCGCCTGCCGCATATCGTCGAAAAGTTTCAGGTCATCTGGCCGCACGTGTTTGAGCATGAACTGCTGAAATGGCTTGCTTCCGCGTTCAAAGGCCTGCTCTTCGGTGATCGTTCCGCTATTGTAAGGCTGGATGGCGTCTCGCCACGCCACGTCAAAGGTCGGCGCCATGACGAAGAACGAAAGGAACATTGCGAGGCTGATCAGCACCGGGTTGGGCGGCACACCGGGCGCACCTATACCGTTTCGTAGCAAAGATAGCGCCACGACTATGCGGGTGAATGACGTCACCGTCATCAAAATGCCAGGAGCCAGGCTCAGGACCGTGAGCAGCAGGACGAGCTGAATAGTTTTGCCAGGTGCCCAGCCGCCAGCCATTCCCGCCGCATCAGAAGCTGCACCAGACAAAGCCCCTGCCGCAGCCCCAACGGCCTGCGCATAGGCCAACTCCGGCAGACTGCCAAGCGCGAACGCGAGCCCGATCGGCAAAAAGACGCGGCTAAGCTTCACTCTTTGTGACCTACAAGGATGTTTTGCTCAACCAGCAACATGGAATTGGGACCGATCAGAATGAGGTGATCGAAGAGATCGCGCCTTACCATGACCAACGTATGCTTGGCATCCACCGGCACCCTCAGCACAACTGATACGTTAGGCTCGAAATCGCTCCGGCCAAAACCACGGCCTTGGAAAAGGCGGAAGCGCCGAATGCCCCATACCGCCAGTATGAGCAGGGAGAGCACAAGGACAAGGGTACCGAATGTGCGGGCAAGGCTAATGAAATCCAAGTGAAGACTACCTTTACGTGGTTTGGTTCAGGATCTCGCTGATCCTGAGTGAAATCTTGTCGCCTTTGAGAAGCACCTCGCCCGAGGCAACGGGCACATCGCCCGCATAGACCAGGGTAAGATCTTCCTGCCGGCGATCGAGTGGGATCATGGTGCCGCGGGTCATCTTGAGTAACTGAGAAATCGGAGCTTCAGCGGCACCAATCACTACAGATAGTTCAATTCTTACGTTGTCGAGCGCTTTCATTTCATCTCCCTCATGCCACTCATATAGGACTATTTTTCCGCTATCTGGAGCGTACTAGGCAAAATCTTCCTATGAGGGATGCACCACGGCTCATTTCGAAAGGTGTCCCGCATGGAACTGAAGAATATCATGGCTATCTCCGCTTCGGCATTGCGCGCACAGTCGCTCCGCATGCGTGTTATTGCGGAGAACCTCGCCAACTCGGACTCGATTGCCGCAAAACCCGGTGCCGAGCCCTACCGGCGCAAGGTCGTCAATTTCGAGCCCACGGATATTGGAGGGGCTGGCCAGGGTGTCAGCATTTCGAGTGTCGGGCAGGACCAGTCCGCGTTCAAGCGTGCTCTGCGTCCTGGGGCTCCATCCGCCGATGCCAACGGTTATATTGACCTGCCCAACGTCAATACAGCGATGGAGATGGTTGATATGCAGAGCGCCCAGCGATCCTATGAGGCCAACCTCAGCGCTATCCAAGCATCCAAAAATTTGACGATGCGCACCATCGATCTACTCAAATAATACTCGGGAGATAATCCATGTCCATTGGTGCACTTGATGCAATTAATGCCTATGGGCGGCTGGTCCGCCCAACCTCGCTTTCACCTTCTAATGAAGTAACGCCGGGAAGTGAGACATCCAACTTCGGCAACATTCTGACTGGCGTGATCAGCAACACAACAGATTCACTAAAGGCCGCCGAAAATGCAACGGCGCGTCAGATTTCTGGCAAGGGTGACCTCATCGACGTGACCACGGCTATGACGGCTGCGGAAATGGCGATGGATACTGTGGTCGCGGTGCGGGACCGAGTCATAAGTGCCTATTCCGACATCATCAGGATGCAGATTTAGTCATGGGCGCTGCGGACGTTGCCGAGCTCGCCAAAGCGAGCCTTATCCTATTCTTGACCATATCGGCGCCCATGCTGATTGTCTCACTCGTTGTGGGTGTCGTGATTGGCATACTGCAGGCTTTGACGCAGGTTCAGGAAATGACGCTGACCTTCGTGCCGAAGTTGGTCGCCATGGGGATCGCATTCCTGTTCTGCCTGCCAATGATCGGCCAAGCCATGTCGAACTTTATGCAGTCCATCGCAGGCGCGATTGTCAGTGGATGATCTCGTCTCCAGATATTCTGATTTCTTCATTCTCCTGCTTGTGGTCTTCGCCCGAACGGGTTCAATCGTCATGCTTCTGCCTGCTTTTTCGGACGAAGCCATTCCAACTCGGATCCGGCTTTTTCTGGCCCTTGGCATCGCGACCGGTCTCTCTGGTCTTGTAGCGCCCTATGTGAACCCCGCCGTGACCGGGGTAAAGGCATTGCCCGGAATTATCATTGCGGAAACGATGGTCGGGCTCAGCATGGGCATGCTCATGCGCATGATGTTCCAAGCCATAGGCGCGGCTGGCTCAATCATCAGCTTTCAAATAGGCCTTTCCTCGGCGATGGTATCAGATGCTTCAATGGGCGGGCAAGCAACCGTCGTCTCGCGCTTTCTCTTGCTGGCGGCGACGCTGACATGCCTAGCGCTCAATGTGCACCATCTTTGGTTTGCGGCAATGCTGCGCTCGTACGAAAATTTTCCGGTCGGCCAATTGCCGCCGGGGCGCGACCTTGCCGAATTGGCCGTCATGACAATGGCACATGCCTTCACGCTATCACTCAGCTTGGCTGCCCCTCTCATTGCCTTTGGCGTGATCTTCAACGTCGCGCTTGGGCTGGTTAGCCGCGTGACCCCTGCGTTGCAGCTGTTCATGATACTCGCGCCGCTCAACCTGTTGCTTGGCGTCGCCTTTTTTGCGGCCATCGTCGGCGCTATTCTGAATACTTTTGCCGTCAGCTATGGCGATTGGTTGAACTCCGGCTGGGCAATGCCCGGTGGCTGAAACCGATCAGGAAAAGACCCAGGAGCCTACCGAAAAGCGCCTAGAGGATGCCCGAAAACGCGGCGATGTTCCTGTGGCGCAGGACGTTCGGCACGCTGTGATGTTTGCAGCGATGCTGTTGCTGCTGGGGACGTTGGGAGCCGCGGCGGCCAAGTCCCTCTCGAAGATATTCATCGTTGTATGGGGCGGGGCGGACCGGATACGCTTTGCAGATGAGGGCGCTCAATCCACCCTTGCTGGTCTCATGCAAGATACTGTTTTGGCCATCACCCCCATGCTCGCCGTATTGATGGCGAGTGCAGCCTCGATCTTCGTGTTGCAGGGAAAACCGGTACTGACATGGACGCGGCTCGCCATAAAGTGGGAGAAACTATCGCCTGTCGCCGGCCTCAAACGGATCTTCGGGCCCCAAGGACTTTTCGAGTTCGCCAAATCACTGCTCAAGGCGGGTTTGATTATCGGCCTCGCGACCGCAATTGTCTGGCCCAACCGGGTCGCGATGGCTGGCTTGGTGGGCGCAGGCCCTCTCTTTTTGTCACAGCAGTTGGTCCTGCTGGTATTAAACGTGCTTCAACCAATTGTCGTAGCGGTTGTCATCGTCGCTGCGGCCGATCTGTTCTTTCAGAACCGTTCCTACATGAAGCGCATGATGATGACGCTCCAAGAGGTCAAAGATGAGATGAAGGATTCCGAGGGCAACCCGCTGATTAAATCGCGGCAACGCGCCATCGCTTATGCACGCGCGCGGCGGCGCATGATGGCGGCCGTGCCCAGCGCTAGTGTGATCATCACCAACCCGACACACTATGCGATCGCGCTTAACTATGAACACGGCGTCAACGGAGCGCCGGTCGTGGTTGCCAAGGGAGTCGACCTTGTCGCACTGAAGATCAGGGAAATCGCGACCGAGGCGGGAGTCCCGATTGTCGAAAGCCCGCCGCTCGCTCGCGCACTATACGCCGGCGTGGAGATTGATCATCCGATCCCGGTCGAACATTATACCGCCGTCGCCGAGATCATCAGTTTTGTGATGCGCCTACGCCGCACACCCAGCCTGACCTCTTAAGGAGCGCACATGAGCATTATCCCCCCCGATGATTTCGAAGTCCCTGCCGCGGGCCTGCGCATGGTCATTGCCGCGCCCGAGGGGGTCACCACGGACCGCAACAACATCAAGGCGGTCCGGATAGGCCACGCCGCTGGATTTTCTCTGTTCACCGCAGCGACAGAACCGGGCGTTTGGCAATTTGCCGGCTGCGGTATTGAGTGGCTCTGCCGCGATGGAAATATTGAGCGGCAATCCGTGGCGGAGGCCATGGTCGAAGTTCTGGCGCCCGGGGTCATCGCGATTGCCTGCCGGTCAGCTAACTCAGGGGTAGGAAAATGACCGGCTAAATAATATATTAGCTGCGACACCGAAAAAATGAGCAGCCGAAAAAAATATATTAGCATTCGAACCGTTCCGCTGAATTCTTTTCCTATGAGCTTCTTAGAGCCCACGTCCGGGCTTTCGGTTGGTTGCCCGATGTAACCACCTCACAAGAATGTGAGGACACTCCTAGAAAGGAATTTACTATGGCTTTTTCTGTTAACACGAACTCCAGCGCGCTTGCTGCCCTCCAGAACCTGAACAACACCCAGAGCGAACTTAACTCCACTCAACAGCGGATTAACACCGGTCTTAAGGTGAGCTCAGCCAAGGATGACAGCTCTGCATTCGTCATCGCCCAGAACCTGCGTTCAGACCTCAGCGGAATGAAGTCGGTCACCTCGTCGCTCAATCGTGCGAAGAGCGTGCTCGATGTCACTCTAAATGGTGCCACGCAGATTTCGGACCTGATGAACCAGATGCAGGCGAAGGCACTTGAAGCCAGCGATGCGGGCCTTGACACCGCCAGCCGCACAGCCCTCAATCTCGACTTCGTGGCACTCCAGAGCCAGATTGAGACTGTTATTGATTCGTCGGACTTCAACGGTTCTAATTTGCTTAAAGGACCTGCAGCTACCGGCAATTCGCTGAGCGCTCTGCAGTCGATCCAGGGATCGTCGACTTTGGTCGTCGCTAACATGGATATCGAAACCATGTTGGGCACCGCCCTGACGGGCGACATCTCGACTGGTGCCAACGCGACAACCCAGTTGGGTTTGCTCGAAACAGCCAAGGCCGCGATGGCTGGAAAGCTCAACACGCTTGGTTCGGCCGCACGTCAGGTGGATTCGCAGTTGACCTTCACCGCGAAGCTCGCTGATGCAATCAAGAGCGGTATCGGCACTCTTGTCGATGCTGACTTGGCCGCGGAATCGGCAAACTTGCAAGCCCTGCAGCTCAAGCAGCAGCTGGGTGTTCAGGCCTTGTCGATTGCGAACCAGTCGCCGCAGGCAATCTCGTCGCTGTTCCGTTAAGTTGAACTGAGACATATAGTTAAGGCCGGGGGCGGACTTGTTCCTCCTCCGGCCTTTTTTTATGCGTGGCAGGGGTGCAGGCAGCGCAGGGCGCTCCCCCGCAATAGATCAGAACGCTAAGGCGTCGATCACCAGCACGTCTTTCACCTTATGTCCCGGCTTGCGCACCGCATCGAGCAGCAATTTCCGGAGCGTTTTGACATTGACCGGACGAAAGGTCGAAACGTTCAGGCGCGCATATTCATTGGCTGCGCTCAGCAGTATCGACTGGATAGCGGGCTGATGGGCGGACAGAACCGACCCATCCTCAGGCGTTTGCGGCACAAGTTTCAGCACAACCCGGAACTGGCCAGTAATCCGCCCGCCCTCGATGATGGGCACGGAGATCGGATTGATCGTGAGATAGGCTCCCTCGCCCGTCTTCCCGCCCCCCCCTGCCGCTCTGGCCGGGCTGGCTGCGCATAGAAGCGCGCCTATGATCAGGCCGGACACCCGCGTGGAGGTTAAAACATATCGGCGCACAGTTTTGCTCCTCAAATACCCTTAGTGGCATCTCACTTTCCTATAATAGGAAGGATGCAGCCACTCCTTCGCCCGACCCCCACCAAAGTCGCCTCCCTTCTGCTTGGGCGCGATCGCTTTGCCTTAGCTATCGCGCGCGTGTGGCGCGCCGCGCGCCTCGCGCCTCTCCTCCTCGGCTCTGTTGCGATGGGTTCGGCCAACATTCCCAAATCGGAAGATGCGAACGTCGCCATTGTTATCCCGGCAGCTATCGCGACACCGGATATCTTCGCCTGGACCATCCTGCCGCCAGCCCAAGCATGGAAGAATATTGTAGCCTCGGAAGAACTTGATCGCCCCAAGGCATATTGGCAGGCCGCAATCGCCCTGCTGCACGCAGAGCAAGGCCAAGAAGCAACCGGCATGCTCGATCTGCTTGTCCGCAAGCGGCCAGACGCCGCGATGAACCCTAACTACACCTTGGCGCGCGCTCAGGCACTTGTGCTGATGCGCCGCGACGCCGACGGCCTTGTCGCGTTAGGCGATCCGGCGCTCTTGCGCTCGCCGCAAGGCTGCCTGTGGCGCATTCGTGCATCTGCCGCGATCCCTGAGAGTCCGGACAGGACCCCAGAGTATAATTGTGCCTTGCCGGCCATCGACCGACTTTCCCCCAAATCGCAGCTGCCGTTTTTTATTGCCATGGCCCGCCACGCATACAATATTGGTCGTTACCCTCTTGGCTTAGCATGGATCGGCAAGATCAAGACCGTCGACCCCGAAGCTAAGATATTGGAGGCCAAACTGCTCTTTGCGAGCGGCAGATCGAACGAGGCCGAAAAGGCGCTCAAAGCGGCGCAATCGACTGGGGACGAGCAAGCACGCGCCGAGGCAAGTTTCATCAAGTTGCAAAGGGCCACGCTCAACAAGTCCCAACGGCCCGCCGAAATCATCAAGGCCCTTGATAATTTGCGATATGGTTGGCGCGACCATCAGGTGGAGTTGGATGCGTTGGCCTTTGGGTTCCGCGTCGCCAGCTCCAGCAACGATCGCAAGAATTCTCTTGGCTTAGGGGCAACCTTGCTACGCAACTTCCCCGAAGAATCGCGCAGCCGCGAGATCCTTCCCGAATACCGGAAAATCCTGCTGTCGGTGCTGGATCCCGCCAATGGACTGAGCATGGATCAATCGATTGGTCTTTACTGGGAGTATCGTGACCTTGGCCCAGATGGCGCGGAGGGCGATGCCATAACTTTGAAGATCGCGCAGCGGCTTGAGGCCGCTGGACTTTATGAACGCGCCGCCCAATTGCTCCAGTATCAACTCGAAAACCGGGCGCAGGATATCGCAAAAGGGCCCATCTCGATTAAAGCGGCAATTTTGAGTGTCCGTGCGGGCCGGTATGACCAGGCCCTTCGGCTGATTACGGACAGCGAAGGTCCGCGCTATCCGGACGATATCGCGAACACGCGAAAGAAGGTTGCCGCAGTTGCCCTGACCTTGCTAGGCCGAAGGCCTGAGGCACTCGCCGCGCTGGACGAAGTTCCCGATGGCTTGGCAATCACCGCTGAAATCCTTTGGCATGATCAGCAATGGGTTGATCTTGAAGCCGCACAGGCCCTGCTTCTTAGGCGCACCGGTGCGACGTCCCCCGTCGCGCGGACCTTGATTTTCAGGCAGGCTTTGGCGCTGTCCATGCAAAGCAAAACGCCCCAGATAGCTGACCTGCGCCGTCGCTACGGTGGCGCATTCGCTGGCCAGCCGGACGGAGCAGCCTTTGATCTGCTGACGGCACCGGCTGATGGCATTGATCCCGCTGCGATCGCAGATGCGATCAAGAAGCTTCCGTCCGTGAGCCCGGCGGGTGCCTTCGGTGACCTCCTGAGCCTTGCTCCGCCGCCCAAAGCCCGTCCAGCCAAATCGGGGCGCGCGCCACCACGCGCATGAGCAAATGAAGATTAATTGCCATTAAAAGGCGATCAATCCATAATGACCCACAATGCGCGTAGTTGGCGTTTCCACACACTCTCCGAGTGCGTCTTGCCGCCGCATCGGGCACCGTTTCGGGGGCCCGATTACCTCCGCACGGCCATGCGTCGATTATTATGGTAAAAATAAAAAAAATGTTTAAATTGGTGATTATTATTCGATCCGAATCGCGTTAGGTTTTTATCGTTTATAGGTCGGTCAATGGGCGCGCAATTAGCTAGAGGAGGGTTTTGTGGCACTGCAAGTCAATTCGTCTAACTTCTCGCCTGCTGCCTTCAAGCCCTCAATAGGCTCAGACGTGGCATTTGCCTCTCAACGGGGTAATGTAGCGCGCACCGGTCAAACTTCATTGAACATCGCCCTGGCCTCCATTAACGGCGCTATTTCCTCGTCGGAAAATCTTGGGGACAAGTTGGGCCCAGTCGATTTGAAGATGCGCATTGAATCTCTTATCGACGAGCAGATTTCAAGCGGGGTCCTAAACGACAAGCAAGCCGCTGTGCTGCGCGCCTATTTTGGGACGGGCGTAGCTGTTCCTGAAGAAACCGACGAAGTGCCTCCGCCACCGCCACCGCCACCTCCACCGCCAGCCATAGCTTCCGAGGCCGTGAACCAAACGGGGCGCCCCGAAAAGCGTGCGGAAGTGCCCTATCCCGGCGCGAGGCCCGATACCAAGGATCCGCTCGATCCAATCGCAGTTTTCATTCAGAAACTACGCAATGAATCTCCGACAGGTTTCAATGGGTATAATTCATTGTCCGGTGCCTCAACTGCACGTCGTGATCCGGTTCTGTTGGACATCAATGCCTGATTAATCAGTCGGCGCGAATGTGCGTTGCGTTTGGGCCGAACTGAATTATCCATTTTGCTCAAAACGCTGCGGTCGTATTTGGCGCGCAACATACCCGTTCAGCCATTCGCGGTGGGCGACGGTCGCACTCCCAGCCCGATTGATACGATCACCGGCGCGGTCTGCCCCGATCTGCGCCGCGAGCAGCTCCCGCGCTCTTCCTTCTGGAATGCCCTGCCCCAGAAACCGCTCAGCGTCCCCCCTTCCCAAGTGATGCGCAAGATAAGCGACACGGCTGATAGCATTGGTACTCCCGCCAATCGAAACGCCGGACCGCTTGAGTTTCTCCACATTATGCCGCGCATAATCCGCCGTGGCCTCGATCGAGCTTTGTGGATCGTAGCGCTGGGAAAGCAACTGATGGCGCGCACCGGGTTGCACGCGGCCATTGCCATCAAGCCAGCCTTGCCGGCGGGATAAATTATTCAGCCAAGTTCCGGCCCGCTCCGCCTCTGAAATCCAGGTGCCCGACAGGAACTGACCCAAGCCCGCCGCGCTCGACCTGGGGTTGCGCGACCAAGGGTTCCATTCTCCACCACTTCGCTTGCCGGCCTCGGCATCGACAATGGCGGCCAATGCAGAACTCGGAAGCCCCACCCGCTGCGCCGCATTCTCGACGATTGGCTGATATTTGCTGTTGGCGCCAAGGGCCGTGGTGCCTCCGCTAACCGTATCAATCTCAGGCTTGCCCAAAGGTTGTGTTGGCAAAGCTGCGAAAGGGACCGTGCCCACCGCACTCTTGCCATCGAACTGATCCGAACTCGCGACGCTTGGGTCGGCCATTAAGGACAACAATGCAGACAGGCTATAAGTTCCGCCGCCTTGAGCCAGCGGCATGTTCGCATCACGCGGCGAGTCGCCATCGGCATCACCCAAGGCCATCTGCCACAGCTTGCTTGTCACCTCAGCGCGGGCTTGCGCATAGATAAGATCGGCCTTGCGGGCGGGACTTAGGTTACGCAATTGTGTCGGGTCAATCATGCCGCAACTCCACGCTCAAGCTCGCGCGCGCGGAAGACGAACGCGACCCGGTCATCGTTCTGCGCCTGCTCAGTCCGTTCGGCGGCCAACCGCAAGGCTTCCTCATGTGTCTCTACCAATTGCTCAAGCGCCTTGCTTTCTGCAAGCACCTGCAAAAGTTCGGTGCGACGCTCTTCCAGTTCGGCGGCGGCATGGCCAATACTCTGCCTCAGGTCGGCCATCATGTCCAACATCTGCAACAGATAGAGGTCGCTGCGCATCGTAAGATCATCTACTGGCAGGTTGCTTTCATTGGCATATGCGTCCTGCGAATGGCCCAGCCGAGCTTCCAGAGTTTCGAGACCCTCCGCCGCGAACCTGAAGGCCTCAGCCGCCGCGTCTACCTCGCGCTTACGGATACGCAGGACTGCATCATAAGGAGAAGCCATCTGTCACCCCCTGTATTGCGGCAAGCGCCTGAAAGGCTTCGTCAATCGTACCCGGATCATCTTTGCCTTGGCCGAGCAACTGCTCGATCTGCGGCGCTAGCAAGATCGCGCGATCCACTTGAGGGTTCGCGCCCGAACGATAGGCTCCGAGGCGCACAATCTCCTCCATATCACCAAAGAGCGAAAGCGTTTCCCGAGCCTTCAGCCGGATGGCGTTTTCCTCGTCCGTCTGTGCCCGGGGCAGAGTCCGAGAGACGCTCTTAAGTACATCAACGGCCGGATATCGACCCCGTTCGGCGATACGCCGGCTCATGACGACATGGCCATCGAGAATGCCCCTAACGGCATCGGCAACAGGTTCGTTATGGTCATCACCGTCCACGAGCACGGTGAATACGCCCGTGATCGAACCCTGTCCTGGAAGTCCGGGTCCTGCCCGCTCGAGCAGCCGAGGCAATTCCGCAAAAACCGTCGGCGTATAACCTTTCGTTGCAGGCGGCTCGCCGGCACCAAGTCCAATCTCCCGCTGCGCCATTGCAAAACGGGTGACCGAATCCATTAAGCAAAGAACCCGCTTACCCTCGTCCCGAAAATGCTCGGCAACCGCGAGGGTCGTCCACGCTGCCTGTCTGCGCAGCAAGGCGGACTCATCCGATGTTGCGACAACCACAACGCTGCGCGCTAGGCCTTCCGGGCCAAGATCATCTTCTATGAATTCCTGAACCTCACGGCCCCGCTCACCGATCAGCCCGATGACGGCGACATCACAGTCGCACCACCGCGCAAGCATCGAGAGCATGACCGACTTGCCGACGCCCGAACCTGCGAACAGCCCCAGCCGCTGGCCCTCACACAGGGGCACGAATAAATCGAGCACCCGAACACCTGTCTGCATGCGCGCACCTACTCTCGCACGGTTCGCGGCGGGAGGAGGAAGGCTCTTGATCGCGCGCGGTTCGCGGCCTTGTGCAATTGGTCCCTTGCCGTCGACCGGCTCACCGAGCCCATTGATGACCCTGCCCAGCCAAAGCGAAGATGGCCGCAGTTCGAATTTGCTCGCCTGGAGTTCAGCGTACATCCCGATAGAGACGCCTTGCGTGTCGGAAAATGACATGCATTGCGCCTGACCGCGATCAAACCCGACCACTTCAACCTGAAAGGGACCGTCCGGTGTCATGATCGAGAGATGAGAACCCGTGCGCGCCGCCCCATCGAGCCCGGCAACTTCGATCATGTTGCCGCGTGATGCGGTGACGCGCCCATAGCGGGTATGCACAGGCATCTGGCGCAGCGAATGGGTGACATCGTTCAGGCTGAGCATATACAGAACCGAAGGCGCACCAATTTCAGACCGACGCTGCCTGTGCGTCTTCCAACGCAATCAATTCGCGGCAATCGGACAGAGCACTGTAATAGTCGGAACAGGCGACCTTATGCGCGAAACTGACGCATAGAGCAGCCGTTTCGATTGACGGCGCTTCACCAATAATTTCCCGCACGCGGACAATGATCTCGTCCTGATGACCGGCGCGCTGTTCTTCGTCAACATATGCCATCATTGTGGAGTGGTACAGTTTCCGAGCCGGCGTCGTGGCGTCTTCCGCGGACATAAACTCGCTGCCGCGCAAAATTACGGCGCGGTTCTCTATCTCAATGGTCACACGCCCGCTGGCGCGCAACACCGCGCCATTCACGATGATCCGCTCATTGTCTTTCAGATTAACCTTCAACCCCATGGGGAAATCTCCTGCTTCTAGTTCTTATAGGCAAAAATCTCCGCGACTGGGTGTTAATGGGCAATTTTTGCCGCCCTGCACAACACTTATCGGTTCTGATCCTATAATCTCTGCAGGACTAAGGAGAATTCGAATGACAGTCACTTCCTCACTTGCGGTCGGCATTGCCGGCATGACAGCCAACGCGAATGCTATGTCTGGCGTAGCCGACAATATCGCGAACCTCAATACGGCGGGCTACAAGCGCGCCTCAACTTCATTCAGCTCCCTCGTTGCCGACCAGACAGGTGGCGACGGCCGCACAGGCGGGGTAACGTCCAAGACGAACTCGCTTATCTCAAAGCAGGGCTTGATCCAAGCCAGTGCCAACCAGACAGATCTCGCAATCGACGGCAGCGGCTTTTTTGTGACGCGGTCCGGCTCGGCATCGTCTGACCAGATTACATACTCCCGCTCAGGCGCGTTTACGCCTGATCGCGACGGCTATCTTCGTAACAGCGATGGCTTGTACATTCAGGGCTGGAAACTCAGCGGCGACGGCAACATGACGGTTGCGGCAACGCTAGATACGGCAACGCCGATCCAGATTAGTGAGCTGTCCGGCACGGCAGCGCCCACGAGCAATTTCAAGATTAACGCAAACTTAGATTCTAGGGCGCCTACTGGGACGCAGTTTACCAACACCTTCACTTATTATGACTCGCTGGGTGGTTCCCGTCAGCTGAGCGTCGTGTTCACCAAGATCGCGGCTGCAAACAGTTGGGACTGTGATCTAAATGACGGCGCGACACTGCTTGGGACCGGGACACTCGCATTCAACACTAACGGCACGCTCCAAAGCGTAACAGGCGCGATAAACACTGCCACGACCGCGATCTCGATCGCTTCCGGCACTGCAGGCTCAAGCCCGCTGAAGCTGGACTTTGGCACACTCGGCCAAGCCAACGGCTTGCGCCAATTTGCCGAAAGCTCTGTCGTCGTTAACGCCTCGGCGGACGGAGGCTTTCTTCGCACCATAAGCAGTGTGGACGTCAGCCCGACCGGTCAGCTCGACGTGCTGTTTTCTGATGGCACGCGTCGTCCGTTCTATAAGCTTCCACTTGCGACATTCCGCAATGCAGACGGCCTCACTTCGCTTGCCGGCAACGCCTATGTTGAATCTCCCGGTTCAGGCTCGCCGACCATTAGTGACCCAGGTTCACTGGGTGCGGGTTCAATCAAGGCCAGTTCTCTCGAAGCCTCGAACGTCGATCTGGCTGAGGAATTCAGCAACATGATCCGCTACCAGCGTGCCTACAGCGCTTCGTCGAGGATCATCACGACTGCAGATGAAATGCTGCAGGAAGCCAACAACCTGAAGCGCTAAACATTCGCCGACGCCTGATCCGGAGATATTCCCCCAGTGCCACTGAATAACATCCTCAGTATAGCGACATCGGGAATGTCTGCGGCCCAGGCCGCAATTGACACGATTTCGAATAACGTCTCGAACGCGAGTACCCCGGGGTATACGCGCCAGCAGATCAATTTTTCTGCGAATGCGGCGGGCAAAACGCTCAACGGGGTTACCTTCAGTGCGCCCGAGCGTGTTGCCAGCCAGTTTTTGGAGAACTCGGTCTTCAATCGATCAAGCCAAGCTGGATATGACGATACGAACAACACCTATCTGGGTCAGTTACAATCGCTACTCGGCGCGCCGGACTCTAAATCCGGTCTGGGTGCCAGCTTAAACCGGGTTCAGGCGGCAGCCATTTCATTGACTGCGCCAGGTGCCGGTCAGCAAGCCACGACTGCGTTTGTCGCCACGGTTGAGGATTCGTTGCGGACGCTGCAGCAGACCGATGCCGATGTGAAGCAACTGCGGCTTGATGCCGAATCCGAAATCGCTGGCAAAGTGCCGCAGATCAACCAGCTTCTCGCCCAGATCCACGGCCTCAACCAGCAGCTCGGCAGCGTCTCGGCGGGACTGCGGAGCAATGCGGATATCGATCAGCGCGGTCTCGCGATCAAGAAGTTGAGCGATCTGGTATCCATTGCCACAACGGACAACCCCAATGGGACCGTTACGATCAAGTCCGCTAGCGGGAACGTCTTACTTGATCAGCAGCTCCGTGAACTCTCCTACGCCAGAAGTTATGATGGCGGCAGCGAAGCCTTTGGCGCTATCGGCATCAACTTTGCAGCCCAGTCGGGCCAAGCCGCAACGCCGACCGGCGAAACGATCACATCATCTGCAATTGGCGGTCAGCTGGGGGGCTTACTGAATATCAGGGACACCGAATTGCCCACAGTGCGCGACAATTTGGCGTCCTTGTCCGCAGGTTTGGCGATCGCGCTTAACAAGGCATCAAACCAGGCGAGCACAGCGCCGGCTCTGCAAACCCTTATCGGCAGGAATACCGGTCTGTTGGCGACAGATCGGCTCAACTTCACCGGCAAGACGACCTTTGCGATTACCGATGCCAGCGGCAATTTAGTTAGCAAGGCGACGATCGATCTGAGCAGTCTTGGGGCTGCTGCGACCATTCAAGACCTCGTCAACAGCATAAACAGCAGCGCCGTTGGCTCGGGGCCCGTTTCGGCAACCGCAACCTTCAGCAAGGGCACGCTCAGCATTGCATCGAATTCCTCCGCCTATGGAATAAGCCTCGTCGACGATGCAACGACCCCAGCTGATCGGGCAGGGAGCGGACTTTCGGAATTCTTTGGCCTAAATGATCTGGTACGGTCCGATAAGGCACAATTGGTGCCAACTGGGCTGACCGCAACTGAGCCGCATAGTTTTACAGGTTCAACCAGCCTAATGCTGCGCGACAGCACGGGCCGGGTGCTCGCGACGCAAACTATCGATTTCGACAACCCATCCTTGACGGGAGTCCAGGATGTCCTGACGGCTCTGGGGGCCGGGGAACTTAGCCCGTTCGGATCCTTCTCGCTCGACAGCAAGGGACGGTTTGCCTTCACGCCATCCCTTACTGCACAAGGCGCGCGGATTGCCGTTTCCGATGACACCAGTGCCCGAGGGGACACAGGCGTCTCATTCGGTTCGCTGAGCGGTTTCTCCAACGCCGCTCTGTCACCAAGCAACTTCTATGTGCGCAAGGATATCAGTGTCAGCGCCAACAAACTTCCGATGGCGACCCTGTCTGCATCTGCGACAGTGGGCGCTATAGCCCTTGGGAATTCCGACCGAGGCGGCCTGAGCAATTATCTTGTCCAACTCGATAAGGAGGTCAGCGTTGGCAGCCGGTCGCCTGCCCGCCTTCAGGACGCGCTCAATGGAACTATAGCGCAAATCTCGTTGCGGGCCGATATCGTTCAGCGCCAGTTTCAAGATAGTTCCTCACGCCTCTCCGACGCCGTCAAGCGACGCGACGCGGTGAGCGGCGTAAATGTCGATGAAGAGCTTGCCAGTCTTGTAATTTTTCAAAACAGCTACGCCGCATCTGCCCGCGTCATTTCAACGACGCAGCAGATGTATGACACCCTCCTTTCCATGATCAGATAAGGCCACTATTATGACCCGCGTCTCCTCAAACAGCATCCAGCAAAGCACAATCGAGTCGATCGCGCGCGCGCAGGAAAAGATGGCCAGCCTCCAGTTGCAGCTTGCCACCGGCAAGAAGGCCAACACATACCGCGACCTTGGCGCCGACACGACAAAGACCTTGACGGCTCGAACCGCGCTAGATCGGACGCAGGCGTTTCAGGGCGCCAGTAAGCAACTCACGAACACCCTCAATCTCTATGATATCAAGTTCGGCCAACTGAACACCCTTGGCGACAATCTGAAATCCGAACTGGCGCAAAAGAGCGATGGGAACAGCGCGCCACTGCAGACGGCGGTCGAACAGGCTTTTACCGAGTTTCGGAGCGTTCTTCTGTCTGATGATGCTGGGTTTTCAATGTTTTTGCCGCCGAAGGGAGGGGGCGACGCTTTCAAACTAACCGCCCTGACCGACGCGGCGCTGTTAGCGGGTGAGACACCCGAACAGGCAGACGATCGAGCATTCGGGACGACTACGGGCAATAACAGTGCGCTCGTCGCCGAGGGCGTTTCGATGGCCTACGGGGCCGACGCGCGCACGACCGGCTCTCAAATGCTAGCGGCCTTCAGAACAATAGCGAATGAATTGCCGCTCTCGAGCCCGCTGACGTCGGCTCAGTCCTCAGCGATTGATGCTGCCGTTAGCCAGATCAACCAGGCCCAGCTCGGCATTAATGCGCTGACGTCTCAGAACGGCGCGAATGTTGCACGGCTTGAAGACATTAATGACCTCGCCAATCGCCGCACCGAGACGCTCCAGCTGATCGTATCAAGCTTCGAAGATGCAAACATCCCTGAAGTGGCAAGCAAGATATCACAACAAAAGAGCCTACTTGAATCTTCATACGCCCTATTCTCGCAGCTTTCTGGGCTTTCTCTAGTTAACTATCTGAGAAATTGATACGTTTTTAGAAAGACTGTGCATCCAACATGTTAAATGTAATTGGCTTCATTATCATCTTTGGCTGCGTATTTGGTGGCTATGCTTTGGCAGGCGGCAAGATGAGTATCGTGCTGGAGGCACTGCCGCACGAGTTGTTGACCATCGGCGGCGCGACCCTCGGGGCACTGCTCGTTGGCAATCAAATGAATATCGTCAAGCAGTGCGGCACTGGCATTGTGCGCGTTTTCAAGGCGCCGCGTTTCCAGCGCAAGGAATACACCCAGCTTCTTTGCTTGATGTTCGAGCTGCTTATGACCTTTAGAAAGGGCGGCGCGACCGTCCTCGAACCGCATCTGGATGCCCCCAAGGACAGCAACATATTCACGCGCTACCCAGCCGTGCTTGCAGATCACCATCTTTGCGATTTCATCTGCGACTATTTGCGGCTGATGACCCTTAATTTCGAGGACCCCAACCAGCTGTCCGAAGTGATGGACAACGACATCGCGCGGATCCACGAGGAAGAGCTCGGTCCGCACATGTCGCTGCAGACCGTTGCCGACGCTCTTCCGGCCATCGGCATCGTCGCAGCTGTGCTTGGCGTAATTAAGACTATGGGCTCCATCGACCAGCCCGTTGAAATTCTGGGCGCAATGATCGGTGGCGCGCTTGTCGGAACATTCCTCGGCGTGCTTCTGAGTTATTGCGTCGTCGGGCCGCTATCGCAGAAGCTCAAGCAGGTGGTTGAGCTCGAGAGTCTGTCCTTCAGCGTCGCAAAAACTGCGATTATTGCCTATGCGAACAAGCTTGCCCCGCCCGTGGCGATCGAGATCGCCCGGCGCATGACACCCGGCGTCTATGCCCCGTCGTTTGCCGAACTCGACGCAGAGCTCGAAACGGTCCGTTCGGAAATGAACGCCAAATGAGTGTTGAAAATCAACGCCCAATCGTAATCCGGCGGGTCAAGCGCGGTGGCCATGGCGGGCACCACGGCGGGTCCTGGAAAGTCGCTTACGCTGACTTTGTGACCGCAATGATGGCCTTTTTCATGCTGCTGTGGCTGATCTCGACCCCGGACAAGGCAAAGCTCAAGGGCCTAGCTGAATATTTTACACCCAACCCTTCCTCTCCGCCGAGGCCTATGGGGGCATCAGGTACCCAGAAATCGCAATCCGGTGCGGGCAATGCGCAGAGTAGAAGTTCAAGCGCTACCGCTAGCCAGACACGCCGTGGCGCTAGCACGCAAGTTAGGATGATCGCGACCGATATCAAGACCGCTATCGTCACCTCGCCGCAGCTCAATAGCGGGCCCTCCAATCTCTTGCTTGAGCCGACGCCGGATGGCATGCGGATCCACCTAATGGACACCGCAACGCGCACGATGTTTAAGGGGAATACGGCCGTCCTTAACGAATATGCCGAACAGCTTCTTGCGATCGTCAGCCGGAAGATTATCCGCTCGAAAGTTAAGATTAGCATTGAGGGACATACTTTGCCGACCACGTCCGAGGGTGCGGGCAATTGGTCACTTTCCTCAAGGCGCGCGCAAGCTGCGATGCAGGCGATGAATGTGAATGGTATCACCAGCGATCGATTTGTCGAGGTGATCGCTCTGGCAGGTACTCGGCCGATCTATCCTGACCAGCCAAACAGGCCGGAAAACCGCCGTGTAACCGTCGTTTTGCTCAATGAAGCCGGGGCCCTCCCTGGTGATGCAAGTTTCAAATTCTAAGGCGAAAATGAAACATATCATCATTCCAGTCGCTAGCCTGATTGCCGGCCTCGCGCTCGGTGCGGGCGGCATGTTCTTCTATGAGCGCCAATTTGGCGCCGCACCGGTGCAGGCAAAAGCCGCACCTTCCCCGTCGCGGGAAGACAGCGAGATATTGCCGGCCTTCAAAGTCCGCGCGCCTATCGTGGCGGGTGATGGAACGTTAGAGACTTATGTTGTGTTCACAGTGCAATTGGCCGTCGCAAAGACAGCCGCTGAAACAGCTCCGGAACAGCTCCCGGTGATACTGAATGAAATCAACATGCGCACCTATGAAGCGCCCTTGGCGCAAGGGCCGGATGGCAGAATGCCGAGCGTCAAGATATTCCGAGATCTTGTTTTAGCGGCTGCTAAACCGATTTTGGGGCAGGGCGTGTTGACCAATGTCATGGTGACGGATGTCGTAATAGGCCAAACGGAACCGCTCTGAAAAAACTTTGAGTTGCCGTTGCAACATTGTCCGACGCTAGCATTCAGAAATGTGGGATCTGTCCGGCAATTACGTGAACGCGGCTTTAACTGCCCAACCCTGCGGCCTCGACGCTGTGTTTCGCAAGCTCTACCTGAGCGCGCAAGCTGATTTCGCGCATGAGCGCTTGAACCGAAGGATCTGAATGTTCACCTTGTTCAGAAAGCCATGATGTCAGACCCTTCAGGGCGCTTGGGTTCCGGTTCCCTTGCAAAGCTTCAGTATGCAAGCTTTCGAGATGGCCGAGCCCCTCGTCTGCATCCTTTACCAAACGCTTTCTGTGTTCCCTGTCCTCGCCGCCGCCAGCAATGGTCATGAGCATGTCGACAGAGAATGTTCCCCGCGCCCCGGCAGCCGACCTTATTGTATGCGTGCTTACTGCCGAAGCAGTAGGATCACTAGTGGGTGCAAAAGTTTCCGGCGCGGCTTTTGAACCGGTACGGCCGACTGCGGTTGCAGGCGGGGTAAAAGCAAAAGGATTGGGAGCAGTAATACGCATATCATCTTTATAGGAGCATTATTCGCTCAATAGTGACCACTGGGAAAATTCTTCCAAAAAGACCGAACGAGAAAAATTTGCCGCCAAAAAATTTTTCCGGAACGAACACCAGGACATTTTTTCCTATAAAGAGGTATGAACAGTCACAGCATTCGTTTCCGGCTCCAGCTAGGCTTGCATTATCTGGTGGGTATCTTTGCCTTACTCGCGGCTATGAGTTCGCCAGCTTTGGCCAACTCGCGCATCAAGGACATAGCCGACTTCGAGAATATCCGGACTAACCAACTGGTCGGGTACGGGCTCGTCGTTGGCCTCGCAGGCACGGGTGACAAAATCCGCAACGCGCCCTTCACAGAAGAATCGATGAAAGGCATGCTGGAGCGCATGGGCATCAACGTCCGCGGCGCAGATATGAAGGTCCAAAATGTCGCCGCCGTAGTTGTCACGGCAACCATGCCGGCCTTCGCGCGCCCTGGCTCGCGAGTCGATGTTCTGGTGTCTGCCATTGGAGACGCGTCAAGCCTGCAGGGCGGCATGCTCATTGTTTCTTCGCTCCGCGGACTGGACGGAGAAGTTTATGCTGTCGCGCAGGGGCCCATTGCGGTGTCCGGCTTCAAGGCCCAAGGCGCAGGCGCATCGATCACCCGCGGCGTTGCAACGCACGGACATATTGCCGAAGGCGGCATTATCGAACGAGAGGTGGCCTTCAGGCTTAACTCGATGGATGTTTTGAATCTCGCCTTGCGAAATCCTGATTTCACAACTGCACGACATGTTGCCGAGGCGATCAACCGGGCCATTCCGAATGCCGCAGAAATGCTTGATCCCGGCACTGTCCAGATAAAAGCGAACGGCCAAGCCATGGCCCAGCTTCTAAGCCGCATCGAAAATCTGGAGGTTCAGGTGGACCAGTTGGCCCGTGTGATCATCGATGAATCTTCGGGTACTATCGTCATGGGGCAAAATATCCGCATCAGCCCGGTGGCAATCGCCCAAGGCGCGCTAACCATCACGGTGTCTGAAAACAGCGTCGTCTCTCAACCCAATCCCCTATCGACCGGCGAGACCGTAGTGCTCCCTGCAACGCAGATTACAGTTGACGACGGGCAAGGTAAAAAGCTGGCGGTCCTTGATGAGGGCGATTCACTGCGCTCGTTGGTCAAAGGTCTGAACGCCCTCGGGGTAAGCCCGCGCGATCTGATAACGATCTTTCAGGCCATTAAAGCGGCGGGCGCCCTTCAAGCAGAGGTGGTCGTGCAATGAGTAGTTCGGTTAACGCTTCGCCATTTGTCTCTGGACCGGCCCAGCCCGTTGTTCAGGTTCCCAATATCGAAAACCTGCAAAAGCAAGCACGTGATTTTGAAGCCGTGTTCGCGGGTAAGTTAATCAACACGATGCTTTCAACAGTCGAAAAAGGCGATTTTTCGGGCGGGAGCGCAGAAGAGACCTTCCAAGGCATTTTGGGTGAACGGATGGGTGAAGCTTTGGCTGCTCAGGGTGGCTTTGGCATCGCACCTTCGGTTCTGGCACAACTTATTCGGTTGCAGGGAAATTCGCATGATTGATGAAGTGCTGGAATTACTGACAGATCTTCAGGAAGTGATCACCCAAGAAAACGGGATCCTTGGGGAATATCCCTATGATGGGCTGGCAACAGTGGTGGACACAAAGGCGCGCCTGACCACTCGGCTCGAGACCGTGCTTATGCACCAGAATAGGGAAACGCCGCAGTGGCTGGAGCAAATGGACCTTCCGCGTAAACGGCAGCTTCGCGCCAGCATCGAACAATTGTCCGCCGGTACGTCTCTCAACGAGCGACTACTCAAACGTAAGATCGAACAGTCGGGTGAAATGATAGCATTTGTTGCAGGCGAAGCCCGGCGAATGGCAAACAATCACAGCTCTACCTATACGTCGCATGGCTCCTTGGACCGTCGAGACATTGCGACCCCCCTGTCGGTAAATACGACTAGCTAATGGCCGCTATTCAACGCATATTTTTCTCAGGAGCAATGCATGCTTGACGCATACCGGCGCAATCAACTCAATGCCGAGCATCCCCGGTCTATGGAGCGACGGCTCCTTGCAGAGATTACCAGCGAAATGATTTCAGCTGCAGACCAAGGTCTCTTAGGGTCGGCGCTCATGCCATCGTTGCACCGCAACCGCGAGCTCTGGTCGGTCTGGTCGGCCACTTGCCTTGACAATGACAACGCCTTGCCGCCCGAGATCCGTGCGACGATCGTGTCTTTGGCGTTGTGGGTAGGCCGCTTCACCAGTGAAGTCGTCGCTGGACGAGAAGAAATCGAACCGCTGGTCAGCGTCAACCGTTCGGTCATCGCAGCCCTCGCCTGAACAAAGGCGTCTAGGACCAATCAGCATCCACTTGGTCCGACATATTCCACGCAGAAGAGCAGCTTTCGTCTGGAGAAGATAGGGTGCAACATTTGCCTCCTAGCTTGCCCACGACGATATCCGCAGATGGGGGGGGGCTAATATGCGGCCAATCGGAGCGGACACAGATCTGCGATCTGGGGGGCAATGGGGGACATGTTCGTCGACGCAATCAACCTAAAGCGCGTTGCGGCGAGAATCACCTGCGACACCGTCTGATGATTCGCATGAGGCGGACCCAGCGGCAGGAAAATTTGGTCAAATCGACCAGCTAACGGCAAATGTTGCCGCACAAAATCAGAAATCAGCGATATTTGTCCTCAATGTGAGAAGATATTGTAAGCCGACTAACGTAACAATTATGTTGCCGCTGGAAGTAAAAATACGGCCTAGCGACGCAAATCTAAGACAAATTACACTCATTATGGCACTTTATACCGCCATAATGAGTGTAATAACCAAGCCATATCTGATAATATTACTTCAATTTGATGATAATAACTGTAGTAGAAGTACGAATACTTGCTTTTAGACAAGCTTACCAAACCGTCAAAAGTAGGTTAGCAAAATGTCTAAAGCGATTTCCAATCTTGAGTCACTGGTGCAAAATGTCATGGCCTGTTTACCAGATGAGGCAGGTGATTTCGCCTCGCCTGCCCAACGTTCGGCTTATAACCGAGGGTTCGAGAGACTTCTTCGCGCTCTTCGCCCGCGCATCAGCTATTTCATCCGCCGTTACGGGCTTCTCGGTCATTGGGAAGATGCCGAACAAGTCGGTGCGATGGCCGTCCATCGCGCGATCGCCGGCTACAACCCGGAGAAAGCGCAGTTCACCACATTTGTGAATTGGCAAATCAGGGGCGATATGCAGGGCCTTAGATACACAGTGATGGTTGACCAGCGCGCACCAGCCAAAAAGGTCAAAGCGTCAACTGTTTCCCTGCAGTCGCTGATGTCGAAAGCGGATGGCCAGGATGAGTACCAGTTTGATATCGAAGATGATTCTGCCCTTGCCATGGTTGAGCGTTCTGCAGAAAACCATCTTGCAAAAAAGACTATGAACGCCCTTCTCGATAGCGTCACAAAGCGCATGACCGAGGCGGGGACGCGCGATCTGCTTTGCAAGCAGGGACCGACCGCCACTCGGAAGCCGGGTGTTGCTATGCTAAAGGTCAACTCGATTGATCCCGATCAGCTGCGCCAGCTGGAGGTATGTGTTGCCGAAAGCCGCAAAGTCATCATCAGGAAGATGTTCGAAATGGATGCTGCTGGCAATAGCGACGTAGCGAGCGAGCCGAGCCCCGAGCGCGCCCGACATTTGGCCAGAAAGGCCGCTGCAATGATGCGAGAAATCATCGCAGAGGAAAGCCAGTTTGCGCTTCTCGCCGATAGCCTGCCGCCACTGGATGTTCTCAAAACGCGTCGTCCGGCCAATCGTAGCACCGCGCGGGGACGTCAGGCAAGTGTAGCGAAGCTGCCCGTGCGCAGCTCCGTCCCAACGAAAAATGTGTCCCTTGCCATTTGATCAGGCCCAGATAAATGCCACGCGAAGTTTCGGCCTGCCGACCAGCGCCCTGAAATCTATGGCGCTGGTCGGCGTTGGCTTGCACTCCCTTGATCAATTGACCGTCCTTCAAGCGGGTAAGCTGCTCGCGCTCGAAGCTACCTTTGTGGAACAGTGCAGCCTCAGTTCGCTTGTGGTGCACTTGGACCGTCCGACGGTTATTGTCGTGAGCTTCGAGGACAATTCCATCGGCGAAGTGGCCGAAGACCTGGCAGTCACAATGTTTTCAGCCACGCAACCGATCGGCCTGATTGCAGTGAGCCAAGAGCGGCAAGATCTCCATAGGCTTATGGATCTGGCCCCGAGCGCTATACGAAAAATGGCGCACCCATTATCTTATTCCGAAACGTTGATGCACTTCATTTATTATTACGAGAATTTATTCAGCGAAAAATTGATCAGAAGCCAGAAAAACGACGATACAATAAAGCAATTTATTCAGAATAGTTTGAAGAGAGAAAAATTTCATACATTCTGCAACTGGCTTCGCCTTATCCGCAAGGCACGTGAATCCTTCTTCCCCGTTGAATGGCTAAGCGATCCTATTTGGGACATCATGATTGCCCTTGCTTTGGCCAAGGTTGAAGGGCGCATAACGCCAGTATCAAACATCGGGCTGGAGGCGAATGTTCCCGTCAGCACGGCACTGCGAAAGCTCAAGGAAATCGAGGCACGGGGCTTCGTCAATCGCTGGCCTGATCCCAAAGACAAGCGACGCGAATATGTCGAATTGTCTGAATTGGGAATGCAAAAATTTTCGGAGTTTGTTGAAGTTGTATGGGACAGATGTGCAGAAACTGGATTTATGTAAATGCCGGTTTAGAGGCAATCTGCAATTATCTTGTTGAAATCGGCGCGACTGAGAAGCCATTTGAATGCCAAACCGATATCAAGGCTTGCCACTAAAGCCTTGCCAAGCAACCGCGCCGTTCAGCTATATCCCCGAAACGGCGATTAATGAACTGACAGGCAACTTGGCGCCGCCGTTCAAGCCCAAAACCACCTGACCACCCGACATCTCGACCGAACTGACGGTACCCGTCGAACTCACTTGCACAGGAACGGTCGCCCCAGTCGCATCCGTTGCAACAATGGTGAGGGAATATGGACCATTCGCAGCGCGGCCTCCGCCGACCGTCTGCCCATCCCACGCAACACGGCCTGACGCGGAGCTTGGGCTGAGCGCCATTTCCCGCACGACCCGGCCGTTGGCATCCGAGATGGTTGCGGTAATCGATGCCACAGGGCGGCTGACAGAATATGTCCAGCTTGCAGACCCACCGCTAGAATCAAGGCTAGATATCGCATTATCGAAGGTAGCCTGCCGGCCAATGTAATTGGCCGCGCCAGCCATATCTTGGCCGTTCATTCGGGTAAGGATTTGGTTCAGGACCGAGGTCTGCTGGACCGATTGCTCAACCTGCGAATACTGCGCAAGTTGCTGGGTGTATTCAGATGATTTCATCGGATCGAGCGGATCCTGATTCTTCATCTGGGTCGTCATCAGCCGCAAGAACATGTTGAAGTCCTTGCTGGTCGAATTGACGGTCTGCGTGGCGTTCGTCGTTGCCACGTTGGTTACACCGGGGACTGTTCCTACCTGAGCCATAGCATCCTCCTAAGCTCTTAAATCAAATTGACCGCGCGCGCTCCGCGGGCGGGTTCCAAATACGGTATCTTCTTCGGGTCTAAGGTCTTCCCAAGCCCCATTCCGCGAGGGTGTCCGGCGTTCCTCCTGAGGGGTCTGCCGCTGGCCAGAGCCACCTCCGGACCCAGATTGAAGCTCAAAGCGTAGACTGCCCTCGTCCATTCTGACCCCGGCATCGGACAGGTTGCGAACCAGCGTCGGCAGTTCCTGCCGCAACAGATCGTTGGAAGCCGAAGTGGAGGCCGTGATGATCGCCCGAAGTGCTCCGTCCTTCTCGAAAGAGAGACGAACATCGAGTTGGCCGAGTTCCTTCGGGTCAAGCCTGACGCGCATATGCTCTCGCCCATCTTCGATGGACTTACGCATTTCTAACGCGAGCCCTTTCCCTAACCCTTTGGATGTCTGAAGCGCTGGCGCGGTTGGCAGCGCAGCAGGCGGGGTCGGCACAGGCGTACTGGACCGGTCGGTATTGGTAACATTCGCGTCTTGACGGCTTACGCCTGCGTGCGCCGCGCCGGCCTGATTGTCTGGCATCGAGGCTGCGAAACCTGCGGCTTCAATTGGTCGCTGTTGCCCCGTTACGGCAACATTGTCCGCGCGCGGCGCGAGCGCCCCGTCGGGAACAGCGATGTCGGACGCTGCGGCGTTACCATCAGATGCCACCGGCGGCTTGTCTGCCGCCACACGCGATGCGCTCTGAACATTTGGTGCGGCAGCAAGCAATTGCGCGGGGTCACCGAGCAACTCCTGCGCCGCGCCATCCATCTGCTGGGGCAATTCGCTCTCGACCTCTGTCGTTGTCGCCGCAATATCCGCAGGGTGGTTACTGTCCTGGCGGACAAAAGCTGGTCGCTGCACCTGAGACTTGATTGAAGCCATGCTCGCCGCAGCCTGCATTTGAGCCGGCACGTTTGGCGCAGCGGCTGCTTGAATATCTTGATCCGCCGGCCATTCATCCTCGGAGCTTGCAATCAGGCCAGCGCCTGACAGCAATCCGGGTGTGACTTGGGCAAGGCCCTGAACCTGCAACCCTAAACTCGAAGCATCAACCGCGGTTGCAGGGCCCGGAGCGCCAAGCGTGGATTCCACCGAGGTTAACCCTTGGTCCAGTATCTTCCCCGCATCGTTGATGGCAAGGCCAAAAGCCTGCGCATCTCCTTCAGGCACAACAGCACCGGCCCACTCAATCGGGAGATACGAGACAGAAGGGACGGCAGTTACTGACATGGTTTTACTTTAGATATTTCTATTCAATTCTTATTATAGGACAGATTCATGACGCCGCAGAAAAGGCACCCTCATTTTAACCGATGACACCCAAATTGCGCACACGCATCCGGGCGTGAATTTCATTTTGCGACAGGACCACGGTCGCTGGACGAATGCGCTCCATCACAGAACGGACATAGGGCCTGATGGAGGGGTTAGTCAGCATGCAGGGTAATTGTCCATCTGTTGCCATACGGTCATAGAATTCGCGGACGGTCGTGACAAACGCCTGCAGGGATGAAGGCGCCATCACGAGTTGACGGTCTTCGCCCTGCCCCACCAAGCTTTCGACGAAAGCGTTATCCCAATAGGGTGAAAGCGTGACGACCGGCAGCATGCCATCCTGGGCCTGTGCCGCACAGATTTGGCGCGCCAGCTTGGTTCTCACATGCTCTGTTATCATCGTGACATTCTGCGTGAAAACAGTCGCCTCGGCTACGCCTTCAAGAATCCCGGGAATGTCGCGGATCGAGACGCCCTCGTTGAGAAGGTTCTGCAAAATCCGCTGCACACCAGAAATGGAGATACGCGCCGGAATGATGTCCGCAACGAGCTTGGCCGAATCCTTGTGAACCTGCATAAGGAGCTTCTGCGTCTCTTCATAAGACAGCAGATCCGAAATGTTTTCCTTCACCACTTCTGTGAGATGCGTAGTGATGACCGTGCTGTTATCGACGACGGTAAGTCCGCGAAATCCGGCTTCATCGCGCAGATCTTTGTCGATCCATAAGGCCGGTAGCTTAAACACTGGCTCGGTTGTCACCTCTCCTGGCAGGCCCACATTTTCGCCACCTGGATTGATGATCAAGAGTTTGCCGAGTTTAATTTCGCCTCGGCCGGCCTCGGTTTCACGAATGTTTACAACATATTCGTCGGGGCCGAGCGTCACATTATCGATGATCCGCACCGTCGGGAGGACAAAGCCATATTCCTGTGCCATCTGCCGGCGCAACGCTCGGACTTGATCATCCAGTCGCATCTCCGTGCTCTGATCCGTCAAGAGCGGCAACAACCCATATCCGATTTCGAGCCGGATCGCGTCGATCGCAAGCGTCTCCGAAATATTCTCTTCGACGGGTCCCTCAACTGACTCTGCCAAAACAGCTTCCTCGCGCGCTGCTTCCCGCTCCTGCTTGTTCTTGCTCAGTTGCCACGCGGCAAAACCCGCAGCGGCGCCAAGTGAAGCAAAGGGGAGAAAGGGCAGTCCCGGAAGCAGCGAAAAGCCAATCATAAGGGCCGATACAAGGCCATATGCCATGGGATGCCTAGTGAACTGCTCGACAAGAGCGCCTGATGCCTTTCCAGTTTCCCCCCCCTTTGTCACAAGCAAGCCTGAAGCGATCGAGACGATCAAGGCAGGGATTTGTGTTACTAGCCCATCGCCAACTGTAAGGAGCGTATAAACTTGGAAGGCTTCACCAACGGGAAGGTCATGGACAAACACACCTAAGATGAGCCCAACTATGATATTGACCGCCGTGATCAGCAGACCGGCTACGGCATCGCCCTTAACAAATTTGGACGCACCGTCCATGGCCCCGAAAAAGGAGCTCTCTGCCTCGATCTCAGAGCGCCTTGCTTTCGCCTGCTCCTCGTTAATCATGCCAGCCGAAAGATCGGCGTCGATCGCCATTTGCTTGCCGGGCATAGCATCCAGACTGAAGCGCGCCGATACTTCAGCGATGCGTCCCGAGCCCTTGGTGATGACGACAAAATTGATGACGAGCAGGATCAGGAAGAGCGTAATCCCGATGATGGCTTCTCCGCCCATAAGGAACTCGCCAAATGCGGCGATCACCCCGCCCGCCGCTTCCGGGCCTTCGTGGCCATGCGAGAGGATAAGGCGCGTCGAAGCAATATTGAGACCCAGCCTGAGCATGGTCACGATAAGCAGAATGGTTGGAAAAGCCGCCAGGTCGATTGGCTTTTCGATGAAAAGGGCTGTCAGCAGGATCAGAACGGAAACCGTGATTGAAAGCGAGAGCCCAATATCAAGTAACCAGGTCGGAATGGGCAACACCAGCAGTGAGATGATTGCAATGACGGCAAGCGCCAGAGCCATATCCCGTCCAGCGCCCAAACGGTGCGCGATCTGATTGAGCAACCCATTCATAAAATAATCCTTATCGTTCGCCCGCCGATGATCAGGCGATTGGGATTCCAGCCTCGACGAAGCTCTTCAGCTTGTTGCGCATGGTGCGCACGGAGATCCCTAAGATTGAGGAAGCCGCAGTGCGGTTTCCGCTACAATGCTGCAGCGTCTGCAGGATCAAATCCCGCTCCACGTCCGCCATGCACCTTCCCACCATGTTGCCCGACAAAGGTGTCGGCGTTGCTGCAGGTTGCAGGAGCAAAGGGGTACCATCCGCAAGTGTCAGATGCTCGGGTGCAAGTTCGCGGCCGCGCGAGAGAATAACGCCGCGCAGCATCACATGCTCAAGCTCCTGAACATTGCCCGGCCAAGGTTGCACTTGGAGAATGGCCAGTGCTTGTGAAGAGACCGGGCGGATGTCGAAACCGTTAAGGCGCGCAAAGCGCTCTGCAAAATACTGTGCCAGCACAGAGGTGTCCTCGGGCCTGTCACGCAGCGGCGATATTTTGATGTTTACCAAACTGAGTTGCTGATACAGCTCCTCAAGAAAGCTGCCTTCATCTACCCGTTGGGCTAGGTCTTTCTGCGACCCTGCAACAAGACGGATATCAACATTCTGATATATATCGGCACCAAGACGCCGTATCCGCCTAGTTTCGAGTAATTCGAGCAGGCTGGCCTGGACCAAGGGATCAAGCGCATCAATGTTACGAAGGTAGATTGTGCCACCGCTTGCCTGTTCAATTCTGCCTGCCCTTTTGGCAACTGCCCCATCGAATGCGCCCGGCTCCTGACCAAAAAGTTCCGCCATGATATGCTCGGCGTTGGCCGCTGCGCAGTTCACCACAACAAAGCGCCCGCCGCGGCCAGAGAAATTGTGAACGATCCGAGCAAGCATCTCCTTGCCATTCCCGCGCTCACCTACCAGAAGTACCGGCAAAGGCGACTTGCTCATGGCAAGCGCGAAATCGAGTGATTGGCGGAAAGGTGCGGACACACCGACAACATCCACCGACCGCATTGAGACAGACAGAATTGCTGCCCCAATAAGGTCTGCATCTGGTGGAAGCGAAACATAATCCTGCGCACCAGCGTGAATGGCCGCCACAGCTTGTTCCGCTGGCGCATCGACACCGCACGCAATCACCGGGACCAGCATACGCTCGGCACGCAATTGAGCGATGAAACGTGCAACGTCGCACCCGACGTCGACCATAACCAAATCAGCTCCGACTTCGCGAAGTATCGCCACAGCATCATCAGGAGATGGAACGATCTGGACGGCTGCGCCGACTGTGTCAGCCAGCTTAGCTGCAGTCCTAAACTCAGCTCGATCCGAACCGACAAGGAGCATCCGGACCGGGACTTTAAGGCCGAACGACATCAGTTGGCCTGCCGGACCATTTCGGTGAGCGCAACGCCCAGCAATCCATCTGTTAGGACGACTTCACCGCGCGCAATAAGCCGATTGTTGACCCATACATCGATCGGCTCACCTGCTCTACGATCAAGGTCAATGACATCGCCCGAGCGCATCCGCATCAGTTCACCGACATTGACCTTGGTCTTGCCCAGCACTGCTTGGATCTTAACCACCACATTATGAACGGGCTCAAGGTTCAGCTGAGCGTCAGTTCCCGAAAACTGGTCACTCTCTTCCAATGCCTGTCCCGATGTCTCAGGCAGCTGTGGAAGTTCAAATTCAGTCGTAGAGTCTTGATCATCTTCCATTACATTATCCATTCAGCCACTGGCGGAACACGTTGGCGGCGGCAGTCGGATCAGTGGCAACACGGCTACCCAACTGGCTAATTACTGCGGCTTTCTTCGTCGCGGCGGCCTCTTCGGCCATACGGAGGGCATCTCCCCTCGCCTGATCGCTTAAGGCGTTCTGGGCGTCGGCAAATACGGCGTTGAGGCTTGAATCGCCCTCAAGAGGGCCCGCTGCGGCCAGCTGAAACTGCCCTTGTTCGCTGCCACCGCCGCGGCTGCGCAGGATGCGCAGGACCACAATACCCGCACCCGCGATGATGATGAGCTTCAATACGCTCATGATCTGATCCATATTGATGCCGAACGGGAGCGCCGTGCTGACCTCTGCTACGTCCTCGGCCTTTGCGAATGCCATGCTTTCAACAATCACACTGTCGCCTCGCTCCGTGACGGCACCTACGGAATTCTCGACGAGACGGGTGACCTGCTGGATCTGCGGCTTCGGAACTCCGGCTTTACCGCCATCAATTGTGACAGCAACTGTAAGGCGCTTCACGCTTCCGGGCGCATTGACCAACACTTTGCGGGTGACACTGTTCTGATAAGTTGTGTCCTCTGAAGTCTGGTTGCTCTGGGTGGCGCGACTGCTGCCCGCAGCGCCGTCGGTGGCGTTTTCGGGAAGCTGGTTCGACACAGTCGTTCCCGAAGGCTGCGAATTCTGACCCTCGGTATTTTGGTCGGCGGATTCTACACTGACTTGACGTTGAATGACCTGATTTTCGGGATCGTAGACTTCGGTTTCTTCGCGGGTTTGAGACCGTTCGAGTTGAACTGAAACCTCGGCACGAACCTTTCCTGCCCCATAAATTGGCTCCAACAAGGATTCGATCTGTGAGCGCAGGCGCGCGGCGACCGCAGTCTGCTGCTGCTCCAAGTCGCCACCGCCGTCCGACCCAGGTTCCCCCGCCCGCGCCAGCAAGGCACCCGTCTGATCCACGATAGAAACATTGTCCGGTAGCAGCTCGGGAACCGCCGATGATACCAAGTAGCGAATGGAATTGATCTGTTCCGGCTTCAGCCGCCCAAGCGTTTTGAGCGTTACAGACGCGGTCGATTTTCGCGGTTCACTTGCAAAGAGTTCCCGCTCGGGCATCACGATCTGCACGCGAGCGCCAGATACGGAATCTAGCGTCTGTATGGATTTGGCCAATTCACCTTCGATTGCGCGCGTTTCGTTCATTTTAGCGCGGGAAGCGGAGACGCCAAAAGGCTGTTCTGCATCTAGGACATCATAGCCTATCTTGGCGCCAAGCTGCTGCGAGGCGAGGCTCATGCGCAGTTCCGCCATGCGGTCGCGCGGCACCATGAGCGCCGTTCCATCTGCGGCCACCTGATAAGGAACATTCTGGCTCTTGAGCTGATCAGCGATCTGGCTCGCAGCGCCAGGTTCAAGGCCAGTGTACAGGAAACCCATCTCAGGGGACGAGCCCCGAAAGGCGACATAGCCCAGCACTGCCAGCATTAAGGCAGCAACTGCCCCCATTACGAGGAGCCGCCCCCTGCCCATCTGTCCCAGAAAATTTAAAATACTTTGCACGCCTGGGTTATCCGTCCTTCGGTTTCTCTCTTCCATCATAGGAAGAAAGTGACACAACCGAGCACGCAGCTAGGCAATTTTTGCCTTATGCCGTCATCAAGCCTCAAATTCAGCGTCGTCTGGGAGAATCACCGCCAGGGTTTCGGCCATGGTTGCGCGGCGTGTCGGCCCGTCGATCTTGAGGCCACCTGCGCCCCAAGAGAGCAGCGCGTCGCCAAGGCTGATTTCCGCATTGCCGTAGATATTGATCTCGCAGGCCTTTCGGCTTGCCTCGTCGGCGCGCGGAAAGTTGGACTGCAACGGCTCAACGAGCGTAGGATGCACTTCTACATCTATCGTCTGCAACTGGTGCATCTCGCCAAGCAATTCTGAGATGGCTGTGGAAACGGGGCCGAGAGGGGCAGTCCGCAAAGCTTGGCCAGCCAGAAACTCACCCGTGGCCAAGGCAAGAGAGGCACTGTCTCGCACAACCGCCTCGAACCGCCGCTCAACGGTTTCACCCAGTTGCTCAATCGACGATTGGATGGCATCGGTTGCAGCCAGAACGCACCCCGGCAGCTCTCGCCGCGCCTGCTCCAAACCAGCCCTCTCGCCCTCGATACGCGCCTTTTCGACTAGAACCCGCAGGTCCACAAGTGTCTGCTCAAGCTGCCCTTCAAGGTTCGCGACCAGCAACCGCAATTGATGGTCATTGAGGCCGGCTGTGCCGATCCGGCCGCCATTATGGTTAGCAGCACTGGTAACAAGCGTCCCGAAGGTGAACCGTTGAGGCTGTGGTGTGTCAGGCATATCCATGTGCAATCAGTATACCAGACCGTCGTCGTTACGCGGATCGATCAGGACGATCTCGCCGCGGTCGGCCAGCGTCTTGGCAACACGCACCAGATTGGCCTGCGCCGCTTCACAATCCCGCGCACGCACAGGCCCCATGGCCTGCATTTCTTCGCGCATCAGTTTTGCGGCACGCTCCGTCATGGCGCTGAAGAACTTCTGTTTGACCTCGTCGTCCACAGGCTTGAGCGCGAGTGCGAGATCGCGCTTCTCTGCCGTGCGGATGATAGCCTGAATACCTTCGGGCAAAAGCCCGAGCAGGTCAGTGAAGGTGAACATCAATGCCCTAATCTTCTCTGCATCATCCTGAGAGAGCTTTTCAAGGTCCCCCAGCATGAATTCACCCGTCTTGACGTCGAGGGAGTTGAACATCTCCGCCAGCGCTTCGTGAGAATTGCGGCGCTGTGTCCTCGCCAGATTGTTCATGAACTCCTGACGCAGGGTCTCCTCAACGCGCTTCAACACATCGCTTTGCACTGTATCAATATTCAGCATCCGGTATAGGACGTCCGCCATTATTTCTCTGGGCAGTGTCTGGATCACACGCGCAGAATGCGAAGGCTCTAGGTTATGGAGGATCAAAGCCATCGTTTGGGGATTCTCATTTTTCAGATAGCTTGCAAGCACACTATCACTGACATTGGACAGCTTGTCCCAGACCGTTCGGCCTGAAGGTCCGCGAATGTCCGACATGATCTCGCCAAGCTGGTCCTCGGAAAAAAAATCTCCCAGCCAGTTCTCCGCAGCCTCCATAGATCCGTAAAGCCCAGATCCGCCGCCAAGTTCCCCGGAAAACCGCGCCAGAAAATGCTCGACAATGGTGGTGGGAACACGGCCGAGACTGGCAATCCCGGCAGACACTTCTTTGATCTCTTCGACACTGAGTTGGTCCCAGATCGGCGCGAACTTGTCCTTGCCCATTGCAAGCATGAGTGCAGCTGCCCTTTGCGGGCCACTAAACTGCCTAAGTTCGGCCAGTTCTGACGGCGCAGCCGCTTCGCTCATAACATTACCTCAAAAAGTTGCTGTTTCGGGCTCGGGATGCCCATCTCCTTCCTATTATAGGACAGTAGGCTTCATCCGTGCGGGATGATAGACGGTAGTTTTTTGGATGCGTTGGCTATGGCATTAAATGTCGCCTTTTCAGTGCTTGGAGGCTCATCATCTTCAGCGGATACATTTGCGTCGAGCAATTCCCTCATGAGGTCGCTGGGGCAGAACCTGATAACGCCCAACGAACAACCTGAAACGGCGGCTGTCCTCAGGGCCAAGGCCCTGTTCACGGCTCCGGTTGTTCTTCCTCCTTGGCTTAATGCCAACGGCAACCCCGCTTCCTCGCCGACGCTGTCAGCCGTCAAGTCGCTCAAAACGTTCGTAGATCCCAAGGTTGATTCAACCCTGCCGGTCGATCTGCAGCAGGCCTTTACCGCTTATCGTGCGCTTGACCGGATGAAAGTCCTTGCCAAGGCCGCGACATCGACTGGGCTGTCAGCCACAGAACGGTCCGCGCTGGATCAACAGTTTAAAAAGGGCCTTACCGACCTTCGCGGCTATCTTTCATCGGTTTCGCCTGATAAGTTGAAGATGTATTTCGATGCTCCAAGCAGGCTTGCGGTGTCAAGCGTGATCCCGCGCAGCACATTGCCAACGACCCATATTCTGAAGGGCGCGCTTCCCACGCGGACCACGGCGATCGACACTCTAACAGGAACCGAGGTCGTCAACCTGAACGTTGTGAAGGCCGGTCGTACCTATCAAGTGCAGACTGATCTCAGCACCATCGAACTGCCACGCACGCTCGACAAGATCGCGCGGGCTTTAAACGCGGCGATTGCTGCGGTGCCTGCCACCGCCAGCAATGGCGATCCCGTTATGGGCAATGATGGGCAACCCGTTGGGGCCTTATCTTCCCGATTTAGCGTCAAGTCCGTTGGCGACAAATGGGGTTTGGCTTTGCAGTCGGGGGCCGGTGAAGCGATTTGGGCAACGCCGCCCTCGGATCAAGACGGGCTCATGGTCATATCCTCCCGCCAAACCGGTTCGACAGTCGCCCCCGTGCAGATTGGCCGGATTGACAATCCATTAAATCAAGCCGCCTATCGCACCGCAGCTAGCCTGTCCGCCGTCGACTCCGCGGCCACTGCCCGCGCACAACTGACCAGCAGCAAGGCCGCCGAACTTCAGGCATCCGTCGATGTAAAGGGTGCCGTCACCGATGCTGATGGCAACACCTTCATGCTGGGCCAAACAGCCGGAGCGATGAACGACGTCTCTGCAGCCGGAATGCAGGAGATGTTCCTGCGCAAAGTAAACCCATCTGGTACATTGCTGTGGCAGCGCCCCATCCCGAATGCCTCGGCCACAGATGCAAGCGCCATTGCGCTCACGCCTTCGGGACAAGTGGTGGTTACGGGCAGTGTTAAAGGAGGCAAAGCCGAGGCCTCCGCCAGCAACGGCGACATCTTCGTCGCGCGCTTTTCGGCAGATGGCGCCGAGATGATGCGGCAGACGACGCAGATGGCCGGGGACCAGCGCCCCACCGCCGTGGCGACGGACGCTGCCGGCAATATCTTCGTCACAAGCAAGAACGGTTCGAACGGCAGCATGCTGATCAAATATGATACAACCGGCAATGAAAGCGCCCGAGCCACCTTTGCTAATTCAAACCTAGCCGCGGTTCAGGTTGGGGCTGATGGCCTGCCTATCGTTCTCACCCGCAGCGCGGACAGCACAAGCCTTGTCCAGCGGTTAGATGCGCAACTCAATGCAGTCGGCCAGCCGCTCAACCTCGGGGCAATGCAGCCTTCGGATATGGCAATCGGCCCGGACGGCACGATCGCGGTGAGCGGGACAGTCAGCAGCGACGCCACGGACAGCGATGTGGTCGTGTCACTCATCGATGCCGGCCTGACAGGCGAGCGCAGGGTGACAATCGGCACTGCGGCAAGCGAAAGGGCGGACAGCCTGATCTACGATGACGGCTTCTTCTTTGTTGGAGGCCGAACGGCAGGTATTCTGGGCGAATATCGCACAGGTATCGTCGATGGCTTCGTCGCGAGGATTGATCCACAATCGGCACAAGTCGTCAGCACCACCCAGTTTGGTAAGCCCGGAACCACCACTGGCCCTGTTGCAATCGCAAAATCTGCTGCCTCGTCGAGCACGCTCGAAACGCTAGGCCTAGGCACGGGGCGGCTCACCCCCAACGTCGAAAACCTGCTCGTCAACACCACGCGACTGAAGGTTGGAGACAGCTTCTCGGTAAATCTCGACGGCGGCAAATACAGCAAGATTAGCATTGCACAGGGCGAGACAATCTCGTCTCTGGCCGCCAAAGTCCGCAAGGCGCTCGGTTCAAAGGTAGCTGTCACCACAGTGACCAGTGGCAATGGCCTCACCCTGCGCGTGCAACCAAGCACCGGTCATGCGGTTCAACTGCAGGCAGGGCCTGATGGTCAGGATGCCCTTGCCAAGCTCGGGCTAAAAGTCAGCCGGATTTATACCCCTCCGGCAACCTCGCCCAAAGATCCGGCGGTCGTGCCGGGCGGGCAATATGGCCTTAGTCTTTCCGATGCGATGTCCCTCGGATCTTTGGCCGATGCCAAGACCGCGTTAATGAAGGTAAGCTCTGCCGCATCGATGACGCAGACGGCCTATCGCACCCTGTACTGGGACGCGAACAAGGCCGCTAAGGTCGATGGAACCGGAGCCAATTCGGTCCTGTCGGCAAACCAGAAATCACAGTTGCAGCAATATCAGGCGGCTATCTACCGTCTGGGCGGCTGAGCCGGCCGAAAAGCTAAGGAGCCGAATACATGACAGACCGTCCAGACATTCTCTCAGGAATGCAGCGCGCCCTGCGCCAACTCGACGTACGGCAACGGGTAATTGCTGGCAATCTTGCCAATAGTGACACGCCGGGCTTCAAAGCCCTGGACGTCAAGTCTGACTTTGCCAATATGGTGGATCAGCGCGTGGGGAAGGCAGATAATCCCACTGTAGCCTTAACGGCGCGCATGTCGGAGCTTGGCGCCAAGAGTGGCAATAGCCTTGGGGTGCGGAGCGATGTGATCGTCGATAACAGCGCGACAGAGATCAAGCCCGACGGGAATAGCGTTAACATTGAAGAGCAGATGATGAAAATGTCCCAAATTCAAACAGAATATATCACGTTGATAAATCTTTATAAGAAAAATATATCGTTGTTTAAATCGGCCATTGGCAAATAGCCCAGCCCGCAGGATTAATGAATGACAGATTTTTACAACATAAAATTGTTTTGCGAATTATGTAACGTCACAATTTATGAGGATAAACTTCACCTTGATGATGGAGAAACTTACGCACTTCCATCCGGTGGCACAGTTGCGTCAAAATATTTCCGTGGTGTCGGATGGTGCATGGATTGCAAGGGCGACAAGCTAATTTACGCGCCTTACCCAATCACACAAGCGATCAATGAAATAACCCAGCTACAATCACAGCTTAGTCAGATCACTTCTTCTTGGACCTTCCAGACTTTTGGATTCCTAATGACCTTGACCCGGGCAAGAGCGAAAAAAATTAAACAAAAAATCCTGAAACAGAAAAACATTGTCGAATTTGCCAAGACAAGGGCTGATTATGAACGCCAATATTGCATAGCATGTGGCTCAAGCCACATCATCCCGCTGAGCAAGCGCACCAAATCTATCGAACTTATCACGCACGTATGCGGAGAGGCGGTGGCGTGCCAAATCGATACGGGTTACTACGCGTGGACCAAGGACGACTGACGCGCAACGGCGTCGAGCAGCAGCCAGCCATCTATGTCAAAGTTCAAACCGGACCGGCCTTGACGCAGTTGTGCAGGCGTCTGCTCCGTTAAGTTCGCAAATGCAACGATCTCGGGTCGGTTCAGAACGGGGAAACCGCATCAATCACCTTTTGCCCCCAGCGCATCTTCTGGGCGTCGCTTATCTGACCACGGCCGCCATAGCTGATCCGCGCTTCGGCGATTTGGGTATGCTGGATGCTGTTATCGCGCGCAATATCTTCAGGGCGGATAATTCCAGTTACCGTGAGTTCACGAAGCTCACTATTTACGCGCACCTCCTGACTGCCCCGGACCATGAGGTTGCCGTTGGGCAGAACGTTGGACACAACGGCCGCGACTGTCATGTCGACCTTCTCGCTGCGCGCGATATTTCCGGTGCCTGCTGTCTTGGAACCAGAGTTTGTCCCCAAGAGACTGCCCGGGTCGAGAGACGGTGGCAGCAGCTTTTCCAATCCAAACAGACTGGAAACCCCGGACTTGTCTGATCCATCGCGGGAACGGGTTGTGGAATTGCCTACCGTCGCGCTGTCCGAGATATTGATCTTGATGGTGACGATATCGCCCACCCGGGCAGCGCGCTGGTCCCGAAAGAAGCCGCTGGCACCCGATCGGAATAGCGAGGCTGAAGGTTCTGTCACGACCGCGACATTACCGCGGCGTTCCTCTTGCCCCTGTTGCGCGATAGAAGGCTGTACAGTAGGGGTTACCGGCGTTTCAGCCTTGCTGAGCGCAGATGATTTGGCCTGACCTGCGACAGGATAGCCCAAGAGGGCTATTCCAACTACGAGCGGTGCAAATTTCTTCATGTTCGAATTCCCTAGTTGCCGGTCAGTAGCCAGCCAGATTCACGATTGCCGGTCCTTGAACCACGGCATCAACAGTGCGATTGCTGACATTGCTGAACACACGTACCGGCATTCCCATCCGTCCGTCGGCAAGCGCCCGCCCGGTGCTGGTGATCAGAATGCCGCCGATCTGCACCCGCAAAGTGACCGGTGCGCCGCGATACACCAATTGCTGCTCGATCACGTCGGACGCGCGCAAAAAGGCACCTTCAGGGATCGCGCGGGCAGCGGCCTTGCCGACGATGGCGTCAAGCGGGAGAAGCCCGCTCGTCGCACGCGCCTGCGTTGTCTGCGTTACAAAATCCTGCTCCGTAAACACTTGGCCACGTTCCACCGCCCGGTTGAGGGCGGGCCAGGGTACGTCCGTCACCACGCTTGCCGCGCGCGGTCCGACGGCGGCAGGCGCCTGCCAGACATCCTGAGCTTGCAAGCTAACAGGCAAAATAGCGAAGGGGATAGCGCCAAGCATTGAGCGCATTAGCCAAAAACGAATAGTCATTTCTACCTCATCTGGCTCGTAGTGGAGAGCATCTCGTCTGCCGTCTTCACAACTCGGCTGTTCATTTCATAAGCTCTCTGAGCCGTAATCAGCGCTGTAATCTCAGAAACCGGATTGACGTTGGACGCCTCAAGAAACCCCTGCACCAGCATTCCATAGCCTGGTTCGCCAGGCGACGCGACTGACGCCTGCCCGGATGCCGCTGTTTCAACAAAGAGATTGCCGCCAAGTGCTTCCAGACCGGCTTCATTTGTGAACGTGGCCAACTGCAGCTGGCCGACTGTCTGCAGTTCCGGTGCATCCGCATTCTTGACCTGAACTTCGCCGGTTTTAGAGATAACCACGTCGACTACACCCTGCGGTATCGCGATGCCCGGTTGCACCCTTAGCCCATCGCTGGTCACAAGCTCGCCCTGATCGGAGACCTGAAACGAACCCGCACGGGTGTAGGCCGTCGCGCCCGTTGGCAAATCGACCTGAAAATAGCCCATGCCATCAATCGCGACGTCAAAACGGTTGCTCGTCTGGGTCAGGGCACCTTGCTCCGCGATCCGGTATATTCCGGCGGTCTTGACCCCTGATCCGATCTGAATACCCGACGGTGCCATTGCGTCCGTGCCAGCGGTCGCGCCCCCCGGGCGCTGTGCCTGCTGATAGAGCAAGTCCTGAAACTCTGCGCGCTGACGCTTAAACGCGGTTGTGTTCATGTTGGCGATATTGTTCGATATAACATCAACATTGGTCTGCTGTGCCTGCATTCCGGTTGCAGCAATTGAAAGTGAACGCATATTGATATTCCTTATGATAAAAAGATAACTTGAATGAACTCAGCCCAGCTGACCCAGCTTCTCGATTGCCTTCGCGCGAAGGTCCCGAATATTCTCCAGTGCCCGCTGGCTGTTCTGATAGGAGCGCATAACCTCGATCATTTGCGTCGTCTCGACCAGCGGTTGGACATTAGAACTTTCCAAACCACCCGACTGCAACTTGACCAACGGAGCTGCCGACGCTGTCATACCGCCGGCTGAAAACATGTTGCTCCCGATGGGCATCAATTTGGATTCGTCGGAGAAAGTGACAAGCGACAGGCGCCCCAGTTCCCCTTGCGGGCCGGTTACTGAGCCGTCCTGCGCGATGCGGATTTGCCCTGCTTGTCCGTCCGGAATGGCAATGGGCTGCCCTGTCGATCCGAGCAACCGCCTCCCGGCAGATGTCTCAAGCTCGCCTGTAGATGATATGCGCAGCATCCCTGCACGTGTATAAGCAGGATTGCCGTCGGGGCCCTCGACCGTGAGATAGCCTTGACCATCGATCATGACATCCAAAGGATTGCCAGTCGCTTGATAGGCACCGGGCGATATGTCATGCGTTGTGCCATAATCAAGCACGTACGAAGTCGATTGCATGCCTGGAGCGGTCGGCGTGGCGTTCTTCTCCACATATTCTTGGAACACCGGCATTTCCCGCCGGAAGCCCGTCGTGTTCATATTCGCCATATTGTTGGCGATAACGTCCAGCCGGCGGCGCAGCGCCTGCTCCTGACTTAATAGCAAATAACTCGACACATCCATCGTAGGGACCTTCCTGATCGCCTCTTTGTATGCGCATGCGGCAAATTTTGCTCGATGCTATCCTATAATAGGAAAAAATGTACCTCCGCGGACGGCGGCCGGAAAAATTGAAAGGTTGCAGATGGCAGAACCAGAACTTGATCAAGAAACGGACGATCTACTTGATCCCCAAGAATCCGACGGTGTAGCAGCCAAGCGCAAGCGATTTCGGATCATTGCCGCAGCGTTAGTCTTGCTTTTGCTGATTGCAGGAGGGCTAGGATATTATTTCCTAGTCATGCAGCACGGCGACGCGAAAGCGGAGGCCCCAGAGGAAAAGTCTGCTAAAGCTGCGATCTATGTTCCGGCGCCTGAGATGATCGTTAATTTGCGAACGCCCGATGGCCAGAGTGCATTTCTAAAAATTAATTTCGCCATCACAGCACATGATAAGGAGGCGGAAGAGATGCTCAAGGAACGCATGCCTGAAATCCGCGACGCGCTTCAGCCTTTCCTGCGTGAACTGCGCCCGGAAGACCTTGCTGGTTCAGCAGGCGTCTTTCGCATCAAGGAGGAAATGACACGACGCGTGAAGGATCGTGTCGGGCCAGACAAGGTCGACGATATCCTTATCCAAGACCTTATTCAGCAGTGACTGATATGACCGAACCAAGCCAATCAGAAACATCACTGCCGGAAGGCGATGCCAGCTCCATGCCGCCACTCGGCATTCGGGCAATGATCGAGTCCAACGTCATCAGCCAGGCACAGTTGCCTTTGCTAGAGGTTGTATGCGACCGAATGGTCCGCACATTCTCGACAAGCATGCGTAACCTCACGTCCGGCGCTGTCGAAGTCGAATTGAAACAGCTCGTATCTTTGCGATTCGGCGAATTCCTCAATCGCCAGGATGGTCGTTCTGTCCTGGGCGTGTTTACCATCGTGGAATTGGAAAATTTCGGTCTAATCACGCTGGACAACGGGCTGGCGCGCCACGTGATAGAGACTTTACTCGGAAATCGCGTCGTCTCGCAGCAAGGCGATAGCCCGCCTATGTCCGAGAACCGCAGCTTCACACAGCTGGAGATAAAACTGGTCGGCCATATGCTCGAAGTTGCGCTGGCCGACCTGCAAGAAGCGTTCAAAGAAGTTCGTGATGTTCAAATGAACCTCGATCGGATCGAAACGGGCATCCATTTCGCGACGATTACCGGGATGAGCAATGTGGCCGTGGTCGCCGAGTTTTCGGTCGGCATTCGCTCCCAAACCGGGATTATGTCCGTGCTGCTGCCCTATACCACGATTGAGCCAGTGCGGGAGAAGCTGCAGCAGAAGTTCATGGGCGAGCAGCTCAATCTGCAGAGCGTTTGGGATGTACACATGCAAAGGGAGGTTGCAGCCATGGATTTGGAGATCAAGGCCGTGCTGGGCGAGCAGATTATGACCGTTCAGGAAGTGCAAAACCTTAAGCCGGGGGATGTCATTTCCTTGGGGGTCGTGCCCAATACACCGGTTCGCATACAATGTGGCGATATTGTTGTTTCAAATGGATTTTTTGGACCACATGAAGGCCGCATGGCGATATCTATCAATAAACCCCTCGGCCAGTGAGATTGTCATGATCGACATGTCTAATACGCTTAATTTTGTACTGATGATATTGTGCATCGCCGTTCTGGTTCAAACTGCAAGGCTGATGCGCAGCATCAAAATGCTCCGCAGCACGGACTTCAAGGCCATGATCGTCGCACTCGACAGGTCTTCCGAGCAGGCCCGTCAGGTTACCCAAGAGACGAAGGAAGCTTTGTCCGGCTGCGCGCTTGCCAACAAGCTAACGTTGACCAAATCGCAGGATTTGCGGGACGAGCTATCCTTTATGGCTGATGTCGCCAACTCTGCGGCAGACAGGGTCATTGAGGCGGTGGAGCAGGCAAATGCGCACCCTCTTTCCAAGGTTGTTTCGCAACTGAAAACCGAAATTGAAACCCGCCAGAAGGATGATATATAATGCGCTTCAGGCCCACTCTCCTGCAACTCACCGCTTTCAGCGCACTCAGTGCTTCTGTTGGCCTTGGGAGTGCCATTGCCAACCAGCCTGTAGAGACGAGCCGCCTTGGCGCGTCGATCAAGGAAAATCTTGTCGAGCGCGATCGGGTGGCAGCCGAACAAAAGCGCAAGCTCGATTTGCAGAAGCAAGTGGTGCAGGCTGCCGAGACCCGTTTGCGGGAACGGCTGGGCGCAGGCCAGCCGCAAGCCGGGGGCGCACCGGGCGCACCGGGCGCTGGGGGGGGCCCAGGGGCTGTGGGCGCACTGCCCGGCCAAGCGGCGCAAGCTGCCCTGCCGGATGAGGCTATCAGCAACCTTGCCCGCATCTATCAGGCCATGAAGCCAGCCAAGGCAGCCCTTGTCATGGAGAAGCTGGGCCTTGATGTTCAGGTCAAGATCACCAAGGAAATCCGCGAACGTTCAATGGGGATGATCATGGGAGCGATGACGCCCGATGGCGCAGCAAGATTAAGCGCGGCGCTCGCCAACAACGGTCGTCTGCCAGCTGGTTTTGGCCAGCCTCCGGGTCTGGGCTTAGCGAAAGCAACGAGCCCCGCAGGTGATCAGCAAGGTGCAAAACCTGTGGGTCAGAATGCCTCTGCCCGACCCGCAATCCGCTGACGGTTTAGCGGCGCGGGCTTTTTGAGGGCAAAGCCCGCCCGAGAACTGCTAAGCCTGCGCCCCGCCGTCTTGCGCTCCGCAAAATGGCCTTCAATCGCGCAGGTGATATGTATGCGTTAACGACCTAGTCGGGGAAGAACAGGTCAAATGTAACCGTATTTTTGTCATGAACGGCATAGGATATTGTTCCAAAATGCGCTTCCGCAACTTTTTTAATGAGGAATAAGCCAAGGCCAGAGCCCTCCGCTTTCGTGCCCGCCCCACGGACCCCCTGCATAAAAATATCGTCGTTCAATAAGTTGGGACCGTTCAGCATATTGGTCACTGTAATAGAGGTGCCAAGCCGATCTTCACGCTGAATGATGTCGAGCTGTATTTCGCTGAAGGCCGGTGCATATTTCAGGGCGTTATCCAGAAGGTTCCGTACGGCGATGCGGACAAGGATGGGGTCAATATCGGCGAAAATATGCGCGCCACTCGAACCCAATTTGATCCGATCCTGAAGGTCAATCGGGCAATCAAATTTCGCGAGTGAGGCCACATCATGTACGTTCATAGAACGGGTTGCGACCGGATTTTTATTCTCCAGCAACGGAAGGACCAAAATAGCGTTGGAAATCGACAAGTTGATGGCATCAAGGACGGCCTGCGCGCGACCAATCGCCTTCTTAAAATCCCTCGCCTTTGGGCTGTCGGGCTTGATTTCGGCGTCAAGTGCCTCAAGCGCAGCGTGGGCGTTGTTGATTGGCTGTCGGACATCATGCGTTAAAAGGTCCAACGTGAAAAGTCTTTCATCCGCGATGGCGGCTAAACGCTTTTCCTCCTGCTCCATCTCCACGCCAATTTCAAACATTCTAGCCGCGCGGCGGCTCGCAAAGCGGCGAGACCGGAGTGCACGTTCCCCAACCATGCCCATAAAACCAACTTGTATGAAGACCCCTGTCACGACGACCAGCGAAAGCCCGAGGAGTGACATTTCAGGATCTATGCGGAACCCCGCCCCTTCCCGCCCTTCAAACAGCAGCCAACCGCGCCAAAGCATAATGACAGCGCAGGCGCACAGGCTCGAGATCAGAATGGCTTGGCCCCAAAGTCCCCGCCAGTATCGATTCTTAAAGCACACCCAAGCGGTCGCAAAAACGATAACGCCACCTGATGAATATCCTATCACCGACGGAAACCATCCATAAGGGAGAAAGGCAGAAGTGAGCAGCATCACCACAGCAATGCCAAAAATAGGGAAGGACTTGTGGAAATGAACAATCTTGCCCTGACCACCCGCCAGTGAAAAATAGGGCAGCAAAAGGGATGATCCAGCCAGTATAAAACCCAGCAAATTATAGTCGCTGGCACTTTTCGTTTCAACAAATACCGATGGATTTATCATCGAGAGAGCCGACATTACATTGGCAAGCGCCCACAATACGGACAGTCTAATATTTTTAGATTTCAGGAAAAACAAAACAGCCAATGCAAATGCGCTTAAAATCGCAAAGTGCATAAAACTTATATTTTGTAATTGCTGTTCAATGGACATTTTCAAAAAGCCGTTGGTAAATAAATGAGTTATTTAATAAATATTTATATCTTACTGTCGAACGAGAAATATGATTTTCGTAACATCAGGATTGTCTGTCTCAATCGAACATTCTCCCAGATGATTTTGCGCGATAAGATTGGCAACGAAGAGCCCGGAACTGGTCATTTGAGGCGAAGCCCTGCCTTTCTCGCGAAGATCCCGCGACGCGTCTATTTCTTCCATTTTTTGTGGGTTCATGTTGCCCGAAATCGTGAATAGGACACCTAGCTGCACGCTATCAACCGTCACCGAAACGGAAATATTCTCTCCCGCGTCCGCCACACTCAAAGCGTGCTCCAAAAGATTATGGAGCGCCACGCGCAAAAGGGTCGGGACACATTCAATAAAGATGTGCTGGTCCGGCGGCGCCACGACAATCCGCTTTCGATTGGCATTACTACAATCCAGCCGCGCCATTTCAAGGATTTCCATCGCGTCGGTTTGTTGCCTGAACCAGTTCTGGTCGTCCGCAACCAGCGTGCTGGCAACGATGACGTTGGACAAAGCGCGGGTGATACCATCCAATGAGCCCTTGGCCCGATCCAAGGCATAATTTGCGCGGTCCGAAATCGAAGGCAGCTTATCAAGGTCCGGTGTTATTGACTGGAGAGAGGCCTGCGCATTATTGATCGGCTGTCGAACTTCATGCGTCAAAAGCTGGATTAAATCGAGGCGCTGTTTTGCTAGTTCGCGCATGTTTCGCCCGCGCTGTGCGAGGATAGCGGACCTTTGCCAAACGCGCACATTACGGCGATCCGCAAACTTCGCCTCCTTATCGCGCCGGTTAACCAGCATGCCAAAGAACCCGATCTGAAGGAAAATTGAAATGACAACTAGGAGCTCCATCGCGCGGATTTGTAACATGGACGCGCCCACAAAAAGTCTGTCGTCACCCAGTGGGTAAGAGGTTAAGCCCCGCACTGCCAACGCAATAATGGAGACGGCCATACCCGCGAGCACGATCCTGCGTCCTAATTCGTTCTCGTTTGCCCAATATCGATTTCGCAGTAAAGCGAGGAAGCAAGCGACCGAGATGGCAACGCCGACCACGGAGGCAATGAGCAGTCTATACTCGGCCAAAGCGGGTGCAAGAGCGAACGGCGTTCCAACGACTGCTGCCATGGCGAATGCTTTGGACCAATAATCGTGCGTTAACCCTTTGGTACGAAAACTCAGGGCCACATACCGAAACAGCCCCCCAACTAAGGATGAAAAGCCAGCCCATTCTATAAGGTCTTGCGAGCTGAACACGGTCAGTATGTGTGGTGCGCCCAATATGGACAGGGCGGAAAAGCCGCTCGCGAGTTGCCAATAGAAGATATGGACCCGATTATTTGGCTGAAGCAGCAAAAGCTGGCAAAAGGCAAAGGCGACGATCTGGCCTAAATAGACGTAACCCAACGCGGCCAGATAGTCGCTGTTGCTCACCTAAACCTCATCTGGCTTAGCAACTACCTCAACCGCTTCAGTGACTTGATAGCCAAACCCATGCAACGTCTTTAGCGGCGAAGGTTGATCTGTGACATTTTCTATCTTGCGACGGAGACGAAAAATTGCCGAATCCAAATTTCGGTCGTCAACGCTCTGCACAAGACCCGCAACTTCCGCGAGATCGTGCCGCGATACAGGGGTTGTCGTATCTGCACACAATCGATGCAAGATCATGAGCTCAATCGCGGTCAAGTCTACGATGGCACCGAGGGGTGAAACAAACTGCGACCGGCGACCATCCAGAGTCCAAGACGCGTTGCGAACCGACCGCATCGTCATGCGGCGGCAGACCGAGGCAATAGCATTATACACCTGATCGAAGCGGACGGGTTTGTTCACGAACATGTCCGCGCCCGCCGTAAGCGCCGAATTAAATGCATCTGCGCCCATTCTGCCGCTGATCACCAAGATACCTGCAGAAGAATGTTGCCGGATCAGGGTGATGAGGTCGACGCCATCAATACCGGGTAGACCAAGATCCAAAATGAAAAAATCAAATGCAGCCAAATCGCCTGACTTTAGCAGCGCCTCTGCCGCGCCGAAACCCTTTGCCTCAAGGCCACGGGCATTTAGGAACTGACCAAGAAACTCAACGAAATCACCGTCGTCATCAACGATACAGATGTTTTTCGGCGCGTTCTCTATCATGAATTCCCCAATCCGTTTAGGAGAAAGCTTGGAGCGGGCGAAGGGATTCGAACCCTCGACCCCAACCTTGGCAAGGTTGTGCTCTACCCCTGAGCTACGCCCGCTCTGGCGGTCAGGCATCTAATTCCTGACAGGTGAGGCGCGCAGTTAGCATGGGGTATACCCCCCCGCAAGCCCCAATTGCCGCCTTTTTACGAAAAAGGGGGTAAAGCCTGTCTTGTGAAAGTCATCGTTTTACCCACATAGGGTATGAAACGAATCCTAAAGATTGGAGAATGACCTTGGCGACGATGGGCCTGACCACCGACGAACAAAAAGCCGTTGAGCAATTCCGGACCGACGTTGTTGCGCCGTCGATGGAGCAGTTGGTGATTCTCGATTTCTGGGCCGAATGGTGCGGCCCGTGCAAGCAATTGACGCCGGTTCTGGAAAAGGTTGCGGCCGAATATGCGGATCGCGGGGTCGTGCTGGCTAAGGTCAATGTTGACGAGAACAAGTTTATCGCGTCGCAATTTCAGGTGCGGTCCATTCCAACGGTTTACGCCATATTTCAGGGGCAGCCCGTTGCGGACCTGACGTCGGCGCGCACGGAACCGCAATTGCGGCAGATGCTGGAGCAATTGTTGGAGAAGCTGCCGATCACAGCCGGAGACGCCGTTACCGACCCAGCCGTGCAATTGGCACCGCTCGTGGACGAGGCTGAAGCGCTTTTGGCGCAAGATGGCGCGGAGCAAGCTTATGCCCTGTTTGCCGAAGTGCTTTCGGTATTGCCCGAACATCCTGCCGCTTTGTCGGGGCTGATCCGTGCCTTGACCGCATTGGGACGTCCGGAGGAGGCGCAGGCTATTTTTGACAGCCTTAGCGAGGAACTGCGCACCGACCCAGCGTTGGAAAAGGCGGGGTCGGTGTTAAGCATTGCAGCCGCGGCCGTTCCGCCGGAAGAATTGGCGCGCTTAAAAGCCGCCGTTACAGCGTCGCCTAATGACCATGCTCTGCGCTTGGAACTGGCCAATGCCCTGATGGCCGCAGGCGACCGTGACGGATCAGCCGAAGCATTACTGTATAGCATTGCGGCGGACCGCGAATGGAATGACGGCGCCGCCAAGGCGCGGCTCCTCGAAATATTTGCTTTAATTGGATTGGAAGACCCATGGGTAGCAGCAACACGCCGAAAATTATCAGCGATCCTGTTCGGATGACCGCGCAGCGCATTTCAATTTTCCCGCTTACGGGCGCGATTATTTTCCCGAGCATGCAATTGCCGCTGCACATTTTTGAGCCGCGCTATCGCGATCTGGTGAGCGATTCGCTGGCCCGTGACCGCAAGATCGGCATGATCCAACCGATGGGGCAAGGCAATCAGCCGCCCTTGTTCAATGTTGGCTGCTTGGCGCGGATCCACGATGTGGAGGCGCTGGACGATGGTCGGTACAATATCATCCTCGAAGGCGTGCAACGCTTTTCGGTGATCAGCGAACTGGATGTGACCACCAGCTTTCGTCAAGTTGAGGCCGAATTATGGGACGAAGATGAGATGGGCGAAGCGCTGTCATTGGCCGAACGCGCTTCCATTGAAATCGAATCGCGGCGCTTTGCCGAAGCGCAAGGGTATAGCGTCGATTGGGCGGCCGTTTCGCAACTGGACGATTATTCTCTGGTCAACGCCATCGCCCAAATTGCCCCGTTTGATTTTGCAGCCAAGCAAGCCTTGTTGGAAGCGCGCGGGCTATCCGACCGTGCCGACACTATCGTGCAATTGATGCAATTTTTCGGACGGCATGACGGTTCTGAAGACCGTGTGACGCTGCAATAATCAGCCCAGAAAGCTCGCCCGCAGGCCGTCGATAACGAATTGCGCGGCCAATGCGGCGAGCAGCACACCCAACAGCCGTGTGATCACGGCTTCGGCATTGGCACCCAGAACGCGCATAATGGGGCCAGCCGCAAGAAGCGCCAGCAGCGTCAGCACAAGCACAGTTCCCAGTGCCGCCAAAATGATGCCGGCGCGGTCAATCCCGCTATTTTGCGACATAAGCAGCATGACCGAGGCGATGGACCCTGGCCCTGCGATCATCGGCATGGCCATGGGGAAGACCGAAACATCCTCAATCTCGGGCGTATCGATGATTTTCTGCGCGCGCTCCTCGCGGCGTGACGTGCGCTTTTCAAAAACCATGTCGATGGCGATTAAGAACAGCATGATGCCGCCTGCAATGCGGAAACTGTTCAATTCAATATGCAACGCGCCCAACAATTGTTCGCCGAACAACGCAAAAACCAGCAATATGCCCGACGCGACCATGACGGCACGCAAAGCCATATTGCGGCGTTGGGCGGCATTGGCGCCCTTGGTCAGGCTGGCGTAAATCGGCGCACAGCCCGGCGGGTCAATTACGACGAAAAAGGTGATGAAGGCGGAAAGAAACAGTTCAATCATCATTGCGGCGCAACCTGATCCATGATGGCGGTCTCGGTTGTTGCACCGTTCCAATATGTAACCTCTATACTGCGCGCACCATTGGGTTGGACGATATAGTTGTAACGCAAGGATTGATCACCCGAATAGCCGGTTTTTATTGTTGCGCCTTGAGGCCGGGTGGCGAACGTCGCGGACGCTCGGCCTTTGCAACTGGCGACCTTTGTTTCAATCATCTCTTTCGGCGCACGCGGCACAGTCAGTGTGTCCGCATGGTGGAGCGCCCATTTCCATTCCCCGTCACCGCGCGCATTTTTCTCGACAAACTGCCAGACGGTGGTGAAATAGCCGACCGCACCATCGGCCCTCTCCCACGCGCCCGTCGTCACGCCGGTTTTGCCATCGCAGGACATGACCGCCTTATGCGGTTGCCATTTGAGCGGCGCAACAGGGTCAGCCTTGCCCTTCAGCCATTCGAGCGCAAGCGTGGGTTGCGGCACGAACATTATCGCATCCTTGGCAGCGGTTTCACGAAAGGCGGTCCATTGCCCCTTTTGTTGGGCAAGCTGATTAAAACCAATGTCAGCCGCAATAATGGCGCTTGGGTTCGCGATTTTGGGCTGAAATTCATAATATTCTCGGCTTGGCGACGACGCACAAGCCGAAAGCGCTGCTGCGGCAAGAAGGACAGGAAATGCTTTCATCGCGTCAAATTCCTTCTGGTGCGGCAACTCCTGCACGGCGGTGTGCGGCAACCAGTGTATTGCGCAACAGACACGCAATGGTCATCGGGCCGACCCCGCCCGGCACGGGGGTTATGGCACCAGCATGGCGTAACGCATCGTCAAAGGCAACGTCGCCGACCAAACGGCCTTTGCTTTGGCCCGCCTCGGGTTCCAAGCGGTTAATGCCAACATCAATCACCACGGCGCCGGGTTTCAAATAATCGCCGGTCACCATCTCTGCGCGGCCAACCGCGGCAACGACAATGTCTGCGCGGCGCACAACGTCTGGTAAATCCTGCGTGCGGCTATGCGCGATGGTCACCGTGCAATTTTCGGCCAACAGCAATTGCGCCATCGGCTTACCGACAATGTTCGACCGCCCGATAACCACGGCGTTTTTGCCGGACAGATCGCCCATATGGTCCTTGAGCAGCATAAGGCAGCCAAGCGGTGTGCAGGGCACAAACGCCTCTTCACCTACCGCAAGACGCCCCGCATTGACGACATGAAAGCCGTCAACATCCTTGCCCGGATCAATCGCGGCGATCACGGCTTTATCATCGATATGCGGCGGCAAGGGCAATTGCACCAATATGCCATCGACGGCAGCATCGGCGTTGAGCGTTTCGACCAGCGCGATGAGTGCGTCTTGTGTAACCGAGGCAGGCAAGCGATGTTCGAAGCTGTTCATGCCCGCCTCGACCGTCGCTTTCTTTTTGGACCCCACATATACTTGGCTGGCGGGGTCTTCACCCACCAAGACAACGGCAAGGCCGGGCTTATGGGCCGTTAACGCGATAAAGCTTTCAACGGCAACGGCCACGCGCTGACGCAATTGGGCGGCAAATGCCTTGCCATCAATGATAACGGCGTTGCTCACATGCCCGCTGCAGAAATATCATTGGCCACACCCACCAACAGCATCTGCAATATGCGCAGACCGATCAATAACACCATGGGCGAAAAATCGATCATGCCCGTATCAGGCATGATCTTGCGGATAGGCTTGAGAAACGGATCCAAAATGACCGAAAGTGCCTGCCAGATAGAGGCAACGATGTTGTTCGACAGGCTGACGACGTTAAACGAAATCAGCAAGCTCAGGATGAATTGAACGATGACGACGGTGGACAATATCGTCATCAAATATCCGATTATAGAAATAAGCGCGAGAAGCATGAAATTCTCCGGAAAAGATGTGCTGAAGCGATTAGCCGAGGCAGCGCGCTGTTTCAACTGGTTAAGGTCAGGGCGCAGGTTACTTGTGAATCAGTGTTCCTGCGCCTTTTACAGTGAACATTTCGATTAGCATGGCATGGCTGGTGCGACCGTCCAATATGACCGCCGCATCCACGCCCGATTCCACGGCATCGACACATGTCTGAATTTTCGGGATCATACCGCCGCTGATCGTGCCGTCCTTTTGCAGCTCGGCAATCGCGGCAGGATCGAGATCTGTCAGCAGCTCACCCGATTTGCTTAAGACGCCGGCAACATCCGTCAAAAGGAAAAGCCGCGAGGCCCCCAGTGCACTTGCGACCGCGCCAGCCATGGTATCGGCATTGATGTTATAGGTATGCCCATCTGCGCCAACACCGATTGGGGCGATCACAGGAATCATGCCTGCCGCGCTAATCGTGTCAATGATGCTGCGGTCAACATTGGTTGGTTCGCCGACAAAGCCAAGGTCGATATTGCGTTCAATATGGCTGTCGGGGTCCTTTTGCGTGCGCTGAACCTTAGTGGCGGTAACGAACCCGCCATCCTTGCCCGATATGCCAAGCGCCTTACCACCAGCGGCATTGATCCAGCCGACCAGTTCCTTGTTAATCGAACCCGATAGCACCATTTCCGCAATCTTCGCGGTTTCAGCATCGGTGACGCGTAGGCCGTCGACAAATTCGCTCTCGACACCTAATTTTTTGAGCATTGCGCCAATCTGGGGGCCGCCGCCATGCACGACAACGGGATTGATACCGACAGCCTTTAACAACACCACATCGTCGGCAAAGTCGCGCGCCAGGCTAGCATCGCCCATCGCATTCCCGCCATATTTCACGACAAAGGTTTTGCCCGCATAACGCTGCAGATAAGGGAGCGCTTCGGTTAGCGTTTCGGCCTTCGCCAGATTGGCTGGATCAATCGTCATGCGACAGGGTCTGCTTTTGGGTCTGTGCCATCCAGCTTATGCCCGTAGCTCACAAAAAAAGTGATGAGCAACGGCACCATGATGATGCTCAACACCACCTTGGCTAGCATTTGGCCGAACAGCAACTCCGTGATGGGGAACACGCCGTAAAACGCAACGCTTACGAACAATAAAGTGTCGATAATCTGTGACAGCACCGCAGCGATGGCACCCCGCAATGCGACATATTTACCCACTGTTTTTTTCAGGCGATCAAATAGATAGACGTTGAGCATTTGCGACACGCCATAAGCGATGATGCCAGCAAGCCATATGCGCGGCGTCTGCCCCATCATGGTGTTGAACGCATCCAGATATTTGTCGTCCATTTTCGGGGACGGCGGCAAGGAAAGCACCAGCAACGCGAGCAATATCGAGGCAATAAGCGGAATGAAGCCATATTGCACCAATCGGTCCGCAATAACCTTACCATGCAAGGCTGCGACTGCGCTGGAAAGGATGACCAGCAAAAGAAACGGAAAAATGCCCGCCTCCACAGCCAGCGGCCCTAAAGAAACCTGTTTATTTCCAAGCACACCGGCAATGCACACCATGCCGCCATAAATGATTGAGAACATGAAAAGCGATTTCGGGATGCCTCCACCGGTCGCGTGCAATGTGGTCTGATTAGTCATCCAAAACTGACTAGCGTCTTATTTAATTGGCGCAAGACTAACGATGGCGCTAGGTCAGACCGGGAAACATAAAATGCCGTCGCGCGGGTCTTTTCCAGCGTCTTAATTCTTACAGTTGTAGGGGTCAGACCGGGAAACAAAATCTAGGATGACGGTTTTCGGGGAAGCTATACATGCAGTTTTTATTGAGCATCGCGGGGATGATCCTCATTTTGGCGATTGCGGTTGTATTGTCGTCCAACCGCCGCGCGATCAAATTCCGTGTCGTCGGTGCGGCTTTTGCCCTGCAGGCAAGTTTGGCGGCTTTGGTATTGTACACCTCATGGGGCAAGGTTGCGTTGAATGCTGCGTCGACTGGCGTGTCCAATTTGCTTGGCTATTCGGCCAAAGGCACGCAGTTCATCTTTGGTCCGCTGGCCTCTCCGGAAATCGGCGGTAACAGCTTTGCGATTGCGGCCTTACCCGTCATCATCTTTTTCGCGTCGTTAATCTCCATCCTCTATTATTTGGGCATCATGCAATATGTGATCCGCTGGATTGGTGGTGGTTTGCAGAAAATCACTGGCATCTCCAAAGTCGAGAGCCTGTGCGCCGCAGCCAATATTTTCGTTGGCCAATCGGAATCGCCATTGGTCATTCGACCTTATCTCGCTGGGTTGAAGCCTGAACAATTATTCTGCGTCATGACCGTTGGCATGGCGGGCGTTGCTGGCACCATTCTTGCCGCTTATGCATCAATGGGCATTCGCATTGATTATCTGCTCGCCGCGGCTTTCATGTCAGCGCCCGGCGGCATATTGATGGCGAAGATCATGATGCCCGACGTCCCACCCGTATTGGTGGCAGAAGGTGACCCTGCATTGGCCAACCCGCATCCTGATGATGAACCGGAAATGGCACATGAAGATGAGGAAGAGAAACCAGCCAACATCATCATGGCCGCAGCGCAAGGTGCGCAAACCGGCGTGAAGCTGGCGGTTGCCGTCGGTGCGATGGTGCTGGCATTTGTTGCCTTGGTTGCCTTGGCAAATGGTATTTTGGGCGGCATTGGCGGCTGGTTCGGTCTGCCCGGTTTGAGTTTTCAGCAGATTGTCGGCTATGTCTTTGCGCCCATCATGTTCCTGCTCGGCGTGCCTTGGAATGAGGCTATTCAGGCAGGCGGCTTGTTTGGTACAAAGGTCGTCCTCAACGAATTTGTGGCATTCATCGACTTGGGCGCGCTGAAAGACTTGTCCGCGCCAACCGTCGGTATCGTGACGTTCGCTTTGTGCGGCTTCGCCAATTTCAGTTCGATTGCGATCCAGATGGCGGTGACGGGCAGCCTTGCCCCCAATCAGCGGCCAATGATTGCTAAGTTGGGTATCAAAGCCCTTGCCGCGGGGTCGCTGTCGAACCTGATGAGTGCGGCGCTGGCGGGACTGTTTCTGTCGCTGACCTAGGATGGGTACCTAATCAGTTTTCGCCAGCCGCGCGCTTGAGTTCATACAATAAATCAAGCGCGGCGCGGGGGCTGAGTGCGTCAATGTCGAGATCGGTCAATTTGTCACGCAAGGCGTCAACCTTCGCCTCGGCGGCGTCGATAGCGGCGCTGAACAATGGCAAGTCACCAAGCCCTGCTGCAAGGCCGCCGGTTTCTGCGCGGCCTTTTTCCAGCTTGGCAAGCACGGAACTGGCGCGCGCCACAACCTGCGGCGGAAGACCGGCAAGCTTTGCCACCGCAATGCCATAGCTTCTGTCGGCAGGTCCATCAGCAAGCTCATGCAACAGGACCAGATCGCCCTTATATTCTTTCGCGCGCACATGGTGCAGCGACAGCGCGTCAAGGCTATCCGCCAACCGCGTCAGTTCGTGATAATGCGTTGCGAACAGGCAGCGACAACGATTGGTTTCGTGAACGCCCTCCACCACGGCCCAGGCAATGGCAAGGCCGTCATAAGTCGAGGTGCCGCGCCCAACCTCATCCAATATAACAAAGCTGCGCTCGGTCGCTTGGGCAAGAATCGCGGCGGTTTCGACCATTTCGACCATGAAGGTTGACCGCCCACGCGCCAAATTGTCCGACGCGCCAACGCGGCTGAACAATCGGTCGACAAGGCCAAGCCGCGCCGAGGTTGCAGGCACATAGCTGCCCGCCTGCGCCAGCAAAACGATCAACGCATTCTGCCGCAAAAAGGTGGATTTTCCGCCCATGTTGGGACCGCTGACGAGCCATAACCGCTTTTCAGGCGACAGCTTGCAGTCATTGGCGATAAAACGGTCGCCCGACTTTGCCAGTGCGCTTTCGACAACGGGGTGACGCCCAGCTTCGATCTCAAGGCACGGATGCGCCACAAAAGTTGGGCGGCACCAATTGCTCTGCGCAGCGCGCTCGGCGAGTGCGGCGGACACGTCAATGCGCGCCAAGGCATCAGCGCTTATGGCGATGGCATCGCGGCGGGACAGTATCAGTGCAATCAACTCTTCCAGATGCGCGGCTTCGGCGGCCAGCGCATGACCGCCGGCTTGCGTGATGCGGACTGCTTCTTCATGCAATTCCGGCGAATTGAATCGCACCGCCCCTGCCATCGTTTGCCGATGGGTGAAGCCTGTGCCGGGGGCCATCAGCGCATCGCCATGCTTGGCAGGCACCTCGACAAAATAGCCAAGAATGGCGTTGTGCCGGATTTTGAGCGCGGATATGCCCGTGGCATCACGATAACGCGCTTCCAACTGCGCAATCACTTGTCGTCCATCGCGCCCCGCCACCCGCAGATTATCCAAAGCGGCATCATAGCCTTCGGCGATATAGCCGCCTTGCGTCGCGTCGGTGGGCGGTGAAGCCACCAAAGCGCGCGCCAGCAGATCTACCATATGGCCATGGCCATCCAATGCGGGCAGAAGGTGATCCAACAGCTCTGGACGGTCCGCCATTGCGCCCAGACGTTCACGCAAGGCACGCGCCGCATCTAAGCCGTCCCGAATCTGGCCCAAGTCCCTTGGGCTGCCCCGTCCCGCCACAACACGGCCAAGCGCGCGCGCAATATCGGGCAGTTGCCGCAACGCCCCGCGAACGGCATCGCGGGTTAACGGCGCGTCATGGAACCATTGCACCAATGACAGGCGCGCTTCAATCTTCGCTTGGTCCATCAGGGGCGCAGCCAGATCAGCGGCCAGTTGCCGCGCACCTGCGCCCGTGATTGTGCGGTCAACCTCGGCCAACAAAGACCCTGTGCGCCCGCCTTTGCTTGCGCTGTTGATCTCCAGACTATCGCGCGTTGCCTGATCAATCAAAAGATGTTCATGCACCTCGCGGCGGACGGGCAGTTTTAGGAAGGGCATTTTGCCCTGCCCGGCATGCGCGAGATAAGAAATCAGGCCGCCAGCCGCCGCCTGCTCTGCACGCGTAACAGGGCCAATGCTATCGAGCGTGTTCAGCGCAAAATGCTGCCGCAACACATCGCTGCCAACGATGCTGTCAAAATCTGCCCGTGGCCGCATGCTGGCGCCCGGTAGTTCTGCAAAGCCGTCGGGCACAACCAACTCGCTGGCAGATAGCCGAGCCAACTCCGCCTCAAGCGCGCCAGCCGTCACCGTGACCAGTTCAAAATAGCCCGTCGAAATGTCGGCAGCGGCTATCCCAAAAAGCTCTCCGACCGGCGCAACTGCCACGAGCATGTTGGACGCCCAGCTATCCAGCAGACTATCTTCAGTCAGCGTCCCTGCGGTCACAAAGCGCACAATGTCGCGCGTGACCAACGTTTTTCCACCACGCGCTTTGGCTTGGTCAGGGCTTTCCGTCTGCTCTGCAATCGCGACGCGATGCCCCGCCTTAATCAACCGCGCCAGATACCCTTCGGCGGCATGGACTGGCACACCGCACATGGGGATGGGCTTGCCATCATGTTCGCCGCGCGAGGTCAGGGCAATATCCAGCGTCGCGGCCGCCGCGCGGGCATCATCAAAGAATAATTCGAAAAAATCACCCATGCGGTAAAACAGCAAGCAATCGCCCGCCTTGGCCTTTAAACCAAAATATTGCACCATCATGGGTGTCGGTGTGTTGTCCCCCGCCATAAACAACGCGTTAGCGAAGCCTGTCGGGCGGGGCAATGCTTGCCCTTGCGTCAGCAGCGCGTTAGGGCTTATAAATTGATGATAAATGGTCAGGGCCCAAAATGAACGATAGCGACGTCCAAATCACCCCGCAGGAAGCGCTGGATTTTCATGCGCAAGGACGCCCCGGCAAAATCGAGATCGTGGCGACTAAGCCGATGGCGACTCAGCGTGACCTGAGCCTTGCATATTCGCCCGGCGTCGCTGTGCCGGTGCAGGCCATTTATGATGATCCGGCAACAGCTTATGACTACACCGCCAAAGGCAATCTTGTGGCGGTCATCTCCAATGGCACCGCGATTCTCGGCATGGGCAATCTAGGGGCCTTGGCATCAAAGCCAGTCATGGAAGGCAAGGCCGTCTTGTTCAAACGCTTCGCCGATGTCGACTCCATCGACATCGAAGTGAATACCGAAGATGCGCAGCGCTTCATTGACGCGGTTGAATTGTTGGAACCGACCTTTGGCGGCATCAATTTGGAAGATATTGCCGCGCCCGATTGCTTCATCATTGAACAAACATTGAAAGAGCGGATGAATATCCCTGTGTTTCATGATGATCAACATGGTACAGCGATCATAGCCGCTGCTGGATTGATCAACGCGTGCGAGCTCACCGGAAAGTCGTTTCAAGACATTAAGATCGTTTGCAATGGCGCGGGCGCTGCGGCGATTGCCTGCACGGAGCTGATCAAGGGCATGGGTGTGCCGCACAATAATGTCATAATGTGCGACCGGAAAGGCGTCATCTATCAGGGCCGGACCGAAGGCATGGATCAATGGAAATCCGCGCATGCCGCAAAGACCAGCGCACGCACCCTTGCTGAAGCGATTGTTGGCGCGGATGTGTTTCTGGGGCTTTCGGCGGCCAATGCCTTGAGCGCCGATATGGTGAAATCCATGGCGGATCAGCCAATCATTTTTGCCATGGCAAACCCCGATCCCGAAATTTCTCCGCCGGTGGCGCGTGCGGCGCGGCCGGATGCGATTATCGCGACGGGCCGGTCAGATTTCCCCAATCAGGTCAACAATGTGCTGTGCTTCCCGTTTTTGTTCCGCGGTGCATTGGATGTGCGGGCGACGACCATCAACGAGCCGATGAAGATTGCTGCGTCACACGCGCTGGCGCAACTGGCGCGCGAAACCGTGCCCGAAGAAGTGGCCGCAGCTTATGGCGGCCTCAGGCACAAATTTGGCCGAGATTACATCATTCCGTCGCCATTCGACCCGCGTCTGATAGAAATCGTGGCTTCCGCCGTTGCGAAGGCCGCGATGGATTCGGGTGTAGCACAAAAGCCGATTGCAGACATGAACGCCTATCGCGCCAGCCTGCGCGCACGGCAGAACCCGACGACATCGGCGCTCACCCAAGTTTATGAGGCAGCCCGCGCGAAACCCAAGCGCGTGATTTTTGCCGAGGCCGAAGAAGATGTCGTCCTGCGCGCTGCCGTCCAGTTTAAACAGGATGGCTATGGCATTCCGGTCCTGATTGGCCGTGATGCCCGCGTGACGGAGAAGCTGATTGGGCTGGGTGCGAACCCCGATGATTATGAAATCCACAATAGCGCCACAAGCCCACTGGTCGATAAAATGGTCGACCGGCTGTATAGCCGCTTGCAACGCCGCGGTTATCTGCGCCGCGATATTCAGCGGATGGTCAACCGTGACCGCAATATCTTTGGCGCGTTGCTGCTGCAAATGGATCAGGCCGATGCCTTGATCACGGGCGTCACCCGCACCTTTGGCCAGACGCTACGCGAATTGCGCCGCGTGCTTGACGCAAAAAAAGACGCGGTGCCCTTTGGTATTCACGTCATGGTCGGCAAAACGCACACAGTGTTTATTGCCGATACCACCGTGAACGAACGGCCAAGCGCCGAGGAACTCGCGCACATCGCCGAGAAGACCGCCGCCGTCGCCCGCCGCATGGGTCATGTGCCGCGCGTTGCATTTTTGTCCTTTTCAACATTTGGTAATCCCGCGGGAAATTGGCTTGACAACATCCGCGATGCGGTTGCGATACTGGACGCACGTCGGCCCGATTTCGAATATGAAGGCGACATGCCACCCGATGTTGCGTTGAACCCGGCGCTAATGAAAAACTACCCATTCTGCCGCCTATCTGGCCCCGCGAATGTTCTGGTCATGCCCGGGCTTCAGTCCGCGAACCTTTCGGCCAAATTGCTGCGCGAATTGGGGGGGGATCAGGTTATTGGCCCCATGTTGCTGGGTTTTGAACGGCAAGTGCAGGTCGCAACGATGGCATCAAGCACCAGCGACCTTGTGACGCTTGCCGTGTTGGCTGCTGCGGGGATTGCGGATTAGCCTAAATGTCGGACCAGTTGGCATAGGGCGCTCGCCACCACTACGAGGCCAAACATTCGTCTTTGTGTCTTCGTGCGAACCAAAAAGCTGTGAAAGTTCGCACAAAGACACAAAGACCTATCCAACACCGTCATGCTGGGGCCGAAGGCGTGCAGAGCACAATTTGGTGCAGCATCCATCTCGCCGAATAAACCGAAAATGCCGGCTGATAGATGGACCCTGAAACAAGTTCAGGGTGACGAAGATTTTATAAGACGACGTCGTTCAGGGACAACAATGGCATGTTGACGCTCCCTTAACGAATTTACTTTCAGTTCGGACTATTCGGCGTCGCGCCTTGACCGCCACCGGCACCGACCGCACCGATATTACCGAATATTTCTTCAAAGAAGCTTGTGTCGCGACCCAATGTCGGCGTTTTGTCGCCTATCGGGCTGATCTTTGAAATCAATTCCGTGCCCGTTTGGGAGATAGACGCGACATTGCCTGCGGGGTCAAAACGGACCTTTAACACATATTGCTTGTCAGCCTTTGGCTGCGAAAACGCCAGTTGCTTTGCGTCACGCGAATAATAATACCAGTCATTCTGGTCAAACTGGCCGACAAAGGTTGGGCGGCCAAGCGATGCCTGAACCGATTCCTTATTGTCGACGCCCGGCTGAACCGAATTCAGCAAAGTCTGATCACCAATATAACCCTGATGCGAACGCAGGCGGGTGCATCCCGTCGACAGTGTCAAAGCGGCAATCAATGTTGCAAGACCGGCAATTTGCGACGCACGCATAGACTTCTCCGCTAATCCACTAAACTTGGGGCTTTGCCATTGCATCCTTAAGGCGCAATATCAATATGCAATCCCAGATGAATGCTGCATGAGTAAGGAAGAGTACGCCGTGATGACATTATTGAAACGACTGTTCGGCAACGGGCAACCCGACCCCAAAATAAAGCTTGTCCCTTTATATAATCAAATTGTTGCCAAGGCCCGTGAGCCGCATTGGTATATCGAGGGCGCGGTCCCGGACAGCCTTGACGGCAGGTTCGACATGGTGGCGGCGATTCTATCGCTGGTGCTTTTACGGCTGGAAGAAAGCAAGGCCCACGCGCTTGATATGGCGCGGCTGACGGAGGTTTTTGTCGATGACATGGACGGTCAACTCCGCGAAGTCGGCATTGGCGACATGATCGTCGGAAAGCATATCGGTCAGATCATGGGCGCCGTCGGCGGCAGGTTAGGCGCGTTGCGCAATGCCATGGACGATCACAGCGCCCTTGACGACGCCTTGGTCCGCAACCTCTATCGCAGCGCGGCACCATCGCCAGACGCGCTTGCGCATACACGTCAGGGCTTGCTCGATGTCGAACGTGCGCTGGGCGCGCAATTGCCAGATATGTTAATAGAGGGCGCCGCCAAATGGTGACGGCCAACGAGTTCAGCCATGTGGTCAAGCTTTCCGAAGTGGGAAGCCATAGCCGCAATCTGGAACTGTCCGCAGATGCGGCGGCGCGTGCTGGCCTGATGGCGCGTTTTGATCTGGCTGCATTGGGTTCGCTAAAGGCGGAGATTTCGCTGGCACATGATGCCGAAGGCATCGTGGCAACTGGCCGTTTCTCCGCTGACCTTGCGCAATATTGCATTGCCTCGAATGACGCTGTCCCTGCCAAAATGGACGAAGTGGTGCATATCCGTTTCATCCCCGAACCCGTTATGAGCGGCGAAGTTGAACTTGAATTAGAAGCCGGCGATTGCGACACGATGTTCCACGATGGCCAGACTATTGATCTGGGCGAAGCAGTGGCCCAATCGCTTGGCCTTGCGCTGAACCCATATCCACGCAGCCCGGAGGCAGAGAAAATGCTCAAGGCGGCTGGTGTAAAGAGCGAGGAAGATGTTGCCCCGACGGGCGCGCTGGCTGGCCTCAAGGACTTGTTGGCGAGAAAATGATTGCCGCACGCCATGTTTGACGTGGCGCTTCGCCGGTTCGTCGACCCTGCACTTAACCGCATAGCGGTTGGGATCGTGAACGCCCGCATTTCGGCAAATATGTTGACGATCAGCGGCGCAGGGCTGGCGCTGGCTGCTGCGTTTTTCATCACCCAGTCAAATTTTGCAGCAGCCTTAGGCTTTATCCTGCTGAACCGGATCGTTGATGGGTTAGATGGCGCGGTGGCCCGTATCAAAGGGCCGACAGAGTTTGGCGGCTATCTCGACACCATCTGCGATTATATTTTCTATCTCTCCATTCCGGTGGCGTTTGGATTGATGGACCAGTTTAACCAAATACCCGCTTTGCTGCTGGTCGCCAGCTTCACGCTGACCGCTGTCAGCTTTCTGGCCTTTGCCGCCATTGCCGCGCGGCAGGTGTCCGACGACGGCGCGCATGGGCCAAAGGCATTTATCTATTCAACGGGGTTGATGGAGGGCGCGGAGACCATCGCATTTTTCGCGCTATTTTGCCTGTTTCCTAGCTTTTTCCCGACATTAGCGATCATCTTCGCTGCATTATGCCTACTGACGGTCCTGCAACGTTTCATCCTCGCAGCAAAAAGTTTCGGCTAACCGCGTTGCCAGCGGAACCAGCGTTCGGCCCATTTCAACAGGCCCTCGGGTTTGCGCGCAAGGCCAAATTGCCCCGCAGCATATTTATTCGCCTCGGCCCATGTGGGATAAGGGTGAATGGTCTGAAGGATACTGCGCAGGCCCATATTGTGCTTCATGGCAAAGGTGACCTCAGCGAGAATTTCGCCTGCATTCTGACCAATGATCGTCGCGCCCAATATCCGGTCACCGCCCTTTGCCGTCAGGATTTTCACAAAACCATGCGCCTCGCTTTCGGCAATGGCGCGGTCAAGGTCGTCCAGATCATAACGCGTGATATCAAAGGAAAGGCCCTGCGCTTCGGCTTCGGCTTGCGTCAGGCCAACCGTCGCCAACTCCGGTTCGGTATAGGTCACGCGCGGCAGGACGCGATAATCGGTGCGGTATTTTTTGAAGGGACGCGCCAGTGCGTTCACGCTGGCATACCAAGCCTCATGACTGCCGCCATGGGTAAGCTGCTGACGTCCCGCCACATCGCCGGCGCATAAAATATGTGGCAGGTTGGTGCGCAGAAATACGTCGTTTTCCAAACGTCCATCGACGATCAGGCCAAGCTCTTCCAAACCAAAGCCGGCGACGCGGGGCGTGCGCCCGACCGCAATGATGATGTCATCATATGCAATTTCTGCCGCGCCATTCGGTCCAGCCACAATGAGCGTCTTATTTGCCTCAAACCGCAATGCGCGATGGTCGGTAAGGACCGACACGCCTTCCGATTCCAGCCGCGCCGTTACGCATGCTGCAGCGTCGGCATCTTCCTTCAACAGCAAACGTTCCGCCATCTCGATTATGGTGACGTTTGACCCGAGCCGCTGAAAGGCCTGCGCCAGTTCACAGCCGATTGGGCCGCCACCCAAGATGACGAGCCTGTCCGGCGCGGCAGAACACATGGCCATGGCGTCCCACAAAGTTTCGCTGGTTAGGTATCCGCTATTCTCCACACCGGGTAGCGGCGGAACAAACGGCGTTGCGCCTGTGGCGATGATAAAGGATTTGGCCGTCAATCGCCGTGCGCCGTCAATCTCGACGGTCCATGGGTCGACGAAACGCGCATAGCCTTGCACGCAGTCGACCCCAAGGCCGGTAAAGCGTTCAACGCTATCATGTGGTTCAATAGCTGTGATGACGTCCCGGACGCGGCGCATCACGGCGGGGAAGTCAATGATAGGCGCACCCACGTCAATACCAAAGCGCGCGGCATCGGCAATCTGGTGCGCGACCTTGGCGCTTTTGATGAGAGCCTTGGATGGCACGCATCCGGTGTTCAGGCAGTCCCCGCCCATCTCATGCGCTTCAATCAACGTCACCTTGGCCTGCACCATTGCCGCGATATAGGCCGAGACCAAGCCCGCAGAACCCGCGCCAATGACGATAAGATTGCGGTCAAACCGTTTGGGTTTTTTCCAGCGTTCAGCCACGGCTGCGTTGCACCAAAGCGACAAGGCCTTTTGCCACCCAAGGGAAAAGCGCGAGCGCGACAAAAGAGGCAATCAACATTGGCGACAATAAGCCAGCGGTGCTTTCGATCCGGCTAATCTGCGTGCCCGCATTCACGAACACGATGGTCGCGGGCAGCATGCCCAATTGGCTGACCCAGAAAAATGTCCCGGTTTTGATGCGCGTAAGACCCATTAAAAGGTTGATGACGAAAAACGGGAAGACAGGAATCAGGCGCAGCGTGAAAAGATAGAAAGCGCCATCTTTTTCCAAGCCATCGTCAATCGCGCGCAGACGTTCCCCAAATTTGCCTTGCACCCATTCGCGCAACACGAAACGGGCGCTTAAAAACGCCAAGGTCGCCCCCAAGGTGGAGGCAAAGGAAACGATGATTGTGCCAACCACCACGCCGAACAATGCGCCCGCAATCAATGTCATGATCGCGGCACCGGGAATAGAAAGCCCCGTCACCACGACATATAAGATGAAGAACCCGGCGATATACAGGACAGGATTAGCATCCTTCGCCGCGACGATATCTGCTTGGCTGGCCTTGAAGTTTTCAAGGCTCAGAATCTGGCCAAGATCGAAAACGACATAGGCGACAATTGCGCCAAGCAGAACAAGGACCAAGATTGCTTTTTTCATCACGGCCCCGGCTATATGCCCCTATGTGAGATCAAAACGGCACGTCGTCGTCAAGGTCATTATCAAAGTCGCCGCCGCCAAAGCCGCCTGACGATCCGCTGCTGCTGCTGCCGCCACCGGCACCCCAATTATTGCCGCCGCCCGCGCCGCCCGACGACGCGCCGCCACCCCAGCCATCACCGCCGCCGCCTGATCCGCCTTTGGGACCGTCGAGCATCACCAGCTTGCCATCAAAACCGGCCACCGAAACTTCGGTCGTGTAACGGTCATTGCCTGATGCATCCTGCCACTTACGCGTACGCAATTGGCCCTCGATATACACCTTGCTGCCTTTTTTTAAGAAGCGCTCGGCCACACCGACAAGGCCGTCCGAATTGAGCACAACGCTGTGCCATTCGGTGCGTTCCTTTTTTTCGCCCGTGGTGCGGTCTTTCCAATCTTCCGACGTTGCGATGCGCAAATTGCAGATGCGGCCGCCATTCTGGAAGGATTTGACTTCAGGATCCGCGCCCAAATTGCCAACGATGATGACTTTATTGACGCTTCCCGCCATGTTCCCGTCCTTTAAGTAAAATGTTCTGTGGGACCGCTATAAGCCGAAGGAACGCGCTGTCCAATATGTAATCCCAGCCGCCGCATACGCCAGCGCAAAAAGATAGCTGACCATGAAGATGGGCCATTTCCAGCCATTGGTTTCACGCCGTGTCACAGCAATCGTCGAGATGCATTGTGGCGCGAAAACGAACCAAGCGAGGAAAGCCAAGGCCGTCGCCAACGACCAATCCGCCGCAAGCTTTGGCCCAAGGCTGGTCGCCGCGGCATCTTCATCTGCCGCGTCAATGGCATAGACTGTTGCGAGCGCCGATACCGCAACTTCGCGCGCAGCCATTGCCGGGATGAGCGCCAAGGCAATGTCATGGTTGAAGCCGATCGGGCGCACAATCGGTTCAAGCCCGTCGGCTATGCGGCCTGCAACCGAATATTCGACTTGCGAAACATTGCTGCCGTCTGGTGCCTTGGGAAAGCTTAACAGCGCCCATAAGATAATCGTAGCGGCGAAGATGATCGTCCCTGCGCGGCGCAAAAACACCCATGCGCGCTGCCACAGATTGATCGCAATATCACGCGGGCGCGGCCATTGGTAACGCGGCATTTCGATGAGGAAACTGCTCGTACGGCTTTGCGTCACAAAGCGCTGAATGACCGATGCTGCCAGCATGGCGCCCAATATACCTGCGATATACAGGCCGAAAAGGACAAGACCCTGAAGACCGATGCCGGGGCCAACGCTGGAGGCAGGAATAAAGGCGCCAATGATGACGGTATAGACCGGCAGACGCGCCGAACAGGTCATCAGCGGCGCAATCAGGATCGTCGCCAATCGCTCCTTTTGGTCCATGATCGTCCGCGTCGCCATAATGCCCGGAATCGCACAAGCGAAGGAGGACAATAAGGGTATGAAACTGTGCCCCGACAGGCCGACTGCTGCCATCATGCGATCCATCACAAAGGCCGCGCGAGTCATATAGCCCGATGCCTCAAGCACCAAGATGAAGAGGAACAGGATCAAAATTTGCGGCAAGAAAACGATCACGGAACCGACGCCAGCGATCACACCATCTGTTAGAAACGAGCGCAGATATCCGTTGGGCAGGACATTTTTAATGCCATCGCTGAGCAACGCAAAGCCGCTTTCAATCCAGCCAATGGGCGCTTCGGACCAACCGTACACCGCCTGAAACATCAGGAACAAAAGGCCCAATAATATCACGACGCCGCCCACCGGATGCAGCAGAACCGCGTCCAGCCTGCGTGTCCATTGGCGGCCAGCGGTTTCGCTGATGACGGCCGAGCGGGCAATGTCGCGGGCGCGCTGATTCTGGGCACCAAAGGATGTCGCGACGGGTTCAATCGACGCGACGGGATTTTTGAGCGCGCCATCAAGCGCCGTCATTAAGGGTTCAAGCCCGCGACGGCGGACCGCAACGGTTTCAATCACCGGCACGCCAAGCGCACAGGCCAGTGCCTGCGAATCGAGCCGAAGGCCATCGCGTTCGGCAAGATCAATCATGTTCAGGGCGACCACCGTCGGCAGGCCTTGCGCAATCAGTTCAAGCGCAAAGCGCAAATGATTGTCGAGATTGCCCGCATCGAGCACGATCAATAATGCGTCTGGGCGGCGGTGCCCGGAAAGATTGCCCAAGACAACATCGCGCGTGACGGCTTCGTCAAGGCTGTCGGGATCCAGGCTATAGGCGCCGGGCAAGTCGATCATTTCAACCGGACGCCCATCGGCAAAAGAGGCGCGGCCCGATTTGCGTTCAACCGTGACGCCGGGATAATTGGCAATTTTCTGCCGCGCGCCGGTCAATGCATTGAACAGCGCACTTTTGCCGGCATTGGGGTTACCGACCAATGCGACTAGAGGGGGTAGTTGCGTCATGCGGATAACTCGCAATCAATCGCGGCGGCCACCTTCGTGCGCAACGCGACGGTCATGCGGCCAACCCGGACGGCCAATGGATCACGCCACATCAATATGCCCTTATGCAACACCTCTATTGTCACCCCAGTTTCAAAACCCAGCGCGCGCAAACGATGCCCCTCTTGATCGGGCAAGGATTCCCAATCAATGGCCCGAATGAGGGCGATTTGGTTCAACGGAAGATGGTCAAGTTGCACGAATGCTATTTGCAACCGATTCGCAATAACATCAATAGGGATTTGCGTTAACGCGCAGGATAGCGCAGCCGACCGATGAAACGTGACAGACTTGGCGTATAGTCCTTGCGCTGCTTTGCCTGATATTTCACTTTTTCAATCTGCATCACATTGTCGATCCGGCGGTCCAGAAAGGCGCGGGTATCAGCAAAGTTTTCGCTATCATCATTGACGAAAACGCTCAAGGTGCTTCCATAAACCGCCGACAACGTCATGCGCTTGGTATAATGATTAAGGTCTGTGGCGTTATCGCCGGCCAGTCGCCACATGCGATCCGCCGAACGCCAGCCCATTTTTGCGGCCCGCGCGAGATTCATTGGCATCGCCATGATGGCCAGCGCACGGCGCAAGGATTCCCGGTCCGGTGCCATGATGTCTAGCCGAGTCGCAACCAAGGCCGTAATCCGGTCTCGGATCTTCATCGCGTTCAGCGTTTCCACAGGCAGGCGGCGGGCGAGTTCCAGATCAACGCCTTCGACCCATGCATCAATCATGTCGATGGCCTTGCCCTTGAACGCGAGCATAGCAACGTCGCGGTCAACGCCCATCTCATCCGCGGCGGCATGGACGGCGGCTTCGGACCATCCGTCAAAGCCGGCATGGCGGCCAATGGCGGGGGCAAGGGCGACGCGAATTTCATCAATCGTGGGGTCAGAGGGAAGAGCGTTTTCGGACATAAGGACTATGTAGGCGTTCGCCGCGTTCAAGAAAAGGGCTATTGCTTTCGCACAAGAACCAGCGCGATCATAATAAGCGCACTGCCCATAAAATCCATCGGTGTCAGCATCTCACCAAAGGCCAACCAGCCAGCCGTCGCCGACAGAGCGGGTTGCAACAGCAAGGCAAGCCCGATCACCAATGGGCTGAAATGCGGCAAAGCATAAGTGAGGCAGCCTTGACCGAAAAATTGCGAGGTAAAGGCGAGCAGGAGGACAGGCCACCAAACCGCGGGAATGATCTGTTCATCTGCAAACACCGCGCCGGCAAAAAGGACAACAGCCGCAACGGCGCTCGCCATACCCAGCGCACCCCAGCTTTCGGTGTTTTGCCGCATCTTCATCATCAGCACCAAATAGACGGTATAGGTCAGCCCAGCGCCAAGCGACAAAAGGTCGCCGGTAAAGTGGCGCGGGGACAGCTCAAGGCTTTGGCCCATCAATAAGGCTGCGCCGACAAAAGCGAACATCACGGCCATGCTTTCCCATTTCGAAGGCATTTTGCGTGCTACAAGGACGCCATAAATCACCAGCAATAGGCTGGCACAATTGGCGAACAGCGTCGCATTGGCCATTTTTGTCTGAAAAATGCCAATATGCCACAAGATGATATCGACACCGAAAAACAGGCCCGCGACGATTGCGATCCAATAGGTTGAGCGGCTGACCGCAGAAAAGCGAAACCCGAACCGGTAGCCCACAAGCAGCAAAAACGGCACAGCCAGCGCCAGCCGCCAAAATCCGGTCGCAATCGGACCGCTATCTGCGTAGCGCACGAGCAACGGGCCAAAAGCAATCGCAACATTGCCCGCAAGCAATGCGGCAAAGGCAAGCAAGCTTGGTGATTGTTGATGGAAAATCTTCTGCTGCATAAACCCCCGTTGCAATTTGCAACTTTCATCCGCATCTTGGCGTCAAATTCACGCCTTAATGACAGGAAATCCTATGACTGCAACTTTGTTCGACCCAATTACACTTGGTGCCATCAACGCGCCTAATCGCATATTAATGGCGCCCTTGACGCGCGGACGGAGCGAGGGCGAACATGTACCTTTGTCGGACCTGAAGGCAGAATATTACAGCCAGCGCAGCAGCGCGGGCCTGATTATCGCAGAAGCAACGGGCATTAGCCAAGAAGGCCTTGGCTGGCCATCGGCCCCCGGCATCTGGTCCGACGCACAAATCACCGCATGGAAACCCGTTACCCAAGCCGTCCATGACGCGGGCGGACGGATCATCCTGCAATTGTGGCACATGGGCCGTCTTGTGCACCCGGATTTCTTGGGCGGCGCGCCATGTGTTTCGGCTTCGGCCACCACCGCGCCCGGCTACGCACATACCGCAGAGGGCAAGAAAGATTATACGCAAGCCCGCGCGCTCGATATCTCGGAAATGCCGCGCATTGTGTCGGATTATGTCCATGCCGCGAAAAACGCGATGGCCGCAGGTTTTGACGGGGTGCAGATTCACGCGGCCAATGGCTATTTGATTGACCAGTTCCTGCGCGATAACACCAATTTACGCACCGACGAGTATGGCGGCCCGATTGAAAATCGTATCCGCTTGCTGCGCGAAGTGACCCAAGCCGTGGTTAACGCTGTGGGCGCGGATCGGACGTCGGTTCGCCTGTCCCCGAATGGGGAGACCCAAGGCGCGGACGACAGCAACCCCGTTGCATTGTTCACCGCTGCGGCCGCGGCGCTGCAGGATATCGGCATCGCCTTCCTTGAGCTGCGCGAAATCAAACCTTATGGTAATTTCGGACAAACTGAAGTGCCGCGCGTGTCGCCTGAGATCCGCAAGATATTCAAAGGCCCGCTGGTGCTGAACCAAGAATATACCAAGGAATTGGCGGATGCCGATCTGGCCTCTGGCCTTGCCGACGCGATCAGCTTTGGCCGTCCGTACATCAGCAACCCCGACCTTGTAGAACGGTTGCGCATTGGGGCGGGCCTGACGCCGGATAATTTCAAAACTTGGTATTCGCCCGATGCGGAAGGCTATACCGATTATCCCTTCCTTGCACAGACGGACGCATAACGCACATGATACAGGCGGGGCTTGGCCATTATGCGATAGCTATCCCCGCCTTGCTGCTTGTGCTGCTCGCAAGCGCCGAAGCGGTCTGGCCGCGCCGCGCATTGGTGTTGGGCCGAAGCCCACGGTGGCGCACGCACGCATTATTCTTCGTCAGCAACGCAGTCATCGGCCGACTGCTGTCGTTTTTGGTCGTGGTCGGCGTGGCTGCAAATTGGGCAGAGGTGCACCAGTTTGGCGCGCTCAATTTGGTCGCCTTACCCTTTTGGCTTGAGGCAGCAATCGCGTTTGTCATCCTTGATTTCGCCGTGTGGTTTCAGCATTTTTGGATGCATCGCAGCCCCTATCTGTGGCGGATGCATGCGGTCCACCATAGCGACCGCGATCTGGACGTGACCACCGCGTTGCGGTTCCACCCGTTTGAACTGATTGTCTCGACATTCTACAAATCAGCGATTGTCGCATTGCTCGGTGTGCCGTTACTTGTCGTATTGGCGTTTGAAACATGGCTCAACGCCAATGCGCTGTTCAATCACAGCAATATCCGCCTACCACGCAAGCTTGACCGAATGTTGCGGCTGTTGTTGGTGACGCCCGACATGCATCTGGTGCACCACAGCACTTTGGTTGAGGAACAGAAACATAATTTCGGTTTTGCGCTGACGCTTTGGGACCGCTGGTTTGGAACCTATTGGACAGAGTCCATTTTAGGCCCCGAAAATCAGGAAATAGGTTTGGCAGAGGTCAACGATGCCCGTCCTTCAGGGTTCATCTGGAGCATGAAGCAACCCATGACGTAACGGAATATAACGCCGTCTTGACCAGCGCGATTTTCCGGCGCATTTTTAATGCAGGGAGAGTTGAAAATGGCCAAAATACGTAAGATAATATTGGGCAGCGTTGCCGTCGTGGCGATTGGCGGTGGCCTTGTCTACGGTTGGCAACAATATCGCGACAAAAGCGTCATGGACGATTCACGCGTGGCGCAAGTTTCGTCCGATGCTGAAGTCACGTCCGGCCCTGCCAATATATTATTGTGGGGCGATACCCATCTTCATACCGCCAATTCCATCGATGCCTTTGGCTTTGGCGTAAAGCTTGGACCAGAAGAAGCGCTGCGTTTTGCGCGTGGTGAAGAGGTTGTGTCGACGGGTGGAATGAAAGCCAAGTTGGAACTACCGCTTGATTTTCTTGTGATCGCGGATCACTCCGGCGGGCTTGGCGCAACCAAGGCGCTTTACGATGCCCCCGGATTTCTCGTCCGCGACCCCACGCTGAAGCGTTGGCACACCGAAATGCATAAGGGGCCAGAGGGCATGCAGCGCGTGACCGGCGAACTCATCGACCGTGCGGGCCGCAACACGCTTCCCGCTGCGCTGACCGATCCCGAAAGACAGCGCAAGACGGGGACCCGCATCTGGACGGGTCATAGCACGCTTGTCGAACGCTATAATGAGCCCGGCAAGTTCACCGCCTTCATGGGCTTTGAATATACGTTGATGCCCGGCGGCAATAATTTGCACCGCGTCGTTATGTTCCGCGATGGTAAAAGCCGCACCGACAAGGTTCTGCCCTACGACCCTGGCCAAGGCGACACGCCGGTCAGCCAATTGTGGGACTATATGGACAATTATGAGAAGGTCACTGGCGGTAAGGTGCTGGCTATTCCGCATAATAGCAACCTGTCCAATGGTCTGATGTTCGAATTGGTTGGTCCTGATGGTGGGCCCATGACGGCAGCTTATGCACGGCGGCGCGCGGCGCGCGAGCCAGTGACCGAAATCACGCAAATCAAGGGCGATAGTGAATCGCATCCATTTTTGTCGCCCAACGACGAATTCTCCGGTTTCGGCACCGCAGGCTGGGACCGTGGCAATTTGACTATGCAGGCCAAGAAGAAGCCGCAGGATTATGCGGGCGAATATATTCGTGAGGCGTTAAAGCGTGGCTTGGCGATTGAAGCGCGCACTGGCGTAAATCCCTATAAATTCGGGGTCATCGGATCAACCGACAGCCATACGGCGCTGGCCACAGGCGACGAAGATAATTTTTTTGGCAAGCATTCCGGCGGTGAGCCAAATGCAACCCGAGCTTCGCAGGCCCAGAATCTTGGGACAAGGGAAGGACGTATTGGTTGGCACTATCTGGCGGGTGGCTATGCCGCCGTATGGGCCACAGCGAACACACGGGCCGCGATATTTGACGCAATGATGCGGCGCGAGGTGTACGCCACAACTGGTCCACGCATGACAGTGCGTTTCTTTGGCGGTTGGGGTTTTAATGACACGGATTTCGCAGGCGACTGGGTAAAGACCGGATATGCCAAGGGCGTGCCCATGGGCGCAGATCTGAAGCCCGGGAACGGCGCGCCAAAGTTCATGATTTCCGCGCTGAAAGACCCGATGGGCGCAAATCTGGACCGCGTCCAGGTCGTCAAAGGCTGGGTGGATTCTTCCGGCAGATTGCAGGAAAAGATTTTCGACGTTGTTTGGGGCGATGCCGACAAAAGGCGCAAGGGCGCCAATGGCAAAGTCCCGAAGGTAGGCGACACTGTAAACATCGCGAAGGCGAGCTATACCAACAGCATTGGCGATCCGGAATTGCGGACGGTGTGGACCGATCCGGAATTTAACCGCAGTGTCCGCGCATTTTATTATGTGCGGGTCATCGAGATACCGACGCCGCGCTGGGTGTTGTTTGATGCCTTGCGTTATGGTGCAAAATTGCTGCCGGGAACGGAGTTAAAGGCGCAGGAGCGGGCCTATTCGTCACCCATTTGGTATAACCCCAAAAAAGCCAGCTAGCGCCTAATCAAAGTCCAAGCCCGATAACGCGGAGTCCGGGTCAGATATGCCGATCAAGCGGCGCATGGCTAACCGCGCGAGCCGCTGTGTTTCGGTTTTGCGTCGTGCAGGGGCAAGCGGCACCAAGGCCGCTGGCCGCGCGATTTCGGCATCATAAGCGTCGGCGATGATCAATCCGGCGCGTTCGGGTATGAACGCATCATTTTGCAGCGGGCTAACATCGAAACCGGCGGGCACTGCCCAGAAAAAGCGATCACAATATTCAAGATATTCTGGCCATTTCTGATCACCCAAAAGATCGGCGCGCGCACATTTGATTTCGACGATGATAATCTCGCCTTTGTTGCTGAGACCCATGAGATCAGCGCGGCGATTGTTGCGCAGGCTAACCTCGGGTTGCACGACAATCTGGTTGCGCAAGAATAGCCGCGAAACGCCACGCGCTACCGCAGGTGCACCGGAAATCGATGCAATATTAAGGGCCTGATCCATTACCTACCCTTAGAACGAAAAGTGAACAAAACAAAGGCCCCTTATGGGGCCCTTATCGTTCATTGCGGTCGCGAAGATCAGCGGTAGAAGATATGATTATCTACGCTGCCGATCCGCGTCAAACGCCATCCTGGCGAAACATGACGGGCGTGGAAGTATAATGCGCCTTCAACGGAGCTTTTCCATTTATTATCAAGCGCAATGTTGGTGATCGCGACGGCGTTGCGCCAATGCACGCTGTCCGTTTGGATCGACGGCAATCTTGCCCCGCGAACAAAGGAAAACTGACCCTTTTGGAAGACAACGCCGCATAATGTCGTGGGAAAGCGACCCGAATTGGCGCGGGCCAGTACCACACGGGCCACAGCCAATTGACCAGCAAGCGTCTCGCCCCTGGCTTCGAAATAGACCGCGCTGGCAAGGCACCGCTCTTCGTTGCTTAAACTATCGTCGACACCCTGCGCGCGCACGAGATCTGGCAGTGAGGATGCAGTTGTTGCATCGACATCATTGGGGCTTAGGGTCGATTTCGGCATGAGGCCGTTACTTGGCGTATACACAATGTCGCCATTGTCGGCGCGCGTGACGGTCACCTTATTCCTGTTCGCCAGATCCAACTGCGCCTGTTCGGCGGCGGTCTGCGTAGGGTCAATGATGCTGGTGTCGGCACGGAACTGTGTGCCTTCGTCATTACCAAAAGCAAATCCTGCTTCAGCAGTAACGACTGCGGAAATCAGGGTACAAGATATGGCTACCAAAGAGGCAGCCCGAAAAAATTTCAACATGTAACATACATTAATGCGGCGGCACCAACTGACGAAACTCTATTAGTTTGTTATACTTCGTCTTTTGTTGCATCCGACTTGCGTGTTTGTCTGGGCACTCCATGTGTGCCCGATATGACAACCTTCGCTACTCAATGCATGCGGATTGATGGCGCAGCGCAGCAAAGTCAAACAAACATGGTCAGAAGTCCGTTCAACCGTGCATCGGACGCGACATCCAGTTCAAATACCCACAAATCCGGGTCACGCGCACAACGTTTTTGCCAATAATCCTGCACCGCAATTCCAGTATATTCTTTTAAATCCGTCATTTGCCAAGCGGTCTGGCCGTGTAATGACGGATAGCGTTCGTATAATTTGGGGTCCGCGCCGCGAACCTGCCCGATAAGCAATATCGCACCAGAGACCGCATCGCCTTTTTTCAGAACAGTTGCGAAGTCACCTTCGGCTTCCACCATGCGCTTGATGGCGGAGATCAGAACGCCGCTGGCAAGCCGCGGCTCAATCAAGCGGCGTCACGCTCTTCAGACAAAGTCAGGACCGCAAACATCGCCGACGAATCTGCGGCGCCACGCAATTGCGCGCGAAATTTCTCATCCCGAAACAGGCGTGAAACCTCCGCCAATGCACGCAAATGCGATGCACCGTCCTGCGCCGGTGAAACAAGTGCGCAGACCAGATCAACTGGCTCATCGTCGACCGCATCATAAGGCACTGGTTTTAACAGCCGAACAAATACGGCAACGGGCATGTCGATACCTGAGACTTTGCAATGGGGAATCGCTGTTCCGCCGCCAAAACCTGTCGGGCCAAGGCGCTCGCGCTCAATCATGCCGTCCAGAACGGCATGGGCGTCGACAAAATAATTTTCAGCCGCGATGACCGATAGCTGCGCCAACAGGTCGGATTTACCCGAACATAGCATGTCAGCAGCAACGGCCCCCTCAACGAGCCTAGTAGAAAGTCGAATCATATTTTGTTCAAAAGCGCCGAGTGCGACCGCAGCGCAATCCCTAAATACCTGAAATGGTGTAGAAAATGAATTCTCGTCAGCCGAGGTCTAAGGTGCAGATTTTGGTTCAACCCACCCGATCGTGCCGTCTTCGCGGCGGTAAACCATATTATGCCGCCCAGTTCCAGTGTTTTTGAATAGGAGGGCAGGGGTATTGCGTAAATCCATGAGCATAACCGCATCGGAAACCGTTGATTCAGGAATATCCACGCTCATTTCCGCCACAATCACGGGGGCATCGGATAAGGGCACTTCTTCCTCACCATCACCTGCATCAAACACGGTATATGCGGCTTCCTCTTGCGCCATCGCATAAGCAGTTTGTTCATGGCGATCCTGCAGTCGGCGCATATAACGGCGCAATTGTTTCTCAATACGTTCGGCGGCACGGTCAAAGGCAACATGCGCATCCTGCGCTTCGCCGCGCCCTTTCAGGACGAGGCCCTGCATCACATGCATCACAATATCGCTGGTAAAGCCATCATGCGGCGCACGGCCAAAAGTTGCATGTGATGACAATGTTTTGGCGAAGTATTTTTTGGCAATGGAACCAAGTCGTGTTTCCACATGGGTCTGAAGCGCTGCACCGGTGTCGACCTGATGTCCTGAAACCCTGATGTCCAATGCCCGTCTCCTTTTGGTTAAAGCGCTGACCCCGGCTGGAGCCAAAGCGCGTCCTTAATCTTTGCAACAAATTCGGCATGGCGCACCAATTCCTCCGTTGAGGCAGAATGTGCGCGCGCTGGTCGAAATGTTTTCAATGTCTGAACTTTATTAACGTCCATTTGGCCGCTTATTTTATGCGCGTTATCATCGTCGGCAAGGCCAAGGCCAATTTGCCGACCACCCGTCAGTTCAATATATAATTGCGCAAGCAATTCGGCATCCAACAACGCGCCATGCTTTACGCGGTGGCTACGGTCGATGCCATAACGGGTGCACAAGGCATCTAAAGACAGCTTCGCGCCGGGATTTTTAACCCGTGCCAACGCCACTGTGTCAACCATACGGTCCATCGACACAGGCGGACGACCGCAATGCTGCAATTCGTGATTGAGAAAGCCAAAATCAAAGCTGGCATTATGCGCAACGAGCGGACTGTCGCCTAAAAACGCCAGCAGCTCATCCGCCTTTTCACCAAAAGCAGGTTTGTCAGACAGAAAACGGTCCGAAAGGCCGTGCACATTCTCGGCGGCGGCGGGCATCGGGCGCTGTGGGTTGAAATATGCGTGGTAATGCTTGCCTGTCATCACCCGGCTGACCATTTCGATGCATCCAATCTCGACCATGCGATCCCCGCTTGCAGGGTCAAAGCCAGTCGTTTCCGTATCGAATATAATTTCACGCATTCTGATAGTAGATGTGAGCCTGTTTGCAGGCTTATGCAAGACCCAAGCGCAGCTTTTTGACAAGAGCGCGCACATCGGCCCGCGTTTCGATGATATCCTTGCCTGTATCAATGACATGGTCCGCACGCGCGCGCTTGTCGGCATCATCCATTTGTAACGCCAGAATATGTTCAAACTTGTTTGGGGTCATATTTGGCCGTGCAAGGACGCGTTCACGTTGAACGGCGGCAGGTGCACTTACAACGACGACGGTATCGACCCCAGCCTGCCCGCCCTTTTCGAACAATAAGGGGATATCGAACAATATCATGTCCGCGCCCTCATGCGATTCCAGAAACGCTTTCCGGCGATCGCCCACGGCGGGATGAATAATCGATTCCAACAGTGCCAACCGGTCGCGGTCGCCAAAAACAGCCGCACCAAGCGCTTGACGGTCGACGCCCTGCGGCCCCGTCGTGCCGGGAAAAGCAGATTCAATTGCGGGCACAAGCGCACCATTAGCCTTTTGCAAGTCATGCACCGCGGCATCAGCGTCAAAAACCGGCACGCCTTCATCGGCAAACATCAACGCGACCGCCGATTTGCCCATGCCGATTGAGCCGGTCAGGCCAATGATCATCGGCTTTTTCATTTCAGCAACAATGCCCGCAATGCATCCTCACCATCTTCAGGCGGCGCAACGCCGAAAAACAATTCAAACGCGATTGCTGCCTGCCCCACTAGCATTTCAAGGCCATCGACCGTTTCCAATGCGCGCAGACGCGCCGCTTTTAACAATGGCGTTTCTATCGGCGCGTAGACAAGGTCATAGACAATGGCATGTTCCGGCAAGGGAGAAAGGTCTATCTCAAGTGCTTCCTGCCCGACCATGCCCAATGGGCTTGCATTCACAAGCAAGGCCGCATCCGGCAAGTGGGCGTCAAAGCCAATCACTTTGCCTTTCAACCCGAAATGCGCGAGCAAAGCGGCCGCTTTCAAACCGTTGCGGGCAACCAAAACGACTTCCCCAATATCAGCCTGTGCCAAGGCGTAGAGCACGGCCCGCGCCGCGCCGCCTGCACCAATGACGACCGCCGTTTCACCTGCTAACGAGATATCAGCAATTGGGCCATAAAAGCCGCCCACATCCGTATTGGTCGCAACAAGCGCGCCGGCGTCATTGCGAAATACCGTGTTAATCGCGCCGATAGAGCTACGCACATCGCCAGGGTCAGCCACAAAATCAAGCGCCGCAATTTTGTGCGGTATCGTGATATTGCACCCGCGCCATGCGGCATCGGCCGCGCGCTCGGCAAAATAACGTTCCAAATCATCGGGCAGCACCGCATGCGCTCGATAATCACGGACCAACCCCAATAGTTGAAGCCAAAAATTGTGAATCAGCGGTGATTTGGAATGTGATATCGGGTGCCCGATCACTTCGGCATAATAAGTCATGTCGGTAAAAGGCCTCTCAATCGCAGATAATCAAGCAGCGGAAGCAAAGGCATTCCGATGATCGTAAACTGGCTGCCGCTAACACTGGCGAACAATTGCGCGCCTTCGGCTTCAATCCGGTAGCAGCCGACACAGTGGCGGATTTCATTCCAATAGGTTTCGACATAATGATCAATATATTCGGGGCTTAAGCGGCGCATCGTCATTTGCGCGGTGTCGATAATGCGCCAGACTGGTTCGCCATGCTCACAGATAACGGCCGCGCTGATGAGCCGATGCACCTTGCCCGAAAGCTGCGCCAGATGGGCGCGGGCATCGTCAGCTGTTTCGGGTTTGTCAAAAATATATCCGTCGGCGCCAACGCAAATCTGGTCGCACCCCAGCACCATCTTTGTTGGAAATTTGCGGGACAGCTTGCGCGCCTTTGCCTCTGCCAAGGCATCGGCAATATCGCGGGGCTTAGCGCCAGCTTGGGCCAGCGATGCCTTGATACTTTGCTCATCGACCAAGGCTGGAACCGCCTCTACCGATACCCCTGCCGCGTTCAACATCGCGATCCGCCCGGCGCTTTGGGACGCAAGGATAAGGGTCACGATTGCTCCGCCTGCGCCATTTCGCGCGCGTTGAACAAATTGATAATCGCTGCGGCACTTTCCTCGATGGACCGCCGCGTTACGTCCAACACTGGCCAGCCATTGTCCGCAAATATACGCCGTGCATGGGCGACTTCGGCACGCACTTTTTCCTCATCCACATAATCTGTATCTGGCGACTGGTTCAGCGACAGCAGGCGGTTGCGACGGACTTGAATCAAACGCTCTGCAGCTGTGACAAGGCCAATGACTATGGGGTGCTTCAGTTGAAACAATATCGGTGGCGGCGGCGATTCCAGCACGATCGGGATATTCGCCGTCTTATATCCCCGGTTGGCGAGATAAATGCTCGTCGGCGTTTTTGAGGTCCGCGACACCCCCGTCAACACAATGTCCGCCTCTTCCCAATTTTGTGCATTAATGCCATCGTCATGGGCAATGGTGAACTGAATGGCCTCGACACGCGCAAAATAAGCAGCATCCATGACATGTTGTCGACCTGGGCGTGCTTTGGCCTCTTGGCCCAACATGTTCGACATGGCATCACTGACCACATCAAGCGCAGCAACCGCGGGCAAGCCCAAAACCCTGCATCTCGTTTCCAATTTGCGCCGGATATCCCGGTTCACCAAAGTGAACAGCACAAGTCCGGGATTTGCGGCTATATCGATTAATATCCGGTCCAATTGGCTTTCCGAACGCACCATTGGCCAGAAATGCTTGACCACATGCTCTGCACCGTCAAACTGCACCAAGGCGGCCTTGGCGATATTTTCCAAGGTTTCGCCGGTGGAGTCCGATAACAAGTGTAAATGAAAACGCTGCCTCATGTTTGACAGCCTTGTTGGCAGCTTGGGGATAAATCAAGGGACAAGTTTTGCATGGTGAATTCTTGTCCGTTACCCGGAATGTACCGTTCGATTCGGACACAGGCTGTCCACAACCAAAAACCACTATGCACAGCTTGTGGATAATGGGGAATAAATTTACGACTCTGGCCCCATCCTTCTGTCTGCACGCGTCAAGCTGTTGGCAATATCCGCAAAAGCTTTTAAGGGCCCGACTATCAACAGCGCATCATCTCTCATCATCCTTTATATAAATATATATTTTGATTGGATCTCGTCCCTTTATGTCTGCGCCAAGCCCGAAAAAACTGCTTAACGTCCTGCGGGGCAATCAGGAGACTATTCCGCCCATATGGCTCATGCGCCAAGCGGGTCGTTATTTGCCCGAATACCGTGCGTTGCGGGCCGAAAAGGGTGGGTTTTTGGCGCTGGCGTATGACAGCGACGCCGCCTGCGAAATCACTTTGCAACCGATCCGACGTTTTGGGTTTGACGGTGCGATACTGTTTTCCGACATTCTGGTGATCCCGCATGCCATGGGTCAGGATCTCTGGTTCGAAACTGGCGAAGGTCCACGTCTTGCGCCACGGCTTGTAGAATCGCGTTTGGAGGATTTTGTCCCCGCGCCGGAAAGGCTTGCCCCAGTCATCGACACGGTACGCAAGGTATCGGCAGCGCTTCCGGCTGAAACAACCTTCTTAGGCTTCGCGGGAAGCCCGTGGACGGTCGCTACCTACATGGTGCATGGTCAGGGTAGCAAAGACCAAGCCGAGGCCCGTAGGATGGCGCATGCGGAGCTTGAGCGCTTTGGCGCATTAATCGATGCAATCATTGCCGCAACCGTTGATTATCTGGGTGATCAGATGGATGCTGGCGTTGACGCGGTGCAATTGTTCGACAGTTGGGCAGGGTCGTTATCACCAGCACAGTTCGAAAAATGGGTTATTGCGCCCAACGCCGAAATCGTGCGCCGTTTGAAGGCGCGTAATCCCAATGCTGTCATCATCGGTTTTCCCAAAGGTGCAGGTGGCAAGCTTGCGGCTTATGCCGAGGGGACAGGCGTCGATGCCTTGGGATTGGATGAAACCGTTGATCCGCGTTGGGCCAACCGGGAATTGCCTAAAGGGCTTCCCGTGCAAGGCAATCTTGACCCGCTGGCGTTGATTGCGGGCGGCGATGTGTTAAAGGATGCAGTGAAAAATATCCTTAGCGCCTTTGAAGATCGGCCGCATATCTTCAATCTTGGGCATGGCATCCTGCCAGAAACCCCAATTGAAAATGTTGAACTGCTTCTGAATCTGGTCCGCAAGGGTTAACCTATAAAGGCCGTTTTTATGACGGAAACTCTATCTGTGCTGTATATCTGGTTAAAATCCGCTCACATTATTTTTGTCATTTTTTGGATGGCGGGATTATTTATGATCCCGCGTTTCTTCGTCTATCATCAAGAAAGCGCTGAAGGATCCGAGGAAGCTGCCAAATGGGTGGACCGCGAATCCAAGCTGATCAAAATCATCCTCAATCCTTCCCTCATCGTGGTTTGGGTTTTGGGTCTCGTTTTGGCGTGGAATATTGGCGCCATGGCGCAAGGTTGGTTCCATGCTAAATTGCTATTTGTGTTGGGGCTGTCGGCTTATCATGGGTGGACAGTTGGTTACGCCAAGAAATTGGCCCGCGGCGAACGGCAGTTAACGGGTAAGCAATTGCGTTTACTTAACGAAGTTCCAGGCATTGCGTCGGCAATTATCGTGATATTGGTTGTCGCCAAGCCGTTTTAACGCCTCTTTTTACGCATTTTTTGAGAAGAGTTGACGTTGCGGCTGCGTCGGAGTATTTAAGAGCCTAAGCCCGTCCTGGGCATGCGGCGCGACTGTAAACAATAACCGCGCCATCAACCTTTCAACATTCAACCGGTTGGCTTTTTAAAACTGGTCATATCATCGGGCGGTCAGCCCATCCATCATGCGGGCTTTTGGTCCATCCAACGGAATTATCTATGCATTTGAAAGAGCTGAAAAGCAAAAATCCCGCCGACCTTGTATCCATGGCTGAAGAGCTGGGTGTTGAGGGCGCGTCGACCTTGCGCAAGCAGGATTTGATGTTCGCGATCCTGAAAGAGCTTGCTGAGGATGGCGAGCAGATCATGGGTCTTGGTACGATTGAGGTTTTGCCGGACAGTTTCGGTTTCTTGCGTTCGCCCGAGGCCAATTATCTGGCGGGTCCGGACGATATTTACGTGTCGCCGAACATGGTGCGCCAATTTGGTTTGCGCACAGGTGATACCGTCGAAGGCGAAATTCGCGCACCAAGGGATGGTGAGCGTTATTTTGCCCTGACCAAGGTATTGAAGATTAACTTTGATGATCCCGATGCTGTCCGTCACCGCGTCAACTTTGATAACCTGACACCTTTATATCCCGATTCAAAGCTCACGCTGGATTCGCTTGACCCGACCGTCAAGGACAAGTCCGCCCGCGTCATCGACATCGTTAGCCCGCAGGGCAAAGGGCAACGCGCCTTGATCGTTGCGCCGCCACGCACGGGTAAAACCGTGTTGCTGCAAAATATCGCGCGCGCCATTACGGAAAACCATCCAGAGGTATTTTTAATCGTTCTTCTGATCGACGAACGGCCAGAAGAAGTGACCGACATGCAGCGGTCGGTGAAGGGTGAGGTTGTATCCTCCACCTTTGATGAACCCGCAACGCGTCACGTTCAAGTGGCTGAAATGGTTATAGAAAAAGCAAAACGTTTGGTTGAGCATAAGCATGATGTTGTGATCTTGCTTGACTCCATAACGCGCCTTGGCCGCGCCTATAACACGGTGGTTCCATCATCGGGCAAGGTGCTAACCGGCGGTGTGGACGCCAACGCCTTGCAACGTCCAAAGCGCTTCTTTGGTGCGGCGCGCAACATCGAAGAAGGTGGCTCCTTGTCCATCATCGCAACAGCTTTGATCGACACCGGCAGCCGCATGGACGAAGTTATTTTTGAAGAGTTTAAGGGTACGGGCAACTCCGAAATCGTGCTGGATCGCAAGGTCGCTGATAAGCGCATCTTCCCAGCATTGGATGTCGGCAAATCCGGTACGCGTAAGGAAGAATTGTTGGTCGAGGAAAGCAAGCTCAAGAAAATGTGGGTGCTTCGCCGTATCCTCATGCAAATGGGCACCATTGACGCGATGGAGTTCCTGCTCGACAAAATGAAGGATTCGAAGACCAACGAAGACTTTTTTGACTCAATGAACCAGTAAGCCGTTTGTATGATTATTGAGCATGCATTGTTGTTTGTTCGCAATGGCGAGGAGCTGGCGTTCGAAGCAGCAATGGCAGAAGCAAAGCCACTGATTTTAGCGTCACCGGGCTTTGTCAGTATTGAAGTCCGGCCAGCGTTGGAAACCGTAGGAACCTACTTGCTTCTTGTCTGTTGGCAATCTGTTGCCGACCACCGGGATGGATTTCGTAATTCTAACAGATATCAGGCTTGGCGTGACTTGCTCCATCGCTTCTATGATCCTATGCCGTCGGTAAGTTATTTCGGAGATCCGTTGTGATTGATTTTCTTGTGGTCGCGTCGACCGTTAATAATCTGGGTGGGCCCGCTGATATTTGGGCAGCTATCGTCAAAGATTTTTCCAATATTACCCAACCTGCGGCCTTTGCGGCGTTCATGCAGGTCTTGTTGATCGATCTCGTGCTGGCTGGCGACAATGCCATTGTTGTCGGCGCTTTGGCGGCTGGATTGCCGCCGGAACAGCGTAAGAAGGTCATTCTCATCGGCGTCCTCGCGGCGTTGGTGCTGCGTATCATCTTTGCGTTGATGGTGACATGGCTTCTGGGCATTGTTGGTCTGGTGCTCGCAGGTGGCTTGTTGCTGCTGTGGGTGGCCTGGCGCATGTATCGCGATGTTAAGGGCCATTCTGGTGAATCTGCTGGTTCCCCTGAAATCGTGGGTGACGAACATTCCGGCGTAAAGTCGACCAAGACTTTTGCGGGTGCGGCTTGGGGCGTTGCAGTTGCGGACGTATCGATGAGCCTCGACAATGTTCTGGCGGTCGCAGGCGCGGCGCGCGAACATCCCGGAATCCTGATTGTCGGCCTGATTTTCGCGGTCGCCCTGATGGGCATCGCGGCCAATATCATCGCCCAATATATTGAGCGGTATCGCTGGATTGCGTGGGTTGGCTTGGTCGTGATTGTCTATGTTGCGGGCAAAATGATAGTCGAAGGCTGGAGCGAAGTGCAGCCTTACGCCATGAGCTTTGCCGGCATGTAATGAAGGGCTCCCTTTTTGGGAGCCCTTATTTCTTCAGCCTAGATGCTCGGCGAAAAACGCGGCTGTCCGCGCATCCGCCAGCTCAGCGCCTTCGGCGTTCCGACGATTGCCCATTTCCGCAGCAAAGCCATGGTCAAGACCGTCATAGTCATGCAGCGTTACCTTGTGGTGATTGCCAAGGCCGGCATGAATTGCGGCCTGCGCTTCGGGTCCGACAAAATGGTCGGCGGTGGGAATATGCAACATCAACGGATGGGCGATAGCATGGCTTTCGTCCAACATCTGGTCGATCATTACCCCATAATAGCCAACCGACGCGGTGATGTCGGTTCGCGCGGCTGCCATATAAGCGAGCCGTCCGCCTAAGCAGTAGCCGACAGCCCCCACTTTTTCGATGGGTGCTTGGTTTGATAAACCTCCACGGACGGCGTGAATCACGGCTTCGATATCGCGCACTCCGTCATCGGCATCATATTGGCCGAAATAGCCAAATGCCTCTTGAAGATCGGCCTCAACATCGGGATTGAGCTCAACCCCCGGTGCAAAGCGCCAGAAGATGTCGGGGGCAACCGCGAGATAACCAGCATTCGCCAACAGGTCGCATTTCTGCCGAATTCCCGCATTCACCCCAAATATCTCGGGTATGACGATTATCGCGGCATGCGCCTTGCCCGCCGGGGTGGCGACATAGGCCGGAAAAACTGCGTCCTCGCCCAACGCATCAATCTTTACATATTCACCCATTTTATGCTCCTCGGCGGAAATTCTCCGCAATTGCGTGATTCGACTTAGCCTTTATAGTGATGTTATCGGTAAATAGGAGGGCGCGGCCCATGAAGATGAACATTGAAATCGACTGTTCCCCTGAAGAGGCTCGGGCGCTGCTTGGACTTCCCGATGTCACCAGAGCAAATGAGGCTTATGTCGAAAACGTCACCAACCTTATGAACGGCGCGGGCGGCATTGACCAATTGCAGGAACTGGGAAAGCAAATCGCACCCATGGGGCAAATGGGGCTGCAATTGTTTCAGCAACTGATTGAAACAGGTGCAAAGGCCGCAATGTCTGGCCTGAACAAGACCGACAAAAAATAGTCTTGGGATGACATCTGCTGACACGATTTTTGCGCTGTCCAGCGGCGCGCCGCCAGCGGCCATTGCCATTATGCGTATCAGCGGGCCTGCGGCTTTCGACATATTGGGCGGCCTATCTGGGCGAGTGCCCGCGCCGCGAAGGGCGTCCTTATGCAGCCTGCGTTCGCCGGAGACTCAGGAGATATTAGATCAGGCTCTAGTGCTGGTCTTTCCAGGGCCAGACACGGCCACAGGGGAGGATCTGGTTGAGCTGCATCTCCATGGCGGCCGGGCGGTGGTCCGCGCCGTTGAAAATGCAATTGCCGCCTTTCCTGAAGCGCGGCGTGCGGAGGCAGGAGAATTTACCCGACGTGCCTTTGCCAATGGTCGAATGGATTTGAACGAAGCCGAAGGATTGGCGGATCTATTGTCGGCGGAGACCGAATGGCAACGCCGCGCTGCGGCCAAGATGTTTGGCGGGGCCTTTAGTGCGGCGATTGAAGAATATCGGCAAGACGTGCTCCAACTGTCTGCGCTGACCGAAGCGGAGCTAGATTTTTCAGATGAAGGCGATGTCGATGTCCAGAATGATGCGGCCATCACAAATGGCTGTGCAGAACTGCAGCAAAAAATAGCGATATTGCTGGCCAGTCCCCCTGCCGAAAAGTTAAAGGACGGGCTGCGCGTCGTGTTGGCCGGCCCACCCAATAGCGGCAAATCCACCTTATTAAACGCACTCGTCGGGCGCGAGGCAGCCATTGTCTCTGATATTGCCGGAACCACGCGGGACATGATCGAAGTGCCTGTGGCGGTCGAAGGGGTGGCGTTGTTGTTCACGGACACAGCAGGGCTTCGTGACGATAGTGCTGATGTCATCGAACGTATCGGCATCGACCGAAGTCATGCCGCGATGCAGCAGGCAGACATATTGTTATGGCTTGGTCTGGAAGGCGCAGGACCTGTGCATGCGAATCTTATTGAGATAGCGGCGAAGAGTGACGTCATGGACAATGTGGTGAAATCTGCGGACGCGATATCTGTGTCTGCTCAGACGGGTGCTGGCATAAGCGCGCTGCTCCACATCGTCGCAGTACGGGCGAAGACGCTCCTACCGCCTGCGGACCAGTTTGCCATCAACGCGCGGCAAAGGGTATTTTTGGATGACGCGGCAATCGCGCTTGCGGCCTGCAGTGAATCTGCAGACTGGTTGATCATTGCCGAACATTTGCGGCAGGCAAGGCGTGCGCTCGACGCCCTAACAGGACGAGCGCATACGGAGGAATTGCTCGACACTGTCTTCGGAAAATTCTGCGTGGGAAAATAGCTTGTTTCACGTGAAACAGATCAGCACTCTTTTTTGACCAAAGAGCAATGTTCGTATATGCACGAGCAATGACAACCGATTTCGACATCATTGTTGTAGGTGGTGGCCACGCTGGCACAGAGGCGGCGGCGGTTGGCGCGCGCATGGGCTTGCGAGTCGCGCTGGTGAGCTTTGACAAGGACATGATCGGGGCGATGTCGTGCAACCCAGCCATTGGCGGCTTGGGCAAAGGCCATTTGGTGCGTGAGGTTGACGCCTTTGATGGCTTGATCGGCCGCGCCGCCGACGATTCTGCTGTGCATTATCGCATGCTCAATGCATCAAAAGGGGCAGCAGTGCAGGGCCCGCGTATTCAAGCCGATCGCAAATTATTCAAAGCGTCGATCCAGACGCAGCTCGCGGCCTTGGCGAATCTCCGCATCATACAGGCCGAAGCGGCCGCCCTGCATTTCCTACCCAACGCCCCGACACGCGTTGCGGGCTTGGTTTTGGGCGACGATATTATCATCACCTCGTCTGCCGTGGTCTTGGCGACGGGGACGTTTTTAGGGGGCAAGTTGTTCCGTGGCGAAGAGCGGCTCGACGGGGGACGGGTGGGCGAAGCGTCGGCTATGCTGTTGGCGCAGCAATTGCGTGGCGCAGACCTGCCCATCGCACGTCTGAAAACGGGTACGCCACCCCGTCTGGATGGACGCACAATCGATTGGGCGCGTTTGGAAATGCAGCCGTCCGATGATGATGATTGGACAATGGCATCGATGCGCCACCGCCGGTCTGTGCCGCAACTTTTTTGTGCCATGTCACGCACCAATGCCGAAACGCATGATATCATCCGGTCGGGGCTCCATCGTTCGCCACTTTTTGGAGGTGACATTGAGGGCAGGGGGCCGCGTTATTGTCCGTCTATCGAAGACAAGATTTTCCGTTTTGGCGACCGTGAGGGGCATCAGGTATTTCTGGAACCCGAAGGCATCGACAGCCATTTGATATATCCCAATGGCATTTCAACGTCGCTGCCAACAGACATTCAGGCGGCCATGGTTCGATCCATGATTGGTCTGGAACAATGCGAGATTGTCGTTCCGGGCTATGCGGTGGAATATGACTATATCGACCCACGCTGCCTGGATTCCAGCCTCGCCGTGCGGGGATTTGAGGGACTATATTGCGCGGGGCAAATTAACGGCACCACTGGGTATGAGGAAGCGGCTGCGCAAGGCCTGGTAGCTGGTATGGGCGCAGCGTCGAAGATTTTGGCACAGCCCATGCCGCTTATTGACCGGACCAATAGCTACATTGCGGTGATGATCGATGACCTGACCCTGCAGGGGGTGACAGAGCCTTATCGTATGTTAACCGCGCGCGCGGAGTATCGCTTGCGCTTGCGCTCTGACAATGCGGCGTCACGGCTGACGCCGCTCGCGATTGCCGTGGGTGCAGTGGCCAAGGAACGCGCCGCTGCTTTCCAGGAAAGGCTGGTGCAGCAGAGCGAACTTCAAAACAGACTTCAGAAAATGGTGAGTGCCGATGCCCTGCTCAAACAGGGTATCCAAGTGAAGCAAGACGCCGGTAAAATGACCTTGTTCGATTGGTTGCGCTTTCCCCAGCTATCAATTGCCCAATTGTTGGAATTGGATAGCGCGGCTTGGCCGCAGGACCTCATCATGGAGTTGGAACAAGACGGCCGATATGCGCCTTATTTGGCGCGGCAAGAGGCAGAGGTAAACGACATGGCGGCCAATGAGCAAATTCAACTGTCGGCGCTTGTGGACTATCGGGCCATATCTGGATTGTCGCATGAAATGGTTGAACGGCTTGAGGCGTCGATGCCTGAAAATCTCGCCGCCGCGTCACGGATCAGGGGGATTACACCCGCTGCGCTTGCAGCCATTCTCGTGCACGCCAAGCGCGCCAAAATTGCTGTTGCGGAGGCAGCATGACCGAGATCGAAGCCGTCGATTGGCTTAAGGCCCATCTAAATGTTTCACGTGAAACAATGGATGCTCTGGAATCATTCGTGGCATTTTTAAAGCGGGAAGCCGAAAGCCAGAATTTGATATCGGCCTCAACTTTAGACCATATTTGGGCGCGCCATATCGTCGATAGTGCCCAGCTGTTGTTGTTTACCGATGCATCTGCGCCGCAGATTAATTGGCTCGATCTTGGATCTGGCGCCGGGTTCCCGGGATTGGTCATTGCATTGCTGACTGATTATCAGGTGACATTAGTCGAATCGCGCGCCCGTCGCATTGAATATCTCCAAAGAGCGGTCGAGATGCTGGACCTGACCCACCGTGTGCGCGTAGCTGGCGTTTCGTTGGAGCGCTTAGAAACCGCCCCCTATGGCGTCATTAGCGCCCGCGCCTTTGCACCCTTGCCGAAATTGTTTGATCTTGCCGCGCGCTTCGCAACAAATAACACTTTGTGGCTGCTGCCAAAGGGGCGTAATGCTAAGGCAGAATGGGAAAGCGCGCAGCCACAATGGGACGGAAATTTTCGCATCATGGACAGTGTAACAGACCAAGAGGCTCGCATTCTTGTTGGCACATTGTCGGGGAAACGCAAAGCGCGCGCCATCTTTGAAACACAGGGGCAAGAGGAATGATCCGCATAGCTATCGCCAACCAAAAAGGCGGCGTTGGGAAAACAACCACCGCCATCAACCTGGCTACGGCATTCGCCGCAAGTGGCTGGCGCTGTTTATTGGTTGATCTCGACCCGCAAGGAAATGCTTCGACTGGCCTTGGCCTGAAGCAAGCGCAGCGGGTCCACAGCAGCTATGATTTATTGCTAGGCGATGCATCTTTAGAGGATGCGGCCATTCCCACAATTATCCCCAATCTTGATATAGTGCCAGCAACCGTCGATCTGTCCGGCGCTGAAATCGAGCTTGTCGACCATGAAGATCGCACCGGGCGATTGAAGGCCGCGTTTGACAAATCCGACGCGCGTTGGGACGTTTGCCTCATTGATTGCCCCCCATCGCTTGGCTTGATTACCGTCAACGCGCTGGTAGCCGTTGACTCGCTTCTTGTCCCGCAACAGTGCGAATTTTTCGCGCTTGAAGGGTTAAGCCAATTATTACAGACGGTGGAGCGTATCCAAGGTCGATTTAATCCGGCGCTATCGATCTTGGGCGTAGCGCTCACCATGTATGACAAACGCAACCGGTTGACCGAGCAAGTGGCGGATGATGTCCGCAGTTGCTTGGGCGATCTTGTGTTTGAAACGGTGATCCCACGTAATGTCCGATTGTCGGAGGCCCCCAGCCACGGGCTGCCTGCATTGGTTTATGACCATCGTTGTTCGGGATCCGAAGCCTATATGAAACTGGCACGAGAATTGATTGGCCGTCTGCCGGTCCGGGAGTTAGCAGCGTGAGCATTGATAATCCGACTGAAAAGTCGCCTCTGAAGAAGAAAATGGGCCTTGGCCGAGGCTTAGATGCCTTGCTGGGCGAGGCCCTGCGGGCAGACGTCAACTCCGGGAATTCCTCCGCAGATCGAGCCGGGCGGAGCCAGGGCGTGACAAGCTTGTCGGTCATCGACATTCGCCCCAACCCCAATCAGCCGCGACGGTATTTTTCTGAGGAAAAGCTGGATGAATTGGCGGCAAGCATTGCCCAGCACGGGATTATCCAACCCATCGTCGTCCGGCCCTTTCAGGGTGGCTATCAAATTGTAGCAGGTGAGCGCCGTTGGCGCGCGGCCCAGCGCGCGCAATTGCACGATGTGCCCGCGATCGTTCGAGATTTTGACGACACGGAAACGGTTGAAATCGCGTTGCTTGAAAATATTCAGCGGCAGGACCTGAATCCTATTGAAGAGGCAGAGGCTTATAAAAAGCTGACAGAGCTTTTTGGGCACAGCGCGGCTGAATTGGCTGCTCTGGTGCACAAGTCGCGTAGCCATGTCGCAAATATGATGCGCTTGCTGGATTTGCCATCGACGCTGCGCGAGCTAGTGACGGAAGAAAAGCTGAGCATGGGGCATGCGCGTGCGTTGCTGGGCAGTGACAATGCTGTCCAGCTTGCGATGCTGGTCATTAAAAACGGTCTTTCCGTGCGGGCGACCGAAGCACTTGTCCAGAAAGAGCGCCGGCCAAAGGCGAAAAATGGTCGGACCACGGTGGCAAATGTCGCCGAAAACCCTGACATCCGTGCTGTTGAGTCGCATCTTGGTGATCTTTTGGGGTTGAAGGTGCGGATTGCACAAAAGGATGATTCCGGCGCAGGCGCAGTGACGTTTGAATATGGCAGCTTGGACCAATTGGACATGCTGTGTCAGCGGCTCACGGGTGAGAAGTTTTAGCCCAAGGGTGCAAAGTCTTTAAGGCCGCCTGTCCGGTGCAGCTCAGGAGCCGTAAACGCCAACGGTATATAAGCAGCGACAATATGTCGTCGCTGTTGCTGAACAGGGCAGGGTTGCATAGGCTCCTTCCCGGGATCAAACTATGGATGCAACCCAGTATATGACGCAGGATGTGGCAAAGCGACACCGTCTATCGACGCGCATCTGGCATTGGCTGAATGCGCTGGTCGCGACGATCATGCTCATGAGTGGGCTCATGATCTTCAACGCCCATCCTCAGCTATATTGGGGCGATTTTGGTTCACGAGAAGATTATGCATGGCTGCAAATTGACGATACGCGCACCACTGGTTTTGTCAGGATCGGCGACGTCTCCTTTGAAACAACAGGGGTGCTGGGACTGTCTTTGGATGCGAAAGACAATGTTCGCCGTGTGGCCTTTCCCGGTTGGGCGACCATACCGACAGCTTATGATCTGGCTGCCGCGCGGCGTTGGCATTTCGCTTTTGCTTGGGTCTTCGCCTTGGGCTTGACCGCCTTCATGCTGGTCTCCTTGTTCAACGGGCACATCCGCAAGGATTTGCATGTCCGCCGTGCGGAGTGGCGTTGGGCGGCCTTGTGGAGTGACATTAAAGATCATGCGCGGCTGCGTTTTGGCAATAAAATGAATGCAAGCCCTTATAATATAATACAAAAATTCAGCTATATCGGCGTGATATTCCTTTTGCTACCGCTGTTGGTTCTGACCGGCATCACCATGTCCCCCGCCATGAATGCGGCGTGGCCGTGGTTGCTGGATCTATTTGGCGGGCGGCAGTCGGCACGCTCGCTGCATTTTATCGGGGCAGTCTTGATGATATTGTTTGTGGTGGCGCATCTCATCATGGTTCTGCTCTCTGGCCCGATTACGGGCATCCGATCGATGATTACAGGGAGGGCGATGCCCAAGTCGAAACCGGATCAGGGCGGGAGGCGACCATGACAGACGACCGCGGATGCTTTCGCCGCCGCGACCTATTGCGCGGCGTGACTCTGGGGGGCAGCGGGCTGCTTCTCGGTGGCTGCGACGTTATGAATGAGAATGCAACTTTTCGCTCAGCATTGCGCGGGGCGGAAAAGCTCAATCAAATGACGCACCGCACTTTGGCCGACCGTGCAGCCTTGGCCCCCGAATATGCGATGTCGGACATTTCGCCTGTGTTCAAAACCAATGGTTCGTTGACGGGGACGTCGACGGATTATCTGGCGCATCTGCAAAACGACTTCGCAGACTGGCGGTTGCGCATAGACGGCCTAGTCGCCAATCCAATGGACATTGGACTGGCCGCATTAAGGGCGATGCCTTCGCGCACGCAAATCACGCGACATGATTGTGTGGAGGGGTGGAGCGCCATTGCGCAATGGCAAGGCACACCGCTGCGCCTTTTGCTGCAGCAGGCGCAATTGTCGCCACGTGCCAAATATATCGTCTTTCACTGCGCGGACAATTATGGCGCACGCCCTTATTATGAATCGATTGACGTAATAGATGCCTTTCACCCGCAGACCATATTGGCATGGGGCATGAATGGCGAAACCTTGCCCATAAAATATGGCGCACCCGTCCGGTTGCGGGTGGAGCGACAGTTGGGATATAAGCATGCCAAATATGTCATGCGCGTCGAGGCAACCGATGATTTGTCCAAATTTCATGGGGGAAAGGGCGGATATTGGGAGGATGTCGGCGACTATGAATATTATGCCGGAATCTAGGCTTGCGCGGCCGCGCTGTTAATGGAAAAGCGTTTCGCAGATAATAAGGAGAGCCGAACGCCATGAAGACCCGCGCAGCTGTTGCATTTGAGGCCAAGAAGCCTCTGGAAATCGTTGAGTTGGACTTGGAAGGTCCCAAGGCGGGCGAGGTCTTGGTGGAGATTATGGCAACGGGGATTTGCCATACCGATGCCTATACGTTGGATGGATTTGACAGCGAGGGTATTTTTCCCAGCGTTTTGGGCCATGAAGGCGCAGGCATTGTGCGTGAGGTTGGCGCCGGCGTGACCAGCGTCAAGGCGG